>ENA-OREN01001821-OREN01001821.1-marine-metagenome-genome-assembly--contig:-NODE-1821-length-23512-cov-4.425304_pt1 | contig 23512 bp, 6 predicted proteins | sample MGYA00248624_ERZ508555 | MGnify/ENA primary metagenome ERZ508555 (study PRJEB26222, sample SAMN06267773) | marine metagenome | isolation source: Saanich Inlet, British Columbia, Canada | place...
GTGCGATATGAAGTTCTGTGAGTACACCGGCCAATACAATATCGAGACGCTCTCTCTTGTTGGTCAATCGCCAGCTATCTGTAGTATCGGTATAGAGCACCGGAAACAGCACTAGAAAGGCTACGCCCATGGAGGTGACACGACACCCCTTCCTATTGGCAACATAGGCATGACCCAGTTCATGGGCAGACTTAATGACGATCAGTGTGACCCCATAGAGCAGCAGCCCTTGCCAACTGAAAAAATGGAGAAAAGTGGCTGAGAACTGCTCCCACTGGCGGATCATTAACAGGATACCGACCACTCCCAGTATACGGATCGTTAGACGGAGGTTTCTGTTGATGAGTCTTCCGACCTGTGGTGCGGTTCGTGCCAGAAACCGGTCCGGTTTCCACAATGGAATCTGGATAAAGAGGTAGTGGTGGACCAACCACATCAACCAGTGGCTCGAACCCGCATTACTCAGTTTTTTCAGAAACTGCCACTCTTCTGTCTGGGCTGTCTGCAAGAGCTGGTTATTGCGCAGAAACAGAACCAACTGTTGCAGATCCTCTTGATCGATTTCCACTCTCTGTTGTTGCAACTGCCCTATCAGCTCCTCTGCCTTGATCCCCCCTTGCCATTTCTGCAGGACTTGAAAGGCATCCAGTGCGATACGAAAGAAACGGTTACGCAGAGGATCATAGATCATCCAGGCTGGAGATCCGTCCTCCTCGGGGGTCGCTTTTAACAGCTGCAGGTTATGCCGCAGTGGCGGCAATATCAGGGGCTCTTGATCTCCTTCCCCTTTCACTGCCATCGAGATTGACTGGCTTGGATCTACTGGAAGCTCAGCCGTTGCCATCTACCACCCCAGCCACTGCCGTAGAGCGGTGATGGGTCTGCGAAACAGATAATAGAATAGTGTGACTTCAGTCCCATAGCTCTTGGCAATGCCACGCAGGCCGATGCGGGGCTCTCTTCCATTCAGTACGCTCAGTGTCTCTACATCAAAACGGGCAATCACTTTGTAGGAAGGAATTTTATCCACTCCCAACTGAGGCTCATAGGAGGCGTGATGGACTGTTGCTGCCAATGGATTCAGTGGATCGGTATCCAGAAAGAGCTGCACTTCTCCACCGGCCTCTAGGGCAATGGCATCTTTGACGGCGACCATTAGGGTAACCTCTACCTGCTGTTCATCAGCAATTTTGAGGATCCGTTCTCCCACCTGTACCGGTCGTCCGCTCCAGGCTTGAGGGTCATCAATAATGGCAATCCCGGAGGTGATGGCATGAATGGAGGCTCGCTGTTTAAGCTCTTCGGCATAGTGCAGTTCTGACTCTCTCAGTTTGAGCTCTGCCCGTAACTCTGCCAGCTCTGCCTTGCGTTTCGGGTCCGAGAAGCTGGCCTGCTCCACCCGATGAAGGGCTGCTTTTGCCACCTGTACCTTCTGTTTGCTGACATCCAGCTGGTAGTTGAGCTCTTCCTCTTCTATACGCACCAGCAATTGCCCTGGCTGGACCTGTTGGTTGGGTTTTACCAATACTTCGGCGATCACTCCATTCAGTGGGGCGGTCACCAGATGAGGCTGATACGGTGTCACTTCGGCAGATGAGAGAACACTGAGCCGCACCGGTACCAACAGAAGTAACAATACACAAACGGTTGCCGCAAAGGCCAGTGGTTTGATGCGTTTGGGCATCAGGGAGAGGCAGTGCGCTTTTGATTTACAGAATACAGACTGTGCGTAAGCTCCCCCCAGATGGTCGAGCAAAACCTGCTCCTGCTCACTCCAGGGGGCATCACGACTCAGTAGTAACACCCCTTGATGTGAGCGCCCGGTTTGAGTCAATGGAATCCATAACATCTCTGCTGCAGAGAAGTTCACCCACTCCCGACGGGTTTCACTCTCCAGCTGGTGCGGTTCGATACGGTGTGTGATGTTGGCAGCATCCTGATGCTGATAATGGTTCACCAACCGCTCTACCCAGGTCACAAATGGTGCGCTGCGATCCACTTGAGCAAGATGTGAGAGTCGCACCACTTTGTAGTGCTCTCCATCGTTCGATAACAACAGGGTTGCTTCACTGTAACGGGATACCTTTTGGGTTTCGTTGACAATCAGATAGGTGAGCTCCTCTTCACTATCTGCAGTCCGGCTCAACTTTTCCAGTCGCAATAACTGCGCAACGGGGTTCATCTCCGGTTCGGATGGTTCGGCATGGGTCTCTTTCTGCAGCATGTCAGAAACTATTGGGTAGAGAAATGAACTGTAGCACTCATTCCTGAAAGCAGGTTTTTCTGACTCCCTTGCAACTGTCCACGTAGTGTGACCGTTTGGCTAGCAGAGTCGACCTCTCCCCCAATCGCAATGACGCTTCCCTGATGTCGGGATCCGGTCTCATCAATCACCACTTCAATTGTATGCCCAGGTTTTAACCAGCGTAACCATCCCGAGGGGACTACGATAGCAAGTTCATGGGCATCGCTGGAGACAATCCTTAACAATCCTTGGTTGAGCTCTACACTCTCGTATTCATTGACAAAACGCTCTACAACCACGCCTGACCAGGGGGCGGTTATTTTGCAGCGGCTGGTATTGATCTCGGCAATCTGTAGTTCTACCTCTGCTTGTTCCAATGCGGTCTCTGAGAGCACTACCTCCAATTTGCCGATGGAGTCGGCCGCTTCAAGGCGACGATCATTCTCCAGCTTCGCTGCAGCTGCTCTGCGATTAATATTGATCTTCTCCCGATTACGCTCGAAGATCTCACAATCAAAGGCTACCAGCAGATCCTTTTGTTGAAACAGCTCGCCATTACGCAGTGGCAAGGCTGTGACCTGGGCTGAAATCTCGGCAGAGAGGGTCGCCTGGTGCAGTGGCTCCAGTACTGCTCTGGCTTGATAGACCTCTGACAAAACCGGTGTTTCAATCTCTTTTGCCTCTGCACGACACGCCATGGCAGTGAACAGCAGCACACTATAGATAAGCAGTGGTCTCATGGGTTAATTTCTACTTCGGGTTCGGGTTCGGGCTCAGGTTCGGGTTCGGGTTCGGGTTCGGGTTCGGGTTCGGGTTCGGGTTCGGGTTCGGGTTCAACGATAATATGGAGAGGGTGGCTCCCCTGCGCTCCAGCCTCATCCGTTGCGGTCAGGATCAAGGAAAATTCCCCACTATTACTCTTGCCAATATCGCTGGCCAGACTGAGTATGTTGGCTGTCTCATCAAATTCCATCCCCTCAGGTAAGGATCGCGCCCCGAAAAAACCCTGCTGCTGCAGGCTATAACTCAGGCTATCCCCTTCCGGATCGATAAACAGATGGTCCGGAATGGTCACGCGGTAGTCGTTGGCGCTATGGAGGGTATAGCGCGGAGTGGCGGTGTCTGCCGGTTGCGGCGCATCATTTTTACCCAACACTGTAATTTCAATCCGTCCCATTGCACTGGCTTCATGCTCATCTACCACCATTACCGGAATAAACAGGGCGCGAAACTCTTCCGGCTTTAATTTACGATAGGCTGCCTGTCGTGGCTCAAGGCTCCATTTACCGTCCTCAGCCAATGAAAAGCCAGCGGGCATAGCACGACCGATAGTCTGGTACTGTAGTTGTGAGCGGTCATCCGGGTCTCTCCCCTCCAGGGTGCCGTAGACCGGTTCTGACAGGGCTGAGATCTCTATTTTGGTCTCACTCGGCAGGATAGGTGCACTGTTTTGTCCGCTCAGTTGAATCTCCAGAGAGGCCTCACTCTGACCACCATAGGGGTCCTGTAACAGAATCGCAATCACAATCCGTCTCTTCTCTCCCTGGGGCAGATGGACATAGGCTGGATGGGTTGGGTCAAAGCGCCAATGGCCATCGGATACTATGGTAAACCCGGCGGGTGGATCATCACGCAAGCTGAAGATGAGATCATCCCCATCGGCATCCATGGCTGAGAGTACCCCTTCCACTACACCACCACCCTCCACGGCCTGATGCAGCTCACCACTACCGGGGACGGGGGCATCATTGACCTCCTGTAGCTCAATAGCGAAGTGATCTTTTGCCTTGGCACCCGATCCATTCTCTGCTTTAAGCGTCACCTCTACTCGCCCTGAAGGCTGGCTGGCTGGGGGGTTGCCTGAGAATGTCTGCTTTTCCGGGTCAAACTGCAGCCAATGAGGCAGGTTCTCTCCACTGGATGTCTGTGCCGTATAGCGAATTTCCCCTCCCAGACTGAAGGTATCCCGGTCTGCAACGAAATGGTGTTCTCCCGGTCCGGTCCAAGGCTGGATCTGCTCACTGAGTGGGGTGACCACCAGACCAACATTACCCGATTTCCACGACTCATGCTGCTGACGGATGGCTGCCGCAATGGTCTCTATCTGGTCATTTTCCAATTGGGCAGGGAGTGGGTCAAGACCGGCTGTAACAAAGATCCGACCATAACTATTCTGCAGGTCAGCAAATGCGACATCCCGACGCAGCTCTGCCAACACTTCACTCAGCTCTTCACGAATCAGTTCAAGCTCACCACTACGCTCTGCATCGCTGATTTGCAACATCTGCTGCCGGATCCGCTGCACCACACTAAGATATTCTGTAGCGGTGGTAAAGTTCTGTTTGGCCTGCTCATAGCCGATGCGGGAAATATGGACTTGCCCAAGCACCGCTGCAGTCACTGCCATTCGACGCTCTGCGGCGAGCAACTGCTGATTTTTATTTTTTGATTGCAGTGATGGGATCTTGAAGAGGTTAAACAGGTTATAACTCAGGATCGCACCATAGTCGCTCCAGTTGTTGTAAAGCAGGTATGGACTGTCATTATGGTTGAGTCCCATACTGAGCTTGACTCCGGGTAACATCTCCAACAGTGCCGCTTTCCCTTCTGCCTGACTGATCCTTCCCTGATATCGATTCTCCATCAATTCAGGACGACGTGCCAATGCGGTGCGCTCCAGTGTCTCCATATCTACCCTGACATCCGCCACTTGATAGGCCTGTGCATCCATATCCACTAACTGGTAATTCGTATTGGGGTGCATCCCCATCAAGGTAGCCAGAGTGGTCTTGGCATCCTGCAGGTCTTGCTGCAACCCTTCCAGTGAACGGCGGACGTTGAGCAGTTCACGCTGATAATTGAGGGCATCCAGTGGATCGATCAGACGCTCGGATTCAATCATACGGGAGCGTTTTAGCGCCTTTCCCACCCGAGTTTGTAGTGGATAGACCTTGTCCAGCAGTCGTTGTGAGGAGACCGCCCGCCAGTAGGCACTGCGTACATCCTGGATCAGATTATTGAGGGCCTTGCGCTCACGCTCACGGGCAATCAACAGCTGGTCCCCCTGCTGTTCAGCACGCACATAGGAGAGCCCGAAATCGAGCACATTCCAGGTTATCGACAGGCTCTGATTTTCGCTGCTCTTGTCGGACCCAACCGAATAGGTGGGGTTAGCATCAAGTGGGTCCGGGCTGCCATCACTGAAGGTGGTACTGGCACTGGCCGAATAGCGGCTGCGGTGGTTATAACCAGCCGTCGCAGCAAGGCTGGGCAACATATCGAAGTGGGAGAGCTCCAGTTGATTCTTGCTAATCACTGATTCCATCAACTGGACCCGACGAGAGCGATTGTATTTGATCGCCCGCGCAATGGCCTCATCGAGTGAGACCGCTGATTGGATCTTCCCCTGCTCTGTGGCCAGTGTTTCACGATCACTAACCCCCTGCTGGATCGCCTCCCGAATGGAGATCTGCTCTGGAGAGAGACTACATCCCACAAGAAAAAAAGCAATAAACGACCCTAATATTCCGACTCTTACAGACACTATATATTCCTTTACTTTAACTTTATAGTACACTCTAATCATGCTGCATCCTTGAGCATTGATATTAAGGCATCATCCATCTGTCCACTCCACTCGGCACCCGCCTGCTGAAGCTGCTGCTCAAAACTGGGCCTATGCTCCATTTCAATGGCTGCTACCTGATTGACATCTTTCCCGGAAAAGTCCAGTTTGATCTCCATCATCCGGCTGGCACCATCCCGGTCCTGGGCAACCAGACGCAGATCCAGTTGCTCGACCCCGGCAGGTGGATTGGCATAGATAAATCCACTCTCTGCATCTACACGTACCCATATCGGCAGAGGCTCACCATCCGGATTGGTGGCGCTGTACTGCAGTACTCTCTCCTGATTGAAATCGACAATTTCGATCTCATAATGGAAATCTACCTTACGCACTTCGACCAGCATCAGACCGGCACTCACTTCTCCCTCTTTGCGCTCCAGCTGAACCAGTTTGACCTGCCCATCACTGTTGACCGATACATCTACACGGTCAACCCGCTTTAACTCAATCTCTCTCGCCTCACGCGCATCCGATCCCACCTTTACATGGTCTGACACGATTTCACTATCGCGGCGGGTCTGATCCTCAGCCACTTCACTTCCGGTGGCAATAACTTCCGATGGCTCTTCATCTGAAGGTGTGTCCTGAGGTAATTCATTGGTATCAATATCACCATCATTCAGACCTTCCACCGGAGGAAGCCCATTTGGAACATCTCCCTTGGGTATACCATTTGGAATACCACCCTCACCGCCCGGTGCTGGAGGATTACCTCTCACAGGGGTTTCGGGTCGACCGGGTAACTCTCCTGCACCGCTTGGAATACCTCCGGGTCCTACGGGTAACTCTCCTGTACCACCTGGAATGCCTCCGGGTCCTACGGGTAACTCTCCTGTACCGCTTGGAATACCTCTGGTTCCTCCGGGTAACTCTCCTGCACCACCTGGAATATCTCCGGGTCCTCCGGGGCCGCTGGGTATACCACCGGTTCCACTAGGTACAGGGATCGGATTCTGATGTCCGGGTATGGTCTCACCCGTTGGATCAAACCCTCCACTCCCCGGCCTCTTGGGTCCTAAACCGGGTATGGATGGGTTTTCTCCTCCACCCGGGTTCCCCTCTGTCCCCGTGGACCCACCTGGCTCTGGAGGAGGGCTCTCTGTCATCACCGGGGCCACCACCAGAATATTCCAGTCTGCTGTCGCCGTACCACCATCGCCATCATAGGCATGGATGACCACATCGTATAATCCTGCACGGGTCGCAGCACCACTGATCACACCCGTCGAGCTATCTATGGTCAGTCCCCGTGGCAGGTTGTTGGCGTAGTAGTAGAAGACTGTGTTGTTATCGATGTCACTGAAGAGGTGAGCGGTCTCTTTACTTAGGCCTTCACCCTGTAATTTCTGGTCATCGGTTAGTGTTCCACTGGCCGTTGGGATGTCATTATCTCCCCGGATGGTGACATTGATGGTGTGGTTCTCTCCCGCCGATGTGGTGACGGTAAAGGCTTCGCTCACTCTCTCACTGCCACTGCCTCCCAGTGTCTGCGGTGCCAGTTGTGCAGTCGCTGCGGTTGTTGTCAGCGGTACGGTCGCTCCGGCCAGTGACTGTACTGTCGGTTTACTATCATCGAGCTGGTAACTCCAGTTGCCACTGCTATCGATAGAGAAGGTGCCATAGCTACCTGCTATACCACTCTGTGCGACCACGGTACCATCTGCACTGTCACGATCAGAGACTGTTAGCGTGCCGCTGGCACTCGCCACCTGATCTTCCGTTACCGCTCCACTGTCATCCCCGCCAAACTGGGTCGGGTCATTTTCAGCTGTGACTTCGATGGTCAATAACTGAGTGGAGACATCAATACCATCGCTGACCTGTATGTTGAAGTGCTCGGTGTTGTTGCTCTTGATCCCCTCCAGGGCGGTGTCATTGGGGGTGTAGCTGAAGGTGGAGCCGGTCACACTGAGGGTACCAAAGGTACCATCCAGGGTCGTGACCACACTGCTATCTGTTGGGTTCTGGATCCCCCAGCTCAGGGTGGCGCCGGTATCGGCATCGGTTGCGGTCGCCGCCAGGGTCTGCGTTACAAAGGTGTCATCCGCTGCCGTGTCGGTATAGGTGAAGGTGGTGGCACTGTGTGTGATCACCGGTGCATCCTGAGCGGCGGTAATCGGTACGGTCACTGTGGAGGCGGTGCTGTTGAGTGAGTCGATGATACGGTCGACCAGTACATAGGTCACTGTTGCATCGGTATCACGGTCACTGTCGGGGGTGAAGCGCAGCCCGATTGTGCCGCCCGTCAAGGTCAGCTTGGTCCCATTGGCCCCCAGGGTGATTACACTACTGTCACTTTGGGTCAAGGTGCCTCCGGTTACACTGATGATACGCAGCTGCTGTGGTGTCTGATCTACCCCACCCGCATCATCATCGGGGTCATCCAGGGTGGTGGGGGTCAGGCTGAGGTTGACTGCCGTGGCGGTACTATCCTCGGCAATGGCCGTTACCGTCAGGTCACCACCGGCGAGGGGGGGCTGTCCGACTACGACTGTCAGTGGAATGGCTCCGGTGGCATTGGCTGTGCGGCTGTCCCCATCGGTCAATTCCCCACTCAAGGTGGCACTGGTGGCTCCGATGTCGGCCGTAAAGGTGAGTGCATTGAGGCTGGCGTTGATGGCGGATGCCGTACCCGTAAGGATGAGGTCTCCTGCCACGCTATTCAGAATGCCATTTGTGGGGGTCAGGGTGAGGGTCAGTGCGCTGCTGTCACTGTCTGCCACCGAGATGCCAGAGAGGCTGACCGGTACCCCTTCGGCTACAGCGGCACTGGCAGGCAGGGTCAATTCCGGGCGGGCCACCAGATCCAGACTCCAGCTACTGGTGGCATTGCTGGTAATGCTGTCACTATCATCGACCGATACGGCGATTGTTCCGGTTGCCGACCCCGCTACTGCGGTATATCGCAGGGTATCCAGGCTGCTGTTGATGTCTGCCGGGGTACCGATCAGGGTGACCACACCACTTCCGCTGTCGGTCGTGGCGGCAACTGCCCCTGCTGCTGTCAGCGATAGGCTACCACTGGCGGGGGTCAGGGTCATGGTGAGGCTGTTGTCATCAATGTCATTGACGGTAATCCCGTCTACCCCCAGTGGTACGCCGACGGTGGCCAGTGGGGTGGTGCCGGGCACGGTCAGGGTGGGTGCATCATGGACTTCAATTGCCTGAGTACCACTCAGATTACCGAGCAGGATATTGCCGAGATCCACACTGAATTGGATGGAGGCGTTGCTCCCCACGCCACTATCTCCATTAAAGGTGAGCGTTGCGAGTACCTGGTTGACTCCATCGGCGGTGCCGGTGATGGTGTATCGATCTTCACCACTATGGGCCACGGCTCCCAGGCTGTTCCCGGTCAGTGAGATCGATCCTCCACTCACTACCAGCTGTGCGGTCACCACGCCACTGCCACCTCCGACCACGGAGATTCCGGAGACTGCGGTGGCGACACCTGAGACCAGGTGCTGAGTCGCCGCCAGTGAGAGATCGGGGTCCGCAAGGATATTGAGGCTCAGTGTCTCGCTGTCGTTCCCGGTGCGGCTGTCATTGTCATTGGCGACCATCTGTATGGTACCGGTCGAGGCGACGGTGGCACTCGGGGCGGTAAATTCAAGGTTGGTCAGGGTGTTATTGACTGTAGCGGTGGATCCTGAAATGGTCAGCACACTACCCGATACGGTGGTCACCGTGGCACCGGCTGCGGCATCGGCTGCGATGCTCCCCCCGGTTGCTGTCAGGGTGATGGTATGGGTGTCGGTATCGGCATCGGTCAGTGAAATCCCACTCACCTCCAGGGTACTGCCCGCCACCAGTGAGGGGGTTGCGGGAAGGGCCAGATCGGGGGTGTGGATGATATTGAAGTCATAGTTACCGGTTGCTGCCGGGGTAATCACCGATAGGTCGGTGGTCACCATGTTGATGCGGGCCGACAGGTCGGTCGCCCCTCCGGTGAAGGTGAGGGTATTGAGGACACTGTTGACTTCGGCGACCAGTCCATAGAGTCGAATCACTCCGCTACTGGGCTCACTGATGACGACAGAGCCGAGGCTATCGACCGCGATGGTGCCTCCATAGGGGGTCAGTGTGGCCTGCAGGTTTGCGGAGTCGAGGTCGGAGACTGTGAATCCGGGGACCGAGGTGGCATTACCGGCGATCACGGTCAGGTCCGCCGTGGCCACGGTCTGCTCTGGTGCCGCTACGATGTCCATTAGCAGCAGATCACTGTCATCCGGGGTCAGTACGCTGCCATCGGTCGATTCAAATTGGATGGAGGCGGAGGTCTCTCCTCTGGTGGCGGTGAAATCAAGCGAGCCGAGGGTGGCGTTGATATCTCCGACAGTGCCGATCAGCTGCTTCTTGCCCGCCGCCAGGTCATTGATGGTGAGACTGCCTGAGGCCGTCAATCCGATGGTCCCCTTATCCGGGGTCAGGGTCAGGGTGATGTTTTCCCCACGGTGGGCATCATCAATGTCACGAATGGCGATTCCGAGGATTTCAGTGGCATGACCACCGACGACCGAGGGGCGACTCGGCAGCAGATGCTCCGGGGCCGACTCCAGGTTGATATTGAGGGTGGAGGCCGTTTCAAAGGTGGTGGCATCACTGTCATCCGGGGTGATGGTGATGGTGGCACTCACCTCTCCAGTCGTCCCCTCAAAGATCAGGTTACCCAGGGTGGTGTTGAGTTGATCCAGGGTCCCGCTCACCGTGAGGCTGGTGTTACTGCCGCTGATGGTGGCGGGGCCTGCCAATGACAGGGTTCCATTGGTGGAGACCAGGGTCAGGCTGAGGGTGTTACTGTCTCCATCATCGACACTGATGCCGCTGATGGTGGTGGGGACTCCGACCCGTATGCTCGGTGTCGTGGGTAGCGTTACTGTTGGGGTACGCGGGTCATCGTTGAGGATCTCTCCACTGGCCTGTTCGGTGGTCAGGTTGGCGAGGACCGAGGCATTGCTCAGGGTCACGCTAAAGGATTCGTCACTCTCACGATCCAGATCAGCCAGTACATCCAGTGTCAGGCTCTTACTGGTCTCCCCGGAGACAAAACTGAGTGTACCGGTGAGGCTGCCAGAGGCAAAGTCACTGCTATTCACTTCACCACTGATGGTGTAATCCACGCTAAAGGCGGTATTGGTGTCTCCTGAGCGGGTCACGGTAAAACCGTACCCATTGGTACCGGTACCACCGGCACTGTCTCCCTCAAACTGGCTGGCCACCGATTCACTGATCTCCAGATAGACCGGAAAGATGGTACCGACTGAGGCACTATTGACCGCACTATCCAGGTTGGCTCCGGTGTAGCTGCTCTGCGCACTGCTCAGGTCGTTGCTATTGGTGCCACTCTCCAGGGCATCCGCAGCATCTCCCTGGGCTACCACCTGACTCTGGGCGATGGCCGTAAGTCCGGCGGCATCGGCACTCGCAGCAGCCACTTTGTCATTACTGGCTCCGATCACACTGGCGGCCAGGCTGGCAACACTGCTCACCCGTGCGGTATCAATTCCGCTCAGATTGCCTGCTGCGCTGTTCAGTACAGTTTGGATGACTGTGGTATCTGAAAGATCAATGGCCTGACTGGGGCGTGCATTGATGTAACTGGCCAGTGCAGAGGCGATGGCCCGTCCAGCATCACCGCTGTTGAGGGTGCCACTGGTGACGGCTCCGGCCAGTACCGAGCTGCCCTGTACCAGTAGGTTGGCGATCTTGGCCGCCTCTTTTTGGGCCGTGACCGCAATAGTGATCTCTCCTGCCGTCGCGTTGGGGCGGCTTGCCTCAATAATCGGGTCGTAGGTATAAAGGTCGATACTGGCATCCAGCCCAAGGGCTGTACGTAGTGGTGCCTGGGTGGACTGGAAGCTGGCATCACTGGCACTGTAGCCGGCCATCTCGACCAGTAGGGTCGTTAGCGGGTTGATCACCTCGGCACGCGGAGGTGCCTCAAAGACTCCCTCAAAGGCGAGGTTGGTGGAGATATCGGTACCTCCGCTCAGTACCAGCGGCCCCTCTCCTCCCAATATGGTGAAGTTTCCGGAGTTGTCGGTGGTGTCACTCGCCTCACCTGCGTCCAGGGTCTGGTCCCGATCCGCATCCGCAAAGACGGTGCCTCCGGTGATATAGCCGTCGACCACGACACCATCGAAGGCGTTGATCCTGAGGTTGTTCAAGTTTGGCAGGTCACTCGCGGTGAGGGTCAGGTCGGCACTGTTTCCTGAAAGGTCGCTGATGCTCCCGGAAAGGGAGTTGGCCACTACGGCGATTCCATCAGGGTCCACATCCTCGCTCTGGATGGTATAGGCAAAGCGTAGAGTGTTTGTTCCACTCCCCTCTTTCAGGGTTGCCTGACGGGTCTGATCGGTGATGCTGCTTCCACCCCCGGCCAGGGTGCCGATGGTGAGGTCGAGAGTTAGTGTACCGCTGGTGACCACGATCCGATCAAACTGCATTTCGACTATCAGCTCATCCCCACTCCAGTAGAGGCGACTCTCTCCGGTCACCACCGGACCGCTGACGCTGCTGATCTGCGGGGCGGTATCGTCGTTCTGGATTACGCCGTCGGCGGTCGCCTGCAGACTGCGCTGTATCACTCCGGCCGCAATGGTATCGGCATCAATGGCTGAGGAGGTGAGGCGTACGGTAAAATCTTCATCACTCTCTACTACCCCATCCGCCAGCACTGAGACGGTCACCTGTTTGCTGACCTCATCCGCTGCGAATGTGACGGTGCCATTGGCCAGGGTGCTGTTGAGGAAGTCACTGTTGGTGGCATCACCCGCCGCTTCACTGAAGTCGACCTGCCAGTTCACATCGGTGGCTCCATTCAGATAGCCACTACGGTGGACGGTAAAGGTGTAGTCTGTGGTACCACTACTGTCACCCGATGATCCCCCCTCGGCATGCACACTATCCAGCGATACGATATCGAGATACTGGACTGCCTGGATCTGGATACTGATCGCCTGTGTAGCACTGCTGGAGCCATCAGAGACTTCGTAGATCAGCTGACCGGCATCCCCGTTAAAACCCTGAGTGGGTTTAAAACGCAGTGCCAGCAGTTCATCTGTCGTCAGCGTGTCATTGGCTGTCACGATGGTTGTTCCATTGTAGGTGGTGCCACCCGTGGGCAGGTGGGTGATGGTTACACCCAGTGTGCTGCTGTCACTATCGAGATCAGTCGGTGCAACAATACCCAGCCCGGTACGGTTGGCATCACTCTCCTTGCGAGCACTGTACTGGTCCACAATCACCGTTTTGTTGGCCTCCAAAACCGGGGCATCATTCTTGCCCACTACCGTAAAGGTGACCGTACCACTGTCACTGAGCCCTTCACTGTCTGCCAGGGTGTAGGTGGCCGTCTCTGTGGCATTCTCACCATCGGCAAGATGGTTGTAGGCACTACTGGCATCAAGGCTCAGTGACCCATCCTGGTTGATGGTTAGGGTGCCACCACCACTGAGAGTGACCGTTTGTCCGACCGAGATGCTCTGTCCATTGACGCTGGAGACCACCTGGCTGTCTCCGGCATCCGGGTCCTGGTCATTGGAGAGGAGCCCATTGCCGGCACTGATATTCAATTGATTGGCCTCATCGACACTGTAGATGTCATCAATGGCGACCGGGGCATCATTGATGTTGATCAGCTCCATCACAAAGTCGAGCTCTCCCGTCGCTGCAGATGGGTCCGTTGCCGTTACACGCAGGATCAGTGCGTCGGTGGTGACATCATCATTGCCCGGTGTACCACTCAATACCCCACTGGCAGCATCAAAGCTGAGCCAGCTTGGCAGCGGATCACCACTGGCCAGTGTTATCTGATGGGTCAGTGCGGCGGCATCACCGGTATCGATATCGCCAAACAGTCCATTCGGCAGGGTGTAGCTGTAGGGTGTTCCCTGTGCCGCACTCTGTTTAGGGATGGTGCTGGTACTATAGGGGGCATCGTTGGCATTGGCTACGGTGACGTTAAAGGTAATGTTGCTACTGCCTCCGCTTGCATCGGTGACGGTGACGGTAAACGGTATCGGGGTCATCGACTCGTAATTTGATGCCGGGGTCAGGGTGATCTGTCGCCCGACCATGGTGGCGGTCACGGTCTCATTGCTGCCACCACTGATGGCATAGGTGAGTGACTCATTCTCCAGATCATCGACCGCAAGGGTCAGGCTGGAGCTTGTATCTTCGGTCATCGCCTGATCAGAGACGGCGGTAATCAGCGGCAGGTCATTGGTGCCGGTAATGGTCACTGTAACGGTAGCCGTGGCGCTGCTGGCTGCGGCATCATTTTCTGTGGCGGTGACGGTATAGGTCAGTACCAGGGTCTCCCCCACTTTCAGATAGTTGAAGGGCTCAGTGCCGGAGTCGAAGCTCCAGTTGAGGGTACCACTCTGATCTGCATTGCCGACGGTCGCCGTTGGGGTGATGGTGAACATGGTGAGTAGGTCACTGTCTTCCGGGGCACTGCCCAGTGTCCGGTCTCCGGTCCCTCCTACGCTCTGGGTAAAGGTGGAGACGACGAGGTTGTTGACATCCAGGTCCCCCACCGTCAGGGTCCCGCTGTCACTCAGACCACTATCACTCTCGCTCAGTCCCGATAGATCCGGGCCATTGGTGATGGTGGGTCCATCATTGCTGCCGGTGAGGGTCAGGGTGACCGTCTCACTGTCACTTAATGCTGTACCGTCATCATCGGCGGTGGTCACGCTGTAGGTGAGGATCAGGGTCTCGCCGGTGGCGAGGTAGTCAAAGGTCTCAGCGCCGGAATCAAAGCTCCAGTTGAGGGTGCCGTTATTACTGCTGCCACTGACCGGGGTGGCGGTGACTGTGAGCATGGAGAGCAGGGTACTGTCAGCGAGAGCCGCACTGTCGGTGCGATCACTGGTGCCACTCACCACCAGGGTGCGGGTAGCGGAGATCACATCACTGGTATCGACATCGCTGATGGTGAAGCTGCCGCTATCACTCAGGGCGCTGTTGCTCTCGGTTATTCCATTGCTGTAGGCGCCTCCGGTAATTACCGGATCATCATTGCTACCGGTAATCGTGAGGGTGAGGGTCTCACTATCAGTGAGTGGTGTGCCATCATCATCGGTGGCGGTCACGCTGTAGGTGAGGATCAGGGTCTCTCCCGTCGCCAGGTAGTCAAAGAGTTCACTACCGGAGTCAAAGCTCCAGTTGAGGGTTTTGCTGGTCTCGGTTCCGTTAAGAGTGGCGGTCGGGGTGATGGTGAGCATCGCCAGCAGCTCGGCATCACTCGGGGCGGCGCTGTCACTGCGGTTGCTGGTGCCACTGACTACCAGACCACTGATGGTGCTGGTAATCACATCGGTTGTATCGACATCCCCTACAGTGAGCGTCCCTGAGGTGGTTAAGGCACTATCGGTTTCAGTCAGGCTGGCCGTATCCGGGCCATTGGTGATGACCGGGGCATCATTGCTGCCGGTGATCGTCACTGTCAGTAGTGCGATATCTGTTGCACTCTGGCTGTCTGCTACGGTGTAGTTGAAGGTGTCGGTGATGGTCTCGCCGTTGGCCAGTGCCTCGACGCTGGCATTATTCTCATCGATGCTATAGCTGTAGCTACCATCACTGTTGATTGTCAGGCTACCGTAGTTTCCCGCAAGGGCGTTGCCGAGGGTACCGGCAGTGCCGGACCCTTCTGTAGATCCGCTGCGGATTGCGGCTACGGCCTTGGTATCTCCGGTGTCATTGTCACTGTCATTGGTTAGGACATTACCACTGGCACTGCTACCGGTGGTGCCATTGGTTACTCCACCGGCCTCTGTAGCCGATCCACTGTCATCACTGGCTACGGGATCATCATTGGCACTGCTGATGGTGAGGACAAAGGTGTCATCCTCTGTCCCTCCATTTCCATCATCGACCGAGACTTTGAGGCTGACGCTGGTGACCCCATTGGGTGGGTTGCCTGTGAAGGTGCGGGTGGTGGTGTTAAAACTGAGCCAGCTCGGCAGGGCCGATCCATCACCCAGGATGGCACTCCAGCTGTGGGTATCTTCCAGATCAACATCACTAAAGGTGTTGCTCGGGACCTGATAGCTCCAGCTTCCCGACCCACTGTGACTCTGGTCGGGGATCGCATTGGCCACTACCGGGGCATCGTTGATGTTGGTGATGGTAATGGCATATTGGGTCGCGGAGATGCTCCCCCCGGCCCCATCGGAGACGGTAAAGGTGAAGCTGTCGGCCCCATATTGATCTGCGCTCGGGGTGTAGTTGATCAATCCGGCGGCCAGTTGCGCCTGGGTGAAGCTGCTATGGCTTAAGCTCCCCTTGGTGGGGCTGGTGGTGACGGTGTAGGTGAGCTGGGCATCGCTGTTGTCCACATCGGTGACGTTGAGCATGGAGGTGGTGAGGGTGGTCGCCGCTGAATCTTCGTTGATGGTCATCCCGGTATTGGTTGCCAGCACCGGGGCATCATTGACCGGGGTGATGGTCAGGTTAACGGTGGCATTGCCACTATCCTGCGTTCCATCATTGATTTTGTAGCTGAAGCTGTCACTGGTGGTCTCGGAGCCGTCATGGATATAGCTAAAGGAGCCATCACTATTCAGTGTCAGGGTGCCGTTGCTAACCCCGCTGATCAGGGTGGTGGTGAGGGTGTCACTGTTTTTGTCTGTGTCGTTGGCCACTACGCCGGTAGAGGCGTTGGTGGTCAGGGTGGCCCCTTCATTCAGGGTGTAGGCATCATTGACCGAGATCGGGGCAAATTTGATCTGGTCGGCATAATCAACTGATGCCGCAGCGTTAGATGAGATGGTCACCGCGACACTGTTGTTGGTGGTGCTGATGACGTTGGCGGGATCCGTTTCGACCAGGGTGTAGTCACCAATCGCTATATTGTCAAAGAGGTAGAAGCCGTCATTGTCGGTGGTTGCGGTGTCTCCATTGCTCAGGGTCAGGGTGACGTTGCTGAGTCCATTCTCCCCCACATCCTGTGTCGCATCTCCATCGCGGTCATCAAATACGGTACCGGAGAGGGAGCCACTGGGACGATCCCCGAAGTTGACGTTGGCGCTGTCTCCACCCGCGAGGGTGACGCTGTAGCTGTTGGTGGTGCTGACAAATCCTGTAGGATCGCTCTCGCTCACGGTGTAGGTGCCTGCAGCTACACTGCTGAATTCGAAGCTGCCATCACTGTCGGTATGGATATAGGTGGCGTTGTTGCTGCTGTCGGTGAGGGTGATTTCAACCCCGGAGAGTCCGTTCTCGGAGGCCCCCTGCTCTCCGTCTCCATCATAGTCATTGTAGACGGTACCAAGAATCAGACCCGGTGGGACCATGGCAAAGTTGGAGACCGATGAGCCATCGGATGCCAGGGTGCCACTACGCTGGGTGCCGGCTATGGAGATATAACCGCTCTTGCCACCACTATCGACGGTGTAGCTTCCCGGATCAACATTGAGAAACTGGTAGCTGCCATTATTGGCTGTGGTGGCGCTGAAGGTGTCCCCATCGCGGTCGGTCAGGGTGATGGTGATGCCGGAGATGCCGACATCGTCCGCATCAAAGGTGCCATCCCCATTGAGGTCCGCAAAGGTGAATCCAGAAAGGCTGCCGGTCTTGCGGTCGGCAAAGTGGACGCCCGCTGACCCCCCATTGACGATCACTGCGGTCTGGGTATTGGAGGTGTCGCTACTGTAGCTGCTCGGGTCTGTCTCGGTGACACTGTAGGTGCCGGAGGTGAGTGCGGTAAACTGATAAAAACCATCACTGTCGGTAGTGGTTGTGGAGCTGCTGCCACTACTGTCGGTCAGGGTCAGGGTGACGCCACTGAGTCCATCCTCGGCCACCTCTTGGGTGGCGTTGCCATTGAGGTCATCAAAGACGGTGCCGGTGATGATGCCGGTGCCAATATCCCCGAAGTTGACCTCTACCTTCTTACTGGCCCCGAGGTTGATGGAGACATTCTGGGCGGAGGTGTTGGTGTAGCCGCTGGGCAGGGTCTGTTCGACCCAGTAGGCGCCGGGGGTGACGTTACTGAAGTCGTAACGCCCTTCGCTGTCTGTGGTGGTGGTCGAGACGGTGGTGCCACTGGAGTTCTTCAGGGTGACGGTGACGCTATTGAGCCCCCCTTCGGTGCCATCCTGGGTGGTGTTGCCATTCTGGTCCAGGTAGACGGTGCCGGTGATGCTGCCTTCGCCAAAGTCGGCAAAGTCAACGGTCTGGGTGGAGCCGCCGGCGACGATCACCCCGGTGATGGTGTCGGCGGTGTAGCTGGTAAAGCCGCTGGGCTGGGTCTCGGTGATGCTGTAGGTACCATCGGCGAGGAAGTCAAAGGTGTAGCTACCATTCACATCGGTGTAGCTGATGTCGCCATTGCTGAGGGTGAGTTTGACTCCACCAATACCTGTCTCGTTGCTGTCCTTGACCCCATCCTGATCGAGGTCGTTGAAGACGGTTCCGGTGATTTTGTTGGTTGCAGTGGCACTGGCCACTACCATTGGGGTGGCGTCAGGCTTGATCCCACCCGGATTATCAGAAAGAATCTCTCCATTGCTGCTGAGGTTTGATTCGATGCCGGTCAGTTTGGCCTGGTTGTAGTAGATCTCCGGGGTCATGACCGGCAAATCGACATCTACGGTGATGGTGAACTGTTTCAGTGCAGGGACCGAGAGCCCACTGATCACCAGTTTACTATCGCTCAGGCTGAAGGTGGCTGTGTAGTTGACCCCGCCCCCGGCGAGGGTGTTGCCATCACTGTCGACGATCTGCAGGGTGGAGGTGTCAAAGGTACGGCTGTCACTGAGGGTATCTTCAAAGCCACTGCTGAGGACACTGGGCTGTTTGCCGTTGTCGATGGCGTAGGTGTGGGTGACTGAGGTCCCCCCCAGGTAGGCGTTGGCCGCCGGGGTAGATACGGTGTGGATAAAGACCGGTGCGGCATCCGAGGCGGTACCATCATTGTTTCCTGATGGCTGCCCCTTGCTGACAAAGACCGCCTCGGGGTTGGAGAAGTCATCAATTCGGAAGATATCCCCAGTCTGGTTTCCGGCCACAAAGAAGCGCCCTGCCCCATCAAACCAGGCGGCTCCCCAGGTGTTGCTGGGGAGGTTATCGACCCATTTCACTTCGACCTTGCCATTGCTGGGATCGAGACTGTAAAGTTTGTTCCTGGAGGCGCCGTAGAGTTTGCCATCATGCTCGTTGTAGGCCCCATCTGCGGCCCCGAATCGGGCACTGAGCCGCTGTGTGGAGGTGACACTCATGGTGTCCACATCGACGATGTAGAGTTTTCTGGCATCGATGATGTAGTAGTTGCCCTGCTGGTCAAAATCACCCCGGAAGTAGGTCTTGCTCGGCAGACCACTCACTGCTCCGAGGTCTACGATGGTGCCGGAGGCGCCGATACGGTAGATTTTGTTGGTGCCGTTGATGGTGCCGTAGATGTAGCCATCATCATAGTTAAAGCCGATGGAGTTGAGTCTGTTGTCCGCGGTGACGATGGTGTTGAAGGTGTAGGGCTGGCTGCTGGTATCGAGGCTGTAGACGGTCTTGCTCTGTGAGAGGTACTGGGTGCCGTCAGAGATGAAGGTGTCGGCGCTGACATTGATTGTCAGGGTGTAGGCGCTGACACTGTCGATCTGGCTGTCATTTACTTTGTAGGTGAAGCTGGTGTAACTATTGCCGATGGTGGTGTGGTCGCTGTGGGTATATTTGAGGTTGCCGGCATTGATGTCTGCAATGAGGATTTCATCTCCGGCAGTGACGGCATTGCCACTCAGCGTCAGACTGCCATTGGCCGGCAGGGTGACGATCTTTATCTTTGCCAGGGTATCACCACTATCGACATCGGAAAAATTAAAGTCGGAGGCCTGTAGGCTGTAGCTCACCAGTTCGGTGACTGAGACGGTTCCATTGCTGGAGGTGGGCGCATCGTTGGATGCGGTGATGTTGATGGTGCTGGTGACGCTGCTGCTATTTTCGGCTCCGGCCCCATCGGAGTTGGCATCAGTGACCTGCCAACTGACGGTACGGCTGCTGCTACTGCCATTGGTGGTGGGATCTTCGGAGCTGCTGCTGTAGGTGACTGTGCGCAGGGCGCTCTGGTATTGGGCTACGGTGGCGCTGCCACTGAGGGTCAATACGCCGGTACTGCTGTTGTAGCTGCCACTGATGCCATTCTGGGTGCTAAATCCGAGGGTGTCCCCGCTGGTAAAGCCACTACTGAGGGTGACGGTGGCCCCGGTAATCTGGGTGTCATCGACATCACTGAGGGTGACGGTGGCATCAATCGCTGCGGCACTGCTGTTTTCACTGTAGGCGAGGGTGGCTCCTGCGGTGGCGACCGGGGCATCGTTGGCTGCGGTAATCGAGGTGCCAATAGTGACCCCTGCCGCTGCCACTTTGCTGGTGGCATCGTCAGCAGTGGTGTCGAAGGTCTGACGGGTGGCTCCACTGGTGAAGGTGGTGGCACTGGAGTCATCAACTGCAAAGACGGTCAGTGAGCCTGGGGTGCCGTTATATTCAGCAACAGGGACAAAACGTAGCTTGGTGCTGGTATTGAGTAGTAACGCTCCACTGGTGGTGACGCTGCTGATGTCGTACCAGCTGCTTCCATCGGTGCTGTACTCCCAGTCTCCTTCGGTGGCGTTATTGGAGCCGTCGGTGCTGATGGCGATTCCGGCAAAGCTGTCGCTATCATCGTCGCTGAACAGGCTGTTCATGATTGAGGTAACGGTTGCACCCGATGGAGAACTGGTATCCTCATCCACCGCACTGAGCGTGCCATTTCCACTAAAACTTGGGGCATCATTCTCACCCGTCACTGTAACCGAGATGGTCTTTCCACCGCTACTTCCACCATCCCCATCGGTGACTGTAAGGGACAGATTATGGGCATTCTCACCGGTTGCGGAGCTGGACTGGTAGGTGAGGCGTTGAATCAACGAGTCTATATAAGTAGGGGTAGAGCTACCATTGAAGGAGATGGTCAGATTACTGCCTGAACCACCACTCAGGGTCGCAAAGGTGGTCCAGCTACTGCCATTGGAGACCTGTACATTGCTCCCAGATAGCTGAATATTACCGCTAGTGCCCACATCCTGATTAGAGATCGAAATAGTCTCTGTGGCGTTGACGCCAGTAACCGTAAGTTGCCCTCCACTCAGGTTGCCACCATCCGAATCGGCAAAGCTGACATCACTATCGATCAGCTGTGCAGAGGCATTCACCGTATTTTCGAGATAGGTCTCTGATGTTGTCAGATTGCTCAGTGTTGGAGCGGCATTGAAGCTGAGTGCAATACTACCCGAAGGTAAATATTCAATAGCACCCTGTGTAGTACTCCTAACCTGAAAGTGGATCGTATAAGTACCGTCCATAGTGATACCTATGCTATTGAAGCTCCAAGTGCTTCCCACGTGAACATTACCATTCCTGTTGGTTGCATCTACAATAGAGCCACCACCTCCAAAGTAGAGAGTAGAACTGGTTTGCGGACCTGTATAGCCACCGATAGACAGATGCATTGAGTCACCATTATTATGACTATTCATAAAACCAGGAGCCGTAGCTAAGTCCAGAGTGAAATTGACATACAGAGTTCCACCACCGTATGAAATGTTTGGCCCAGAAGTACTTGTAATACCTAAATCATGTTCGAATGACTCTAATTCTTCAATATCAAGCAGATTATATTCCTCGATATCCCCAGAATTCACCTCTAGATCCCAATCACCGGATATACCCGTCAGATCATCCGAAGCAGCTATATCCGCCCCGGTCAAAGAGGCAATTTGGTTGATAAAGGACTCCCCTTCTCCTTCAGCACCAACACGGCACCCCCAAAGCAGGATATCCCCCTCTGAGGTCAATGCCTGACCAATGGTAGAGAGTACCTCACGATACTCCTCTAAATGCTCGCTATCGAGCACCGCTGTTCCCAGTACCGCCACCCCTTCAGCTCCATGCCCCAACACATGGATTGCATCGATATCCGTTCGCTCAGAGAGCACCTCACTCATATAGGCCCAACCATCCACGCCTGCTTCTACCAAAAAAACCTCAGCATTGGGATCAACCCCATCGACCAATAACTGGTAGTCCGGCAGATTGGCATCGATAAAGACCACCTCGTTGCGCTGTGGTTCGCTTGGTGCGATGGCAGGCAGAATGGTTGGATCGGCAATCTCTTCACTCTGGAGTAGATTCCCCTCTGGAGAAAAACAGAGGCAGTCACTGGCCTCAACGACCTGTGCTGCATCAATCAGCGCAGCACCATCGAGCAGTACCCTTGGCTCCAGCGCATAGAAATGGAGACGACTCTTGCTTGACTGTTTCATACCCTCTCACCTCCAATGAAACTGAAATGGGGCGAGTGCAACACTACCCCTTGCAGATGCAACAGGTATTGAGAGACAAGTTTGATAACCAATCCGGCAAACAACATCACAAACCTCACATTTCAGTGAACGAGTATGGTCGGCAACGGGTAGGGCCAAGCTGGTTTACGAAAGAGGCGATATGCTCTTTCGCACTATATTGATCTATTTTGATCATGTTGCCAAAATTGAAGGGCAACTGGATAATCCACTCAGATCATGGGTAAGGATCTGACCGAATTCGGTGCATATTATAGTTCAATCTACCCCTATTTCAAATAATAAAGGCATCCCACTCTGTTTCAGGGCTCTGCTCATGAGGGACACTATCCGGCAAATTCGCAAATAGATTGATCTGTTTATCTCTCACGACCTGTTTGCCTCTATCTGTGTTCACGGCTCATTTCGCGCACTGGAGAACTCTACATATTGGTGGAGCATGGCGCTCAGCTTCAACCCAGACTGAGCAACCGCTGAACGGTTGATTTTGATTGATGGCCTGTCCCCTACCTTGCTCACCAATATCATCCCTCCAGACTGTAAAAAATGTGGATGATCACCAATGGTTAAGACCGGTTGCTCCTGAACCGTCTGCAAATAACGCTCAATGGATGAGTTGGAACCTTCACTATTTATAAACAGCACCACCTCACAATACCCTTGATGTTGAAGCTCTTCAATTTTGGTCAAATGGTAACTCCACTCTCTTTTTAACCCGTTCCATCTCAACAGCGGATCAAGTCCCCATTTTGCTGGTGGCTCTCCTTCCAGACAGACACAGAGATTAATATGCCTTGGAGCCGGGTCCAACTCAGGCCACTGCACGAATCTTACAATCTTGGTTACGAGGGCAATTGTGACGAGATTCTCAAAACCCTCTTGACCCACGGTATAAACAGGCAACGAGAACAGAAGAAGGCCGAGAAACACCCCTTTCCTCACTGCTCTTATCAGACCCAAGTTTACTTGAGACACCTCAAACCACACAATGCGCACTATCTGAGAGTGTCGTCAATTTTGGGGAAAATAATCCAGGTGACCCGTTTTCTGGATAATTGAGTAACACGATAGGGAACCTCGACATACCATCTGTAATCTGGCAGATTGTAAGGCCAAGGTTTAACAGGGGGTAACATCCCCTGCTGTAGATGAATGCTGTCGAGAACAGGGACAGCACAATCAGTCTGTCAGGCGAAACAAGGTAGACGGTTTCCCTAACATGTTGACTAATAATCCTAGTAACTATTCAGGGGTGTTAACGGAAAATAATCCTTGACAGGCTTTTTCAGCAAAAACATG
>ENA-OREN01001825-OREN01001825.1-marine-metagenome-genome-assembly--contig:-NODE-1825-length-23488-cov-12.390415_pt1 | contig 23488 bp, 17 predicted proteins | sample MGYA00248624_ERZ508555 | MGnify/ENA primary metagenome ERZ508555 (study PRJEB26222, sample SAMN06267773) | marine metagenome | isolation source: Saanich Inlet, British Columbia, Canada | place...
TTTGCTTCTTGTCAAAACAAATTTAAGAAAAAACTGTGACCCCTTTTTTTAAAGTACAGAAAATTATGGACATAACTAAATAAGTCTCTAGATGAATTGTTTTATTTGTTGTTTTTCTCTGGTAAGAAAATCATGGTTAGTATTAATAATCCACATCAATATCATCCGGATGATCTGGTTTATTTATCCTATCTCTTTTGGATTGACCTGAGGTGGGGAATGCACTAATGTTGAATTGAATACCCAATGAAATAAGTCTTTGCTCATTATATTTTGTTGCATTCAATTTTTGTATATAGGTCACACCGCTGGTTGGGTTGGTAATTGCTTGTTCTGTATAAATATCCATGATGCGGGTATTAAATAGATCATGGACAGAAAATGTTAAATATATGTTTTTATCTATAATCGCTTTTCCAAAAGACAGGTCTACATAATAGTATGGAGAAATTTCACCTATGGGGATTTTGTGTTTTCCATAGTGGCGGTACCATAATTCAAAATCAACTTTCCATGGCAGCGCAATCCTAATCTGAGCATCGGTTATACTGCCTGATGAATTTCCAATAAGATCTGTTTCCCCTTTTCCGCTAGTTTTTTGTATCCAATTATTATAATCAAAAATCAATCGGATATTTTTTGTAGGTGAAAGAGATAGTGCAAAATCGTACCCAAGAGATTTTCCACTTGCCACATTGCCTGCCGTTAATATTTCGAAGGATTGATCATTGATGGTTACAAAATCCACATCATGCCATTGAATTAAATCCTGAATATCCTTATAAATAATATTTCCAGTAAACATGGGGTGTTGTTTTGTGTTTAACCTGAAAGAAAAATTAATTTGATATATATCCACTAGTTCCGGTTTTAAAAATGGGTTCCCCTTTCTAACATGATATTCATCTATCATGCTAACCGGAAATGGATTTATCATGGCTAATTTTACTCGGTTAATACGCCGTCCGTATTTCATGATTATGGAAAGTTTTTTATCCATGGACGTAAATCCTGTTTTCAATTCAGGATACAAATAAAGTTCTTTTTGAGCCGGGGGGGAATTGGCAATAGATGAGTCAATCAAGGCAACAAAAACATTCGATGTATCTGTGTGTTGGTGACTATCCGGTAATTCAATATCATAAACGCCTGTGCTGGTATTTCTCTGCTCAATGCGTATACCAGCACTCAAGGAACTAAGCATGCTTTTCAATGACTTTTGAACCCTGAAATATCCTGAAGATACCTGCTCATTAAAGTCAAATCCATAGGGTGCATGGAGATATTCTAACTCGCTATTAATCGCCAAAGATTGATAAGATGCGCCGCCCTGAATCATTCCAAACCGTGGGGATTCGGTTTTATATACTGATTCAATTTCTTTTGTTTCAATGGCATCATCCAGGTAAATATGGCTGTGATCATCGGGACCAGTTCCATTTGAATTTCGATCATTAATCTCTTTTTGATGTTCTCCAGATTGAGCAAATGCAGCTGTTGTTGTTAAGGAGCGATCATTAGAAAACTTGAGCGCATGGATCAGATTTCCATCCAGGTTCCATCCGCGTTTATTATCATTGGATGTCATATCATATTCTACCGGAAACTGGTGGTGAATCGAATCTCTTGATGAATGATTAAAAGCCGTGAAAAAAGATCCTAAGTGAAGGATGTTACGATCTGAAAAAGTCAGCGTGGAACCAAGGCTTATCCCACCGGTTAGTGGATTTCCAGTAGTAGATTTTTTCTGGATGCTTCCCAAGCTAAAGGAGTCATACTGCCACTCATATTCTCGCTCACTATTCAAGGCGGAAAAATCTGACTTTCCAAATCCTGTTAATTCAAATTCTATTTTCTTCTTTTTATACGTTAACCTCAATAAACCATTATACCGATTGTGGTTTCCATACGTGAATGAAGTTGATGAATGAAAGCCTTCTATTATATCATCTTTTAAAATAATATTAATAATGCCGCCCATACCATTTGGATCCATAGCAACAGATGGATTAGTAATTACGTCTATTTTTTCAATGAACCCGGTGGTAATTAAATCCAGGTATGGATTTTTTTCACCATGTGTCCCGCTTAATCTTAATCCATTGATCAATACCGTTATATTTTGATCGCCATTTATGGATATTACACCATCTATATCAACATCCACGGATGGGATTTTTCTTAAGGCTGACTCTGCAGATTGGTTTAAAATTGATTCTGCTTTCGTAATAGTAAATGTTTTTTTATCAAGACCAACTTTTAAAGGAGATTTAAATCCGACGGCGTCCACTTTTTCCAGTTTTATCACTTTGGGTAAAAGGTTAAACTTTCCAAGGTCCACATCAATTGTATAGTTTTCTTCATCAGAAAACTTTAGGTCAGGAAATGCCCTTGTTTCGTAGCCAATATATTCTACTTCTATTGTGTAATGACCAATAAGTGTGTGACGGATAGAAAACTCACCGTTTTCATCCGATAGGCCACCGATTAATATCTTATAATTGGTCCCGGGATTAATTACAGAAATGGATGCATATTCAAGCGGTGAAAAATCTGTGGAATCTATAATGGTCCCAGTAATGTATGTAGCTTGATGATTAGGTTCTCCCATGGAAACATCTCCCAAAAGACAAAGAAAAATCAGCCTATGAATCCATTTAGGTGATTGAATAATTTTCAACATTATATAAAAATACTCTTTATTTGATCGAAGGATAAATGCCCTGTAATTACAAAATTATTTCATCAAAATCATTTTTTGTTTTTTTATATAACCACGTCCTTGCTCTATCGAAGATCCTGAATCCATTTTCAAGAAATATATACCACTGGCATGCTGTGATGCATCCCATTGAATTTCATATTGACCTGATTCCATTGTGCCATTGACCAGCGTTTCAACCATGCTACCGGTTATATCGAATACGCTTAGAGATATCACATGACGTGTATCCATGACCGGAACATTAAATTGGATTGTGGTTGTTGGGTTAAATGGATTGGGGAATGGTTGGCGAAGCTCAAATTCTGCCGGGAATATATTAGATATAAAACCTAATGAATTCAGAATGGTTACGGTCACAGAATCTGGGTCGGACTCTAATTCGCCATCGGAAACGATTAACGTAAATAATAAAAATGTGGAATCACTAACTTCAGGTGAAATGAAAGTTGGCGTGGATTGTGTTGGATCATCTAATTCAATATTAACAGGTGCTGTCCAGGAATAAGAGAGATTTACATTTTCGAAATCAGATGATCCTGTCCCATCTAAAATAACCAATTCATTCTCCATAATGTTTTGATCGGGCCCAGCATAAGCCACGGGGGCAATATTTGTATGAAAAACTGTAATGGTTACAGAGTCCGGGTCTGAATCAAGTTCTCCATCAGATACAATCAATCCAAAAATAAAGTCAACTGAATCATCAACTATTGGTGTGGTGAAGCTAGTCGCGGGTGAAGTTGCATCGTTCAGCAATATCCCGGTTGGGGCTGTCCATATATAAGATAGGTCAATAGGTGCTTCTTCATCATCATATGATTCAGATCCATCTAAGGTTACTAATTGATTTTCAGCAACAATCTGATCTGGCCCAGCATTGGCTATGGGCGGAAGATTTGCAGTACCTGAATCACACTCTCCCCAAACACAGCCTACCCATTCCGGATGATCAATGAAAGGGTTTCTGTTTTCTTGAATTGCATAAACGGCATTATTTCGATCAATTTCTTTTTGGCTTACAGAATCCTGTAGGTGCCAATCCATTAACATGTCTACAGCCCAGCCGTTAAGGTTTGAACCATTTACCATATCGTTATCGTCCCACCCGGAATCCTCAGTATAATAACGTGTTGACATATAAAAATAGGTTCGGGCAAAATCTCCTTTATATTCATCAATTGGCTCAAAAACTGTCCCGTTGTGGTTATAAGAATTCATGTTTCCACGTTGGCTGCCATTTTGCGATGTCCAAGTTGTGCTTGCTACTTCCCCATAGGGATGGTTGGATCGCATGCCATTCACATAGCCATCTGTTGGATAAATATGGAACAGATCCGTGTTCATGGGCATGCCCTCGTTGAACCAACTTTTTGGCCAAGAATGCTCTCGGTTAAAACAATCTCCTTCCCCCCCATAATTCCCGCATTGGTCTGCGCTTGTAAAATTGTAAATATAGGGTGGTGTTCCGCCGGGAACATCAGAATACATATCCCACACAGTCCCGTCGGGTTTTGCATCTGTTGATTGAAAATGACCATACAGCGAACTATAACTTTGTGGAATGTGGTCATCAATAATATTATGTAAAGCCAGGCGTAATGGCTCCCCATCTAATCCTTCGGCGTCATCATAATATCCCGGAGGAATATCGGCTATTAAAAAAGTCGTAAAAATAAATGTAGAAAATAATTTTATCTTAAACATTATGCGTTAATGCCTTTTTTTTATTAAATAATAAATTTGTTCAGGCGAATTTAAAAACGGATAAGTAATTTGTTGTCCCCGGTACGCCTACAGGCACACCGCCAGTGATCACATATTTCTCACCTTCCTTGAGAATTTCTTCACGTGATAAAACGGCATTGGCAACATCTTGAATTTCACTCGATGAATTATATTCCTTGATTACAATGGACGTGATTCCCCACACAATTGAAAGCTGGCGTGATATCTCTTCAATGGGTGTCATGGCAATGATGCGGGATGCCGGTCGATATCGTGAGACCATTCTAGCGGTACTTCCGCTATGGGTCATGGTAATTAAAATTTTAATATCCTGGTCATAAGCAACCGAACATGCCGCGTGACTAATTGCTTGTGCTGTGTTTAGATGTTTTTTTCCACGTGCAATATAAGAGTCCTGATAATTAATGGCTGCTTCCGTTTCCTCAATCACCCGAGTTAACACTTGAACAACTTTCTCCGGAAATTTACCCATTGCTGTTTCACCAGTAACCATTAGCGCATCAGCACCATCTAAGATTGCATTGGCAATATCGCTGACTTCTGCGCGGGTTGGAATCGGCCTATCAGTCATTGAATCTAAAATTTGAGTGGCAATAATTACGGGCTTCCCGGCTTGTGTGGCTTTATCAATTACTTCTTTTTGGATCAACGGCACACGCTCTAGGGGGAGCTCCACACCTAAGTCTCCTCGGGCTACCATGACTGCGTCAAATGCATCAATGATGCCATCCAGATTTTGAACTGCATCCCATTTTTCAATTTTTGCCATAATAGGAACAGCAAAACCTAGATCTCGAACACGAGAACGAACCAGATCATAATCGTGAGGGGATCGAACAAAAGAAAGCGCAATCCAATCTGCACCATTTTTTAACGCTAATTCCAGATCCTGTTCATCCTGTTCTGTAAGGCTGGGAACGTCCAGAGCCACACCTGGGAAATTGACACCTTTGCGATTTTCCACAGCGCCGGCAACAATCGTTTGACATTCAAGTGTGGAATTTGAAACATGTTTTACAACCTCCAATGCAATACGACCATCATTAATCAAAATCTGTGCACCCTCATCAACTTTCTGAAATTTTACACCTTTTGAAACGGGAATGACATTTTTACCCATCTTTTCATTACTGATGGTTACAATGTCCCCTTCATTTAATTCATAGTCAGATTCGAGCCCGCTCACTCGAATTTTGGGCCCGGCAAGATCCGCCAAGATTGCCGGACGACTCCCGGAAGGGAGACGAGTGGATTTAATCAGATCAAAATAGGATTGTTTATCTTCTGCGGTTCCATGAGACAAATTTACCCGAAAACAGTTTACGCCCTGATCAACGAGTGATTGGACTATTTCCAATGTTGAACAACTGGGTCCTACTGTAGCAATTATTTTAGTACGACTTATTTCCATGGGTTTAAATTACCAGTAAGCATTATCGTTTTACACGTACTTCTATGAAACAAATTTTTCCGATATTTATTATTTTATGTTTTATCTCCTGCGGTGGCCCAAGGGGAAATTGGTCTGATCCCAGAGTGATACTTATTTCCATTGATGGACTACGCGGTGATATTTTAAACAACCCCGCCTATACAAAAGATTTCCCAAACTTGACCCGGCTTATGGCAGATGGAGAATATTGCACAAATGTTCAAACTGTGTTTCCTTCTCTAACATATCCATCTCATACATCTATGATCACCGGTGTTACACCGGCTAAACACGGAATCGTAAACAATCGGCCTTTTGTGCCAAAAAATAATTTTGTCGATTGGTATTGGTATGCAGACTCCATAGAAGTGCCAACGCTCATTACAAAAGCAGCACAAAATGGGCTGGTCACCTTGGGTGTAAGTTGGCCCGTTTCGGTCGGAGCAAAAATGGACTGGATGATCCCAGAAATAAAATCAGTCAATGACACTATCTCAACGATCGATCTTGTGCGAAAACACGACCGCCCGGAATCGTTTTTGGAATCAGCTAAAGTACGTGGGGCCGTGCCAGAAGACGGCAATCCATCAGGATATAATAGAGATCTTTTACTTCACGAAATCTTCATGGATGCTTTTGCCCGCAAAGCACCTCATTTAAGTTTATACCACATGATTGAGACCGATCTTATCCAACATGCATTTGGGAAATCATCGAATGAAGCTAAGGATGCATTCATGTTCATGGATTCATTGGTAGGAAATATCATGGCTTTTTTAGACGATAATAAATTATGGGAATCAACAACGCTTATCATCACAGGAGATCATGGATTTAGGGATTTTGAAAAACAGGTGAGTTTAAATCGTTTATTTGAAAAGGAGGGTTGGCTCACATTAAATAATGGTTCTATTTCTGATTGGAAAGTAGTATGCCTCGGTTCTGGCGGATCTGGTTTTGTTCGGCTTAAAGATCCTACTGATTGGGAATTTAAGAAAAGAGTTCGTTTATTATTGTCCAAGCAGGATGCATTTGAAATATTAGAACAGCGTCATATGAATGGCATACTTTGGGCATCGCAACAAACTGATTTCGTCTTATTGGCTAATGATGGATATGGGTTTGTACGCAGTAATGATCAGCCCTTTATTACAGATAAGCCTGGCGGGTCTCATGGCGGAGACCCGAGACGTAAAATATTAAAAACGGGTTATATTGCTACTGGGCGCGGCATCAATAAAGGTCCAATTAAATCCATGTCTATTACAGATATCGCCTTCAAAGTATCTGATCTGCTCGGACTTGATTTAAAAAATTAATTCAAAACTTGGGGGGCCACTAGTCGGAAAGGATTAATGATTGCGTCAAATTCATTTCCGCTGTCATCTACCATCCGAAAACTCCCTTCCATAAATCCCATTGGCGTTGGAAGAGGACAAAAACTAGTATATTCAAATAATTCACCTGGGAGTATTTTTGGTTGTTCCCCGATTACACCGGGTCCATGGATATCTTCTGTGTTACCATGCCCATCGGTGATATGCCAATAGCGACTTAAAAGTTCAATTTGATTACCGCCCCTATTAAAGATGGTAATATGATAAGAAAATAAATAGTATGAGCGAACAGGGCTTGATCTTTCAGGAACATAATTTGGTTTTACATTAATTTCGATAGAATTTTTCATGGGAGAAAATTAATTCCTTTATCTTTGTCTTCCGATTTTTTCCTTAAATTTTAAAACGCTATGAATAAGAACACCAATTCACTTTACGCATATATTTTAATTGTAATCCTTGGTTTGGCCATGATACAGATGAAAAATATCGGTACATACCAATCTGGGTCTTCTCCATCTATCACTGAGAATGATATTATGGACCATATTCGGTATTTATCACATAAAGACAGAGCGGGCCGTTATCCCGGAACCCGGGAATCTAAAGATGTAATCTCTTATCTAATTCGGCAATTCAAATCTTTTGGTGTAAGGCCCGGTGGGGAAAATGGGTCGTTTGTCCAACCTTTCAATATCACGGATGGGATTGAATTAGGAAAAAATAATTCTATGATTATTGATGGTGATAGTCTTGTGACTGGGCGTGATTATATGCCCGTTTGGTTTTCTGGTAATGAAACTGTTTCTGCATCTGCTGTGTTCGCGGGATATGGGTTTTCCATCGATGAAAAAGAATTAAAGTGGAATGATTATAATGGGGTGGATGTAGCAGGGAAATGGGTCATTGTCATGCGGCACGGTCCAGAGAGAAACAATCAACATTCTTTATACACACCACATTCGGGACTTCATAAAAAAATGCTGGTTGCTCGCGACAAAGGGGCTTTAGGTATTATTTATGTATCTCAAATTGAAGATAATGATATATATCCATTGAAATACACTGCGGGTTATTCTAATGCGGGCATTCCAGCAATTCATCTTTCAAATGAAATGGCAGACGAACTATTTAAAGTTGTGGGGCGGACTCGTAAAAATATTCAAAAAACAATGAATAAATCTTTGAAGACGGTCTCCTTCAAATTGCCCGTCTCCATCTATGCATCCGTGGATTTAAATCCCATTCAATCTCGGGCAGCCAATGTTGTTGGACTTATTCAAAGCGGAAACCGAAAATATAGAAATGAATATATTGTTATAGGTGCACACTTTGATCATCTAGGAATGGGTGGGGCAGGCACCGGTTCACGCAAACCGGATACAACAGGTACACATATTGGCGCAGATGACAACGCATCAGGAACCTCTGGTCTTTTAGAACTAGCACACAAACTTGTTACCCATAAAAGCCGATTAAAGAGAAGTATTATTCTTTTAGGATTTGACGCAGAAGAAAAAGGATTGTTAGGTGCGAAATATTTTATGGAAAACCCTCTGTTTAATCTTGAGAATATAACAGCCATGATCAATTTGGATATGATAGGAAGAATGAAGGATTCATCAGTAACTGTAGGTGGGGTTGGTACATCGCCTTTGTTTGAACCTCTCCTTAAAAAAGAATCTATCGGACGTAATTTCACATTAAACATGACTAAACCTGGATATGGACCAAGTGATCATGCTGCTTTTTACACAAAAGATATTCCAGTACTTTTCTTTTTCACCGGTTTCCATAATGAATACCACACACCAGAAGACTCATGGAAACTCATTAATTTAAAGGGCGAAAAAGATATATTAGATCTTGTTTATGATGTCACATATAAATTATCTCGACTACCTGAAAGACCGGTGTTTACAGAAGCCGGTCCTAAAGAAGGCCGAATGCAAAGGAATACAAAATTCAAGGTTACATTCGGAATTGTCCCTTCTTATGGAAGCACCAAGAAAGGGTTAGAGGTGGATGGAATCTCAAAAACGGATGGGCCGGCAGCAAAAGCAGGAATTCAAAAGGGAGATGTGATAAAATCCATGGATGGAAAACCCATTAATGATATTTATGAATACATGGACAGACTAGAACAATTAAAGCCCGGAATGACCATTTCCGTATTAATTGATAGAAACGGCACTGAGATTGAATTGCCTGTGACGTTTTAATAGTGTATAGCTCTATATAAGAAAAAATTTAAAGTAGTTACTTGGCTTGATTTAATATAATCCCAAATACTGTTCAATAGTCTATATATACTATTCTCTTTATTCCTTCTATTAACCCCATTAAATATGTTAAGCCTGATAGCACAAGGGCAAAATTGAGCTATAATGCCGCCAGAAAAGAATTCAGATACATATATGCGGTAAGTTTGTATAGTTTTCCGATTATTTCTTCCTATGGGAGTTAATATTATTATTAAATAAAAACAATCCTTATTATTCCTTTAATATTTAGCTATATCCCTTGTTGTCAATAACTTATGAAATATATTTTTTTATTTTTTAGGTCATGATACACATGTAATGTTAAGATACGGAATGATATAGAATATAGTTTAGCACTCTTTGCAATAAGCCAATAAACATACAAAGATCAGTAAAGTGTTGGGTATTATAATAAACATGAATAATGTCTTAAAATAATTAGTGTAAAATATATTCACATTGATTCATTATTATTTTTATATAATTATGTATATGGTTTTCTTTCATAATTGGTATTATTGTGATCATTTTAATGGGAAGTATTTTTCCACTATTTAAGATATCCTATTTATTAATTTTTACATTATTTCTACACATTATATATCCTATATTTTTTATAATCATATACTTACATAACATCTCAAATATAAGTAAATGTATATTTTATTTTAATATATTATTCTAATTATACTGCTAATCAATTATCATTATAATTCATACTATTTTAGCCAATTAATTTTTTATGAATAACCTTAACTGTGCTATATTGAATAATTAAACTGAAAAAATCCTGATGATTTAATTATACAACATTGAAACACATATTATATACCATTGTAGTGCTCTCTACCTATGGTGGGGTTTCGCATAAAGTAAAAAGATAAGTTTTTGTGATCATTAATTAAATTAGAAATAATAGAGAATATATAAATTTTAATTATCTTTTGAATATTCTATAAGTCCTATATTAACAAATACTAATAATCTTCTATACTAAGTAATATTTGGTTAATATTTCTCATATTATTATAGGTAATATCATCCAAGTTTAATAGTATTTATAATTATGAACTATTATTATAAGATATCATGTTTGTGAGAAAACACATTAAAATAATATATTTTTAGTCAATCTGTTTATTTCATGTCTATTTCCTGATTATTATTACCACTGCCAAATATATACTCAATATTTTTAACAAAAACATCAGTTATAAATGCATGTTATTATGTTAGTAATAATCTATAATTATATTATATAATATTTTATAATATAATCCATAATTATACGATAAGTCTTTAATAATCAGTTACATATATAATTCGGTAATTCTATACATATGTTCATCAATATTTCTCTATTAAAATTTGATTAGGTTCTTGAATACCTTAAATATCTGTTTAAATTTTTAAGTCGATACTTGATAAAATAATATATAAATACATTAATTTATTTTTTGTAATATTGCTTTATTAACTTCACCATGAGTTAATATATTATTTTATAAATCACTGCATCCTTTATATTCAACCTTTGATGATGTATTTTAAAATGCACTATTTCTAACCTTTTAAACTTCATAATTTTTATCATCTAATCGTTAATAACCTTAGTATAATAATAACAGCTACTTAAATAATATAATATTGTCTTATAACCTACGTGATATATTCAAATGAACATGATTTACATTCATTTTAAAATATTTAGAAGAAAAATTTATTTAATAACGCTTACATTTACTTGAAAATATGTTTTTATTTCAAATACAAAATTTTTCTTGATCTGATTAAGCTGCCGCTTCTCATTACCAATAAGTAATTCCCCGATGGCACGTGGTTCCCCAATGAGTTTTTACCGTTCCACCTAAGTTTATGTGTCCCCGGCAACATTTTCTTATCAACTATGTTTATTATCCACTTTCCAGATACATCATAAACACTAATGCTGACATATTCTAATTTTGTAATACCAAATTCAATTTGTGTTGAATTATTAAACGGGTTTGGATAATTGTTTTTTAAATACGGTTCTTGGGGAATCAGAGATTGGTGTTCGTCCGAGCTAACTTGGCTACCATCTTCATCCATAACTATATCAAAAGTTCCATAAAGCCCATCTATTCCTTCTTCTAATGGAATTACCAGGCCTAGATGGTTTGCGATCCATGAATCGTCAACCTCTGGATCAATTAAAAAATAACACTGCGTAACCAGTTCAAGATTTTCTGGTGTTTTGATCTTATAATGAAAATGTCTTGGGCGCCCTGGATAGTATCCTGGCCAAATTGATTCAAAAGCATATTCACCGTTTTCATTCGTCAACATTTGCCCACGTAGATTATAGGGGTCCTCATCGGTGTTCCCTGAATCACATTCCTGAAATATGGTGTAACATCCATCATCATTGGCGTGCCACACATCAACAATGGCATTTTGAATAGGAGTTTCGCAATCATTCGCTTTTACCGTTCCCGCAATATGTATACGTGTACCTGGTTCGTCTATATTGGCTAAAATCGCTCTGTAGGGGTGATTTTCGGCCCAATAGGGCCCCAGTATATCATTATTGGTTACATTACAGTCCTGCCTGCTTAATAATGCTGTAGGCGCCATACTTATTGCGGCCGTACCCATTAATCCTGTTTTGATAAAGTTTCTGCGCTTCATTGAAGGAAATTAATCACTTTAAGCTGAATTTCTAGAAGCATTAATATTTCCAAAAAGAGATCGTATAATGATTTTTTCCAGTGTTTCTTTTTGTGCATCAATTAAATTATTTTCTCTCAATTTCATTGAAGCGTATTGCTGAATAACGAGGAGAGGTAATACGGTTTCTTCCCTAAGTGCAATAGATGCTTTTATACTTTCGTTTTTTTCTAATAATTCCTTTTGTCCAGAAATTTTCAAAATAAGGGTTTCAGTTAAATCATATTCCCTTTTAAGTATGGTCCAAAACTCACCATAAACGGGATCGTCTTTCATGTAGTGCGTTAAGGGAAAATATGTTTTACACATACTTTGCATAGAGTTTTCAATTAATGCTCTAAAAAAACCCGACTGGTTATATAGTGAACAAACATCGTCTATTTTCCCCTGATCTTCCATTTTTTTTAAGGCAGTTCCTAACCCATAATACCCTGGGATATTTTGTTTTAACTGAGACCATGCACCCACAAATGGGATGGCTCTTAACTGGCTCAGATCCAGTTCGTCTGAATTTGATCTTTTGTCTGGACGTGAGCCAATATTAGTCCGATTATAATATTTTAATGGTGACATTTTCATTAGAAAAGGTGTGAAAATCTCATGATTTTTTAATTCTGTATATGCGTCCAATGAATACCGACTCATGTCATTTAAAACGGTTCGTTCTTTGTCTTTAAGCTTTTTGTGTTCATCGTCAAAAATTAAGTTATCTAATCCGGCGGTCATGAGTTGTTCTAAATTTAATCGAGCGGATTCAATGGTTCCAAATTTGCTGGATATTGTTTGACCCTGGATGGTGATTTGTATTTCTGTTGATGCAATTTTTGACCCCAAAGACACATAATAATTATGTGTATTTCCTCCGCCTCGGGCTGGTGGACCTCCTCGCCCATCAAAGAAAACTACTTTAATACCATATTTTTCAGATAACGATGACAGTGATTCACGCGTCTTATAAATATTCCAATTCGCGCTTAAATAACCTCCGTCTTTTGTACCATCAGAAAAACCGAGCATAATTGTTTGTTTATTACTTCTTTGCGTTAAATGTGTTCTATAAATATTATTTTCAAATAATGCAGTTACTATTTTTTCTGCGTTTTTTAAATCATCAATTGTTTCAAAAAGTGGAATAAAATCTATAGGAATCTTTTCGCCTGGAAAGGCAGTTTGTTTTGCTAAAAAATAGGCGCTTGCAATATCCATTTCACCTTGGCAATTCGAAATAATATACCGGTGACACCCCTGTTCTCCATTTGTTTCTTGAATCCTTTTTATCGTTTTAAATGTTTCAAGTGTATCGCCAATTCGATCATCTGTCGATGGTAAAATATCTATTGGTTTTTCAATATTAAATAGAGTCTCTGCGGTAATATCCTGTTCCAACAATGTGTCTAAAGAAACATGTTTTAGTGTGTTTTCAATAACGCTTCTATCTTGTCGATAATCCAGGGCAGCAAAATAAAATCCAAATAATGTAATCCGATCGAGAAAATCTTCAAGGAGCTCTTTAAAAACGCCTTTATGATGTGTGTTTAAGTCGTCTAAAATTGATTGAATCCCATTTTTAAAAGAATCGCAGTCCAATGATTCTTTTCCACGAATACTTTCTAATAATTGTTGTTCAATCTCCAAGAGTTTCTCATAAACTCCTGTAAATGAAATTCGCCTTCGAATGATTCTAATATCTGAATAATAACATTTTAAAATAGTTTCTTTTAAGCGTCGGGCAACACTGAGTGTTATGTCTGTATTTACAAAAGGGTTTCCATCGCGATCACCGCCGGGCCAAAACCCCAGTTGAATTAATTGAAGGTGTCCCGGGTTTAAAGAAAGATTTTTTCTAAGTGATGAAATAATGTTCCCGGCGCTATTGTAAAAAATATTTTGTAGATACCATGTTAAATTCACCGCTTCGTCGTAGGGGGTAGGTTTTTTTTTCTTGAAAAATGGTGTCATCCCGAGCTGCATTAAATAAGTATTAATCAAACCTGTTTTATTTCTTTTAATTGCATCCGTTAAATCGGTAATAATTGCTAATACACGACCGGGATAAAATTGTGTGGGGTGCGCAGTTAAAACGGGACGTATTGAAAAATTATTTATTTTTTCTAGCAGCGTATTTGTCTTTTTTTCCTCCTTTGCCTGGGTTAACAAGCTAGAAATCGAGCCGGGACCGTTCAAGTTATTTAAATCTTCAAACGTTGCATCTTCTAATGCGTCTATTAAAACCACCTGTCTTTCAACAAATTGTATAACGCGAAATAGAAAATCAAATTTCGCTTTCTGGTCTTTTGTGTTTGGCTGTTCTGTTAAGAACTGCTCTATAATGTTCTTTGGTGTTTCGCCTTGCTGGAGTTTTGTCCGACACGTTTCTGCCAAAACCGGGATTAGAATGCCTACGTCTTTTACGCCACCCAGGGGCAGGGTTAAGAAGAAAGAATTATATAACTGATATTTTAGGGCAACATGTTGATTGTATTCAGTGTTGGTGCCCCGTGAGGGTTGTTTCAATCTTTAGTAGTTCCTTCCGATAGCGATTGATTTTTTATTTCATTTCTTAACTCTAAAACAGCCATGACATAATTGTCTGCATGATTATAGGCATAAATTGATTTCCAAATATCTCCATCTCTATCATAATTATTACTGTTAGGCGTGTAGCCATTTAGTCGCAGATAATTAGCAATGCTTGCCAATACATCTGGCCAGTCATAGGGCTGCCTTACGCCATCTTCATTAAAGTCCACCGAAAAGTTGTTAAAACTGGATGGAATAAACTGTCCAAATCCAAAGGCCCCAGCATATGAGCCGCCAATTTCCTGGGGATCCAACTGATCATTGTAGCAATATTTTATAAACTCCGCCAATTCCTTTGATGCCCATTTTGCTCTTTTTGGCATGTCATGTATTTGAGAATACAATGAGTTAAAAACAGAATACTGGGAATGGTGAGAGCCGTAATTGCTTTCGATGCCCGCAATGGTAACTATAATAAATGGATCTACTTTATACTCACTGGAGACTGTTTTTATTAATTCAATATTTTCTTTATAAAACTTTACCCCGGCTTTTATTCTGGAATCTTTTACAAAAATTTTTCGATAAACTTTCCAGGTTTTCTTTTCGTAAGGTCGAGCAAATTTTTCTGCAATTTCTTTATGAATTTTTATTTCATCGTGAGTGAATGCTTCCCTTATATATGCTTCTGGGATATTGGATCCCTGTAGATGACCTGAAACAGTTTGATAGGCCAGATCCTCACTCAAGGGCTGAGCAAAGGTTAAAATAGAAAAGGCGAGAAAAACAATTATATGGTTCATTGAATATTCCAATAGGATAATTAAAGAAAATTACAGGGTGAATTTAACAACGTCTTTGCAAGTGAAATACATCACAAAATTTAGAAGTTTAATAAAGGGTGTAGCCCGTGGGCTTTGTTTGTGGGGTGGGTCGCTAGATTATAGAAATTGGCCTATGAATAATCATTGTCTTTAAAAAACCGCAATGCTTCATCTCTTTGGGCTTTATTTCTTATTTTATTACACTTATCTATGATTTCTTCCCTGTCAAAAATATGCTCTTCAGGCTCTTTGCGTATGGCTTTAATAAAAGAGTGAATCGGGTTTGTCACTGCCTGATAGGTGAACATTAAAAATGTTTTATACAAATAGTATTGAATTGGTTCTGTGAAAAAATGGCTGTAGCTAATATTTATATCATATGAGTAGGTGTAATGAAACCAGTATGCGGGCATATACAGCACGTCACCGGGCTCCAGCCTGAGCGCTATTTCTTCCGTTGGGTCTTTATCGGTTACATAAAGCGGATTTGGGTTGAGAAGGCTTTTATATTTGATGGATTGAAACCGCTCACGTGATTTTGATATATACCATGTTTTATTCCCATATAAATGCATTATCAGACCTGAAATGACATGGGCATGTTTAGAAAATGTACATTCCTTGGTGCTTAAAAACAGTGTGTTTTGTCTGGATGTTTTACCAAATGATAACAAATAATCAAACAGGTGTTTTTTGTTTCCCCTTACCTGTTCCAGATAGTGTGTATCTATGTTTTCCTTCAGCTGGTTGCCAATTTTAGTGTTTGCCCTTAAGCGATATTTTTTGCCCTGATTCACTTTGCTGATTAACTCTGACATGGACAAGGTTTCTTTATCTGACTTTTCATTAAGAGCAATCACATCCTGGTTGCTGAAATGTCTTTCCAGATAGTTTAAATCTATATTGCTGCTGAAGGCATTTTTTATAACAAAGGGGGTTTTTTCATTGTTAAAATAATCTTGGATTTCATTAAGATCAGTTGTGTGTTTAAAAGTTTGTATTTGGTCTATTTTTTGTGTCATCTGGAGAATCTGCTAAAATTTGAACGTGGGATTAGTCCAAAATATCTGGCCCAAATAAGGGATGGTAATTTTCTGATGTATATAATCTTTTAACTGTAAAACCTAAAATCTTTAGATCCACATATTGACCATTAAAAAATGGGCTGTGGTGGGTGCGGACATCCACATTAAATATGCCATTATTCGCAGGATAATAGCGAACACCTGCATCAAAAGCCATGTTGAGTGGGTTTTGAATATCTGCACCCCAAAGATCAGAATAGGCTCCCATTACATTAAACAAATAGACATTTGCATCAACAATCAGGTCTTCCCTGAAATGATATGTAATTGTATTTGTGTAAGAGTTAATAGACATGGGCATCCCCTGAGAAAATATGAAGCTGGATGAAAAGCTTTGCTGATGCTCGAATCGCAGATCATCGAAGAAAGATTCATCATCCGATTCGGTGCTGAAATCTTCCAGAATTCCGGGGCGAGTACTGGTGGGAATATCTGTCCTGAACTGTCCCAGTGCAATAGAAATGGTTGCAACCCACAAATAAATTGTATAAAATTTTGTCATTGTGTATTATTATTTCAACAGGATCATTTTCTGTGTCTTAATATATTGACCTGTCTCCATTTTAAGGGAATATACACCGCTGGGGCGATTAGATGCATTCCAATTTATTTTCATTCACCAGTGTTTCAACCATATTATGGCTTTAACTCACTGAATAAAAAATTTCTTTTTTTCTCAAATGTCCAAGATTCCATAGCAACAATATTTTGACTACGACTAGCCAATATTTTGTGAACCATTGTATATCCGGCAACTGCGCTTCCTCCCATCCCAAGAATAAAGGGAAGGGCTCCAGTACTAACTTCGTTGCCGGGTGCGGTTGAACCACCCATTTTTTTCCAAATTAATCCACTAGGAATCACACCTAAACACCCGAAACAACCACCAGCCAGAATTGGCAAAATTGATTTTACAGAACCATATGCTGTAACACTATTAATGGATGAAATGGGAATTGCCGCCTGTCCATCGATGATAACATCTGTTTCCGTAACGCTCACAATGATAGGATAATGAATAATGCCATCAGCTGTTTGCATATTAATAAATGTGGGTTTATTGGCTGAAAAAACTTGGCAGGATAATAATAAGATTAAGAAGATAGTTCGTTTTTTCATTTTAGTTTTCCTTGGTCTTTGACTATCCTTTTTTGTCATTTCAGCAGCATTAATTTTTGGATTTGTGTAAAAGTACCAGCGTTCATTCTTAATAAATACACACCACTGCTGTGTTGGGATGCATTCCATTGAATATCATACTGGCCCGGTTCCAGTTTTTTATTCACCAGTGTTTCAACCATGCGACCGCTAATATCATAAACCTGCAGGGAAACGGCCTGCTGTATTTCTGCAGGAATATCAAACTGTATGGTTGTAACCGGGTTAAATGGATTTGGATAATTTGGCTTCAATCGAATCGATAACGGAACTGGCTCATCGAGAATAGATATCGTTTCGCCATCTAAATATCCAATTCCACAACTTATGGAATCAGGTGGGTTTATGTGACAGTGATCGTATACATCACAGCTTCCGGGAGAGAGCGGGCTATCCGAATAAGGATAATCATCATAACTCTCCCAGGCGGGAAACGAAACCCAGCATCCGTTGCAAACGTCGTTTGCTATGCTCTGGTCCATATATTCTGGCCAATCTAAGGTGTCTCCCGGGGCAAAACAAAATCTACCCACTAGTTCAAGACAATTATCGGATCCAATATTACCGAGGCTGTCCTGACAATCGCTTCCATACCAAACAGACCCCTGAACCGTTCCCGGCAAGGCATCGTTTCCGATCACATCCCAGTAGGCATAGTTTCCCCATGCAAACACAGCTGTTGGGCTCAGAGCGGGCCAGCTTGCGGTCACTCTAAACTTATTTGCATTGAGTCCTTCATATTCCCAGGGGAAATATATTCTAAAGCGAGAACCAATTGAATTTTCCGATCCAGCGGTAGTATCTATGGAGATTGAATATATATTTTCAGGGTGACATGGATTTGTTTCGCCTTCACCGCATACATAAATGCATGAATCGACAGCTTCGGGACAGGTCCTGTAATCCCGGGTGACATCATCCAATTGAATGATATCTCCGGATAAAACCTGAAATGTGTTTCCATAGATCAATCCTATAAAAAGTATAATTGAAAGAAGTCGATATCTATTCATAGTGGCCATCTTTTTGATTTAATCTTACATTGAATCTAGGTCTTTTACACGTCGAAAACTCCGTAGGTCCGGCCGTTGTCTTTTTTAATCTTTCCTTCAGCGTCTTTTCTTTCATTCGTAAAATAGCATTTCGCTATTTTTACTTGTATATTTTCTATTGCGCAACCATGATGATTTGTCCATGGGCATAGGGTTGTCTACGCATCAGGTCAAAACAGTGGAATATTTATAAAGCCTGGAAAAAAACGAAATCGTGATAAAATTATTTAATTATACATTAAAAGCTTTTTTTATTGCAGCAATTTGTTTTGCGCTTTATACGGTTGGAATAATTGCTTATGGTACTCTTACTGAGTATCATTTTGAGGATACCATAAAGCTTTCTCAAGATGCTGAAAACGTAGAATTACTGAGTGATTCTACCTTTGAATTGATTAGTTGGAATGTCGGTTTTTTTGGTTTGGGCGAAGAGTCTGATTTTTTCTACGATGGGGGTGAAGATGTCTTTCAGTCCACCGAAACTGTCCGTAAAAACATGGATGGTGTTCTTCAGTTAATCGAAGCACATCCATATGTGGACTTCTTCTTTTTACAGGAAGTAGATAGTTTTAGCTGGCGTTCGCAAAGGCTTAATTTCTTTCAAGAATTGGAAGGACTGCAGAATTCGTATCAAACTCATTTCGCCTTGAATTATGCCTCCAATTTTGTGCCCATTCCAATTTTTAATCCCTTGGGACCGACTTTTGGAGGCCTGCTCTCTATGTCGAAACACGAAGTGAAAGAGGCTGTTCGTTACGATTTACGAACCGAGAGTTTGTGGCCCAAGCGTTTGTTCTTTTTGAAAAGATGCTTTTTAACACAGCGAATTTCACTCGAAGAAAAAGAGCTAGTTATCATCAACATTCACAATTCTGCTTACGATACATCGGGTGAGAAGAAGAATAAAGAGATGAATCAGTTGATGGGCTTTGCAGAGTATGAATTTGCCAAAGGGAATTATGTGATTATCGGTGGCGACTGGAATCAAAAGCCTCCAAATTATTTACCTATTGATGCAAGCAAAGAGTACTTAGATCAAGGTTTTGCGGGGAATGAAATACCGGAACAGTGGGAATGGATTTCAGATCAAAGGACTCCAACGAATAGAAGATTGGACATTCCTTATGATGCAGAATTGAGTTATACTTCGGTCATCGATTACTATATCCTGTCGCCGAACCTACAGGCAGATTCTGTTGCCGTTATTGACGTGGCTTTTGCCTACTCCGACCATCAGCCGGTTTACCTGAAGGTTTCGATCAAGTAGTTTATTATTCTCGACCAGATTGTTTCAGATTCATTTTCTTATCCCTTGTTATATGAACAAAATTTATTATTTAAAATAATAGTTAAGCGTGAATTGTGTAAAGATTGCACCAGCTCTTAGGTTTAGTTTATTTTCAACAGTTTGTATATCATTACTATAATAATCCTCATTTTCGTGCTCATCAACCATACTTTGAAGAAGAACATTTAACGCAATTTCACCACCAATTGAAAATTCCTTTGAAAAGAAATATTCAACCCCAGAACCACACATAAGACCAATAAAGTCTATTTGGTCGGCCAATTCTTCTTTATCATCTTTATCAATGGCGTCTCCAGTAAAGACAGGAATAACTGTAAAGGCATCGGTAAAATAATATCTTCTCAAATCAGTTGGCTCAATAGGGGCTTTTGGAAGAGTTCTTATGCCTATTTTTGGTATAAAAAGATGACCGCCCATACTTTCTTTTTCGGTGTCACCATCCCTGCTCTCTTCTTCTGATGCGCTCAAACCAAAATAACCCATACTCAAAGTGGGTGTTAAAGTTTTTCCTAAAATAGTTTTGTTTTTGAGCAAAACCTGAGCCGAGGAAATTGGTAATCCAAATTTAAAACTCATGTTATTTTGAGAATATGCAGTTGACATCGTAATTGCTGCACTCATTAATATAATGTATGTGTTTTTCATGATTTTCACCCTATTTTCAATTTGTCCCGGGGATGAAAAAATAAATATGCGTCTTGGAACATATAGCCGGAACCCTCACGAACCGGCGATTTTAATTCATCCCCGGATTAGTTAAGCTCTCCTCCTCCACCAATAAATCGATCAATGGGTTTACAGATAACGATAGCTTTGTTTTCAGTCACGTTTACATCCCAGACCATGCTAAGCATAACATAATCGCCTGTTTGACCGTGTTTCCAGCGCTGGATAGTGCAGTAACGGGATTCTGTGATAGATTCCGTTCCTTTCAATTTTTCCTGAATGCGCCATACGCGTTTCAATTCATCGGGATGAATCAAATCTGCCCGGTCATAGCGATGGCCTACTAGTTGATTATCATCATATCCCAAAATATCTTTCCATTTACCATCCACTTCCGTAATAATGCCATCGGTTACGCGGCCGCAGATCAAAAGGGAATCAGCAACAATCTTATCCAATAGATTATCCTTTGGTGATGGTGTTTTAAGTTGAATTATTTCAGCCTTGAGAGATTCCAACTCTTGCTTCAAGGAAACATTTTCCCGCATGAGATAGTCAATGACCGTTTTAGAATCTTCCGTTGGGTGGAACCCCGGGGCTGAAGATGTTGATGATGATTCTGAGGGATTTATCATAATATTCTGTTGTGAGAGTTTGAGTAAATGTTTGGGGGGAATTTCGCCTTTAGCAATCCAAAAGCTCAGGGCCTGGGGCGATACCCCGAAAAAAGCGGCCACGTCCCGTTTTCGCCTTAGGCCCTTATTTATCATAAGATTATTTATTATTTCTTTTACATTTTCCATTATAATTAATTATTTCTGTATTTTTTACTTGTTTATTCAGTTTTGCTTAAATAAAATTAACTAACGATTAAATACTGCGCAAGAAAAAAATGATTAATAATACTAGGTGGACAACCTTAAGTTTGAGGAATCCGAGGATGGAATGCTTAACGGGCTTCCTTCATTTTTACTTTAATAATTAAATAACAAGGACAACTACCATGACAATAACTAAATATTTCACGCTTATGCTTTTTTCCGCATTCCTGTTTGCGCAAGACGGTGCCATTCTACCGGGACAGAAATCAGCGATCCAATCCCTGTCTACGGCTGCGGGATTTACCAGTGCTGACCTGAATACATATCTTGTTCAGAATTATGGTCAAACATTGGATGGTCTTTCCCGTACCCAGGGCGCCAGTGCCATCAAAGCATTCCAGACTGGGTCAGCATCAAAACCAGTAGCAGTTCAACAAAAAGCCGACCTGGCTGTGGCTTCCATCTTAGAAGTGGGTATGACAAAACGTTTTCATTTCACAGATGGCAGCGTTCGGGATGGGGAAATTGTTTCCATTGAAGATGGAACGGTAGCCATTAAAACGGGCAGTGGTACCTTTAATATACCAGCAAACCAATTCCTGTCAGAAACGGCAGAAATAAAAAACAAAAAAGGTGAATTATTTAAAGGTGTCGTTCTTGGCGAAACTGCTGAAGAATATATTATTCGCACATCATTTGGAGATGCGGTAGTCCAAAAAAAAGATATTCAATCTATGAAACGTTACCACGGTGGTATCCTGGATAGGCAATCTGAAGAAAGACGAAAGTTTTATCAGAGTGAAGCGCAGCTTCTAAATGTATTCATGGATCCAACGGCCTTCCCACTTACGGGAAATACGTTTTATGCAAGTGGCCTTTCAGTTGGCTATGGCCTAACAGACCGTTTTATGATTACAACAAAGTTTGGTTCTGACTTTAACAATGACCTAAACCTCCATCCCCGCATGCGTTTTTATCATAGAAAATCCGCTGAAAAAGAAGTGGCCGCTTCCTGGGGCCTGGGAATACACCGTAAATATCCTTCCAAATCCGTAATAGGCAAATACTCACACGCTATTAATATCAAAAGAGCAGGTAAAAATATCCCTCTTAATGAAGTGGATGGATTAACTCTTGATTCTGTTGCATTCGAAGATAACGGAAGGCGCCTTTATGCTGAAGCTTTTCTGGTCTTTTCTTCTCGCAGAGTGAACCCAACCGGCCGCGGAAAGATTGGGTGGTCTATGGGTGCCAAGATAAGCAACGCATTTGTGGGTCGGGATAAAATTATAAAGAAAGTGACAGCCGGTGGAGATTCTATTTCATGGAGCGCAGAAGGGAAGTACTCTGTGCCATTCAGGACCTGGCTGTCCCTGGAGTACGATCTTAGAAAAGACCTGAAGTTTGTGGGGTCCGCCTGGGTTGATAATGGGTACAAAACTCTGAGCTTTGGTGACACCTTTGATGATTATACAGATAATTTTTCTCTTGATTCTCCCGGAGGCGAAGTAAGTATGATTGATTTTGATTTCGGTATTCTATATGCCGTGAATGAGAGTTTCCGGGTTGGGCTTCATTTCCAGCAACCCTACATTGATTTTTACTGGGAATTTTTTGAATTCTAATTCTCTGGAAAATTAATGATTAAATTTCTCTTTAGTCTTCTACTGGGCTGTGTGATACTACAGGCGCAGCCAGGTATGAACCTCCAGGCCGTTAGAGATATCCGGCTGCAAAATTTGAAGCGAGATTACACCGGGAGTACAATCCGGTTTATTGTTCCCGGCTCCACATCTGTGATGGGCGTGCTGAAAGATGTTACTGATAAAAATTTTATTAT
>ENA-OREN01001827-OREN01001827.1-marine-metagenome-genome-assembly--contig:-NODE-1827-length-23482-cov-7.634864_pt1 | contig 23482 bp, 33 predicted proteins | sample MGYA00248624_ERZ508555 | MGnify/ENA primary metagenome ERZ508555 (study PRJEB26222, sample SAMN06267773) | marine metagenome | isolation source: Saanich Inlet, British Columbia, Canada | place...
GTTCCCTCAACAACACGTTTTATTGTTTCCCACCATCGCTCATTTTTGCCGTCGTCCTTTATTCTACTATAGGTTCTATTATATACCAATTCTCCCAGTCCATTGAACCCAAATGGGGGTTTTTTTCTTTTGTACTTATTAATAAAATTTTCTGAAAGATTAAATTTAGTCATTTGCTTTTCCTCATACAAGTATTGAGAAGGACCCTATTATAGCTCCTAATAGAGCTCCCACTATTTTAATTCCTTTTAAAGAGTCATTAGATAAAGCACGAACTGTTTTTTCAAAATGTTCTATATCATATCTCATCATTTGATCCTTTATTATAGTTTTTAATAAATCTTTTGTTTTACTATTAGTATATATTCCATCACATAATTTTCTATACATTCTTTCTCTTTTATGGGGCCCTATAAATATATAAGAACTCCAATGGGAGTCTAGAAGGGTATTAAATAATTCTAATTGAGATGAATCTGGTTTATCGCTTTTTAAAGAATCAAAGACTACGGAAGATATATTATCAGCTGCAATATTAGCTATCTTTTTTTTGTTTAAAGGAACTAGTCCGGGAGTTAATGGAAGGCGTTTTCCAAATAAATAAAGAGGATATTTTGGCCTAAATAACATCTCAATGGCTACTATATTAGTAAGCCACCCAACTAAAGCCCCCGCAACAGGAGCAATCCAAAATAATTCCATCTACTTATCCACCGACGTAAACTCTCGTATAATATTTTTAGTATTACCTGTAAAGGTTTCGGAGTGCAAAATCCAAATTATATAACTAGGATCATTTTCCTCTATATATTGTAGAGTTTTTCCAACATGTTTACCAAAGGTAATACACGGTTTATTTTTGAGCATAACTATTTTACCAGCAAAATCTAAAGCATTGGGATCATTATAATGATGTCCTAGACCTGAAATAGTTTCGGGCAAATCATTATATTTACGAGTTTGCGACACAAACACCTCGTGCATAAGATCCACATCACTTTGTGTTGTATGTTTAGATGATCCATGATAAGCAGTATATTGTCGATGAGCTCCTTGTAAAGTTCTTGGCTCTTTACTATAAAATATTTGTTTAAGATCTACAATATCATAAGAATTTATATCTAAAATTACATCAGTTCTATTAAACTCTTCATATAATAAAGGAAAGTCAAAACCTTTTATATTATAGCCAACAAGAACACAACCGTCTATAAAATCACAAAGCTCCTCACAAATATCAGAGAAATAGGGCTCATTAACTACATCTTTGTTACTTATACCATGAACTTCAAAAGCTCCTTGACTTATTTCTTTATTAGGGTTAAGCAAATAAGTCTTGATCTCGGCAGTTCCATCTAAATCAATCATTTTCTTTAAATCAATTTTAACTATTCTATCCTTAGAAATTGATAATCCGGTTGTTTCTATGTCTAGAATTACTACAGGTTTATTTAATTTCATTTAAACACCTCTTTCTATTATTAATTTTAATGTATCGCCCGACGCAGCTGCCGTAACAGCATCCGCAAGAAGTTCTAATGTTAAAGTATTTAATCTTTCTTGAAGAATTTCTTTTTGTATATTTGTTTTAATTGATAAAGTATTTAAAATTTTAGAATGATAAATAGCATTTACTTTAGAAACTCGAGGAAGCCAGTAATTAGCCAGCAGCTTACCTCTAACTTTATACTCATTTAAAATTTCCCACTCTATGGGCAAAATTGGCTCTAGCTCTAAAAAGGAATCAACCCCATATTTTCTTATATAATCATCAGGATCCATACCATTAGGTAATTGTAATAAATATAAATCTTTTCCAGTATATTCTAAATACTTAGTATAAATCTTTCTAGCAGCACGCGAGCCCCCTAAGTCGGCATCAAGACAACCCACAACTAGATCAAACTGTTCTATCTCTTTCATATGTTCGTCTGTAAAAGCAGTTCCTGAAATAGCAAGAACTGATTCTACACCAGAATTATATAAAGTTAAAGCATCTGCTTGACCTTCAACTAAATATAAAATTTTACTTCCATTATTTAATAGCGCCTTTCTTGCTCTATGCATATTATATAAAATACTTCTTTTCTTAAATATAGGAGAGGAAGAACTATTAATGTACTTTCTGGGGTCTCCGGTTTTAAAATTTAGCAATCTAGCTGTAAAACCAATAGGACGCCCCCAAGAGTCATGAATAGTAAATATAATTCTATTTTCTTTAAAAAAGGAAATACCATTATCATATTTTGAAATAAAACCAACAGTTTTTAGAGCTTTATCAGAATATCTACTTCTAAAAGAATCCAATAACCTATCGTAATTTGGAATCCCTCCTACATTAAACTTTGTTAATAATTTTGAATCCCATTTTCTTGAAAGAGCATAAGATTTAACAGACATAGGAGAAAGACTGTTAGAAATTTCGCGAGTAATATTATATAGTTCTTTTTTAAATAACTCTTGTGGAGATACTGTTTTTATTTTTCTTTCAGGAAAAGGTAAACTTAAAACATCTGAAAGATGTCTAACAGTTATATCATAAAACCCAGGATCACCAAATCTAGGATAACCATTTAGGTCCGAAGCAATATCAAAAATAGTTCCTCCTTCTCCACAAGCAAAACACATCCAAACTGGATCGCCGCCTGTGCCTATCCCTAATTTAAAAGGTTTTGCAGTCTTATGATCCTTTAAGGGACACTTACTATATCTATCTATATTCGTATGAATATCATATTTAGTTAAATAGTCTACCAATTTTCCTAAATAAGCTTCAAGATCTGTATTCATATTATTCCTTTAATTTTTTTAATAACTCATTAGATAAGTTCTTTTTATCATCTAAACAAGCAAGTAGTTGTATAAATGTCTTATCTGATCCTTTTATTTTTTTATTTAATTCATATATCATAAAAGTAACTGGATCAAATCTTTGTTCTTCCTCTAAATCAGTACTAGCTGTTTTGTATAAAGTAGACATCTCTTCCAAAGAAGTAGTAGTCATGGCTGTAATTCTTTTACAATATTTTATGGTCTCTACCTTAATATCAAGCTCTTCTGCTAACTCTTGATCTGTTGGAAGCTCTGAGGTGCTCTGTAAATATCTATGACTAATTTTAGATATATTATAAGACAAGTGTTGTATAAAAACAGATCCTTGACGGATCTGAAAAGCATGAGACATTACAAAACGCTGCATCTTGGTTTTCATATCTCTATAATAATAAGTTATCATTTTTGCCTTTTTTAACTCATCCCAAGTTTTAAGCTTGTCCATATAAACAATAGTTCCCAGTTGCATTAAATCTAAGGGATCTATATTATAACCACCTTTCATACTATTTAGTACAGACATCGCTATATTTGCAAATATAGCGATGTTATAGGATATTAAAGTATCCAAAGCTTGTTTTTTTTCTAAGGGAGTACCGTTTCTATAGCGTAGAACTAGTGTTTTTTCTAAAGCAGCGTCTATATGGGATTTTCCCTGCGCGATTCTTTGTATATACTCATTTAATCTTTCAAGATCTTGTTTGGAAATATTTGATGATTTGATAACATAAGCCCTCTAACTAAAAATTTAATAAAGTGCTTCTAGAGCATCAAATTTCCCTTATTTACCTCACAAAATATACAAAAAAATAAGAGCAATTTGCAAGTAAATTATAAAGAAATACCAGTATCTGCTTTTGACAAAGAACACATACCTGGAACTGAGTCTATACGAAGATCAACTTTTAATTGATCATTAACCGTTACTTCCATAATAGTAGTTATGTCTTCTACTGCCTCTACTAAATGATCTTCTGGGACTTCTAGTATATTCTCATCATGAATAACTAATAAGGCATTCCAATCTTTTTTATCTTCCCACTTCTTATAAATATCAACAATAGATTCTTTAACTATTTGAGCCCCTAATCCTTGTATTAACATATTAATTGCACTTAACATTTCTCCGCCTTGCTTTAATACGTGCCGGATTCTACCGTAATTATTAACTAATCGTCCATAATTCATAATATTATAGCGTTGATCGTCGAACCATTTTCTTAAAGCAGGATAAGCTATAAAGAATGCATCAATATACTCTTGGCATTCTGCTTTTGTTTTATCCATACCCATATTTAAAAATGTACGATAAAGTCCTTCAGCACTGCCTCCATATAGAGTAAGAAAATTTACAGTTTTTGCAATAGTTCTAGCTTCTTTTGCTTTGTCCATTAGACTGGTCTTACCTGAGTCTTTCATTTCTTTCCATTGATCAGGAGTAATTCCTAATATAGATGAAGCAGTAACAACATGCATATCACCATTAGGGTCTTCTTTGTCTACTTGTTTCTTAAGAAAAACATCATATAATTCTTGACATCCTGATACTGCTGCAGCTAGATAAAGCTCCATATTTCTATAGTCTGCGGCTATAAACTTTTTACCAGGTCTTGGTATATACAATCTACGAAGATCATATACAAAAGTTTTATTAATATATAAACATTTAGTACATGTATATCTGCTTAATGTTGGATCGGGAATAAAAGCTCCAGCAAGCTCTCCCTCATCGTCTACAAATAGAGAAAAACATTTATTACAATGAGAGGGAGCCTTTGGACTAGACCTAGGAATATTTTGGAGATTGGGGTTTCTAGAAGACATTCTACCAGAAGTAGTCCCTATACTTTTTATTTGAGCATGTATAATCCAATTACCTTGATTATCCTGCTCTTTCAGTTTATTAATAGCCTCTATATAGGTACTCTTCATTTTAACTAGATGTTTGTATTGAATAATTAAATTAACATATTTTGAGAGCTTGTCAGGATGCCATTTTCCAGGATACTGAGAATCAATCCCCTTCTCTGCTCTATCCCAATATTTAGCATATCCATCTATTAAAACATGCAACATACGTTCCTGTGCTGTTAACTTTTCAAACTTTTCAAGAAACTTTTCAAGAAAACTATCTGTAAGAATAACCTGTAAAGCTGCTATTAATTTAGGACCTGATCCTAAATTTGTAATTGTTGTCGATATAGCAAATGTAGCTTTTTCTGTTTCCTCGATATCTTCATTAATATATTTTGCTAAAGTTTCTATATAATTATTATCAATTCTAATTCCAAGTAAATGCGCTTCAGAGAGTACTTTAATAGTACTAAGTTCATATGGATAAATTCTATCTAATAATTTATTATTTGTATACTTTCTTGATTCTTCTTCTACAAGCTTAGATATTTTATTAAATAAAAGTAAACAATTAATAGCATCATCTGCTGCATATTGAAGAGCAGCATCAGGACTAACGTCTTCAAATGTATTAACATCTGCATCAGCTATTACTCCTTTAAATTTCTGAGGAGTAATATTAAAATGAATATACATTTGATCCTTTAAACCAATCCTTGAATTTTCATTATAAAGATAAGTCATTAACATTGAATCATGAGTCCAAATATTATTAGTAGGATCTAATTTAAAAATGTCTATCCCTGTTCTTTTCATAGCAGCATAGTCATAATATAAATTATGCCAAATAGTTTGTTTAGTAACATCTTCTACAATCGAAGTTACTATAGGTTTAATTATGGACCAATCAAGCTGAGTATATGTCTGACGACCAGGAGCTTTATGATTAATAGGAATATAATACCCTTTATCCGCCGCTCCTGCTAATGAAATACCAACTAACTTGTATTTTTTACTCCATACATTTAAAGTATTTGTTTCAGTATCCATACCTATATATTTATACTGATCTAGGTCTTTAACCATACTTTGAAGCTTTTCATCTGTATCAACAAGGACATACTCACGAGTAGTGTCTATGGAATTAACTTGTTGCTGCGGCTTTGGAATAATATCATACATATTAGTTTCTTTATCTAAAAACTTAGACAATGCACTAAAATGAGCTTTCACTACTGGAATAGCTCCTGTTTTAGAGCGAGCTATCATGGGATTCAACATAAAGTAGCACCATCTATCTTTACCTAATATTCTTTCTTTAAATGGAACACCCATATCATGTTTCTGTCTAATCTTAGTACTCAATAAACTTTTAGCGGCGTCTTTTCCTAAGAACACTATAACAACAGGGTCAATCTTTTTAATTTCTTGAAGTAGGTATCTAGAACAATTCTTATACTCAAGAGCCTTAGGGCCAGGAACAGTATCATTACCTGTGCATTTTACAGAATACGTAAAAGTGCAATCAGCTTCAGATAGTCCAGTAAATCTATTAAGATAACTTGTAAATGTTCCCCTAAAGGGCCCGCTCATTGCGACAGTATTTTTATGCTCTTCCATAAAAGTTTGTTGACCTACTATAAGTAGTCTTCCTGTACCACTAGAGGCAACAGGAAATAAAAACTGATCACGAAGATCTTGAGAATAATGGCATAAATTACATTCTTTTGACTTCAGATAAGTTTGATGTATAAGTAAACCTTCTGCATCTTGAACATGCATAGAAGATATATTTATTTTATTCATAATTTCTCCTTATAAAAGTTCCAATAAAACTTCTATTCTATAAAATAAAACTTTTTCTTTTTTATTATATTTTATTAAGCTAGAAGAAAAATGAATTGATAAAGGATTAAATTTATAATATTTAAACAGCATTGTTTCGTTCATTCATCTCTAAAGAAGAAACAGTACGAAGATCAGCACGAGTTGAATCTATTATCTTTTGAATATCTTGTAATTCAAATCTAATATCAGCGTTTCCACCGAACTCTGTAGACCATCGAACTCTCATAAATAATTCATAAAATCTTATATTAAGTTCTATGAGATCCATATAGGCTGCTTGAGTATCTTCTCTGGCTGTAGAAACAATATTACTTAAATCTATTTTTACTGCACTACCTATTGTTTCTAATATTTGCGCAGTATTTTGTCGTCTAGTTGTTTTCTTGGTGAATAAATCAGAATAATTTGTAATCATTTTGTTCTTCCTTTAAATTAAAAGTGGGGCACAAAAGCACCCCACTTATCACATACTAAGAACTTTTAGCTTGCCATCTGTACCAGCCTCGGTGATCAGTATCCCAGGTTCCGTCCTCTTTCTTTCTCTTAGGAAAAAGTCCGCCTCCTGTTTTCATTTGACCATAAGACAAAGTAGCATGACACTTTGTACAGCGTTTCTCATAATAGTCGTTACCGTCGATAGTTCTAACACCGAATCGAGTATCTTCATTAGCACATAAACCGCAAGGTTCGGCTTCAAATATTTCATTGAAGTTTGCAATGCCTTTAAAGATTTCCTTCTGTGTCTGACCTTCAACTTCTACTTGTAAACGCCCATCTGAGGTTTTGTATGTTACACGCATTTGTAGTCTCCTATGTTATTTTTTTTTAAATAATTGACTTATTGTAATGTAGTCTAGTGTTTTACGTCGTTGAGATAAATATAATGTAAATATTAAACAAAAAGCTGAAGCACTTACTAATGTAGCTAAACCCACAACAGGGAGCAATGTAAATGCCAAGAGTGTACCCACTATATCTGTAAAAAGATAATGACCAATTAACAAACGCTTTAAAGTAGGCCCTGCTTTTTCTATTAAAAATATGAATGCTCCAGCAGACATTGCACCTGCAAGAAGCCCTGCTAGAATAAGACCTTCCATTTCTTTCTCCTATTATTAGTTATTATTAGCAGTTATTAGTCTGAATATAATATAATCCTAATAACAAAGCATCGGCTCGATCACAATCTTTCTTTCGAGAAAGAGACGAGGACGGAAATAATTTTTGTGCAAGTAGCCTTGAATCGTCTTTTGGTTTCCCTATAAGCTTAAAGTGTTTTTTCCAAGCTTGGGGAGTAACTAAAGTTGGCTTAATATTTAAAGAACCTATAGCTCCTTTAAGTATTCCAAAATTAATACCAAAGTTAAAAGAACTTGTAACTCCTTGAGCCGGCATTGAGTGGACTTTTTCCAATACAATAGCCTTTATGTTACCGTACTTATTAAACATTTCAATTAATTCTATTGGGTCTACTTCTCTTTGATTCTTAACTCCTGTTTTATAAACAGGCATATCAATAACATCTCTATAAAGACCTGCATTGCTTAAGAAAGCAACCGCGCCTGAAATTCCTGGATCTATACTTATAATCATATAAGAATTTACAAAATTTTATAAAATTATCCTAGCTTTGTTTTATAAATTTAACGCGAGGCTTTTATTCCTAGAATACAAACGAGCGTCAAAATTTATAATTAAGATTTAGAGCGAATTCTTTATCAATACAGATGCGGAGAGGGTTGAAAATGTAAAAATTATAGAACAAAGTGATATAAGAATTTACATTTGTAGCCTCCTAGCACGTGTATTGATAAAGAATGAGGTCAAAAATCATCTAAAGCTGTTTCTTCTTCTTTCCACCATTTATAATTATGCAAATTTAACTTTATGGGTTCTTGAAGATTTAAATCTAGTTCTAACTGCTTGGTATCTATGGAACTAAATCTAATTAATTCTTTTTTAAAGTCAATAGCGTCAATAAGAATTTTAACTTCAATTAGTTTTTTTAAATAACCTAATTGAGAAAAACCATCATTATGTGGATTCACTAACTCCATTTGCCATGTCTTGATCTTGTTCGATATAGATTTGCTCATTTTCAAGCTCCTTAAGTTGCATTATAAAATCAGACATATAGCCCTCTTCTAACATTTTTGTATAAATAGTATTAGGCTTACTACCTCGTATAGTATGCTCTATCCCTTTAGAATCAGTATATCTAGTAGATGCGCCTTTACTTATTAAGGGACTATTAATAATATTTCCTGATAAGCTCATAGCTACGTATTCAAATTCGGGATTAAACCCACAGTCTTTGAAAAAGAATGTTAATAATTCTTGACCAGTAGCTACGCCTGAATATTTACTTTTCTCTACTTTAATCTTTAATTGATAAGCTAATTGTTCTTTTTCTTGCTCAATTATTTCTTTAGTTTTTGATAATTTTAAATAAAGAACATCTGCATATTGACGTGCCAGGCCTCCCCCCATTTTTTCATAAGCAACATAGCCGCCTAATGCTGTTCTATGCTGCCCAATCATAATAAGACTAGTATTATGTTTTCTAAATGGAAAAGAAACTCGTCTATAAAATTGTGACATTACACGTGCTTTTAATGCCATAGTATCGTCATCTAAATCACGAGCTATTCCGGGTTTTCCTTTACTACCTTTTTTATGATATTCACCTCTTGGAGTTGCTGCATCTAAAGAATCAACAATAACTAAATCTATTATACCTGCATTAACTGCGTCTTCTACGGCAATTAAACCGTCTTCTAATGCTTTACCTTCTACTAACATTAACTCACTTGTATCTACACCTAAACTTTGGGCCCAATATTGGTCCATTATCGATTCAAAGTTTAGAAATAGTACAACTTTACCCTGTTTTTGATAACTTCCAGCTAGCATTAAAGCTAGTGAAGTTTTACCAACGCCTGGAGCTCCTGATATGGTAGTTTGTCCCCCAGAGGGAAAGCCGCCATTAGTAAATTTATCTAGTAAAGGATAACCAGTAGATTGTTGAAGTATAGTTTTAAACTCTATAGGCAAGTCATCAACTGTTCCAACTATCATCTCGGAACCTTTACTCTCCGCCTTAATAACCTGCTCTTTCATAAGCGCTTTTAAAGCTGCTAATTTCTCTTGTTTATCCATATTCTTAAATCCTTCTATTGGTTTTTGATAAGCAGAAGCTGCTCTTTGTATAAAGGCATCTTGCCACGGGGCTCCTTTGTATAGTCTTATCTTACAATCTTCTTTTGTTTCTGTGCTTGGATAATCCCGCATACAAGGAGTATTGGGATAATACTTTACACAATAAAAAGCACAATTTTCACATCGTTCTTTTATATAATTCATAAATTAAGCGCCTCCTAACAGCTGGGCTTTCACCGGAGTTTTGATGGACAAAAGGAGAGTAAAATCCATCGCAGGGTTTCTGGTTTAAGGCATTTAATGTGCTACTACAATCCCTTGTTCACACTTTTTAATTTCTAAAATTTTGACCTAATTATTCGTCCCTAAGTTTAGATTCCTCATAATTCTCAATAATTTGTTCAATCATATTTTTAAATAATGGCATTTCCAAATGCACCATAACTTCAAAATTTTTATTACGTGTCACAAATATAGGATCTAATCCTCTACTTCTAATTTGTATTTTAGCTTTTTTCCAATCAGCTGCAGATACTGAGTGAGATCTAACTGCATGATCTTTAGCTTCAAAACCTAACTGTAGGGGAAAGTCGAGTATTTTGTCTTTGGGGCTTAGATCTCCATCTCCCCTCACTGATCCAGATCCTGGATTATATTGTAGACCTAATAAATCTCCTAAAGCATCCATTACTATTTGTTCTAGTGCCTGTTTAGACATTATATTCGTTTTTATCAAACATTAATCTACTACACCAAATATAATATTATAATCCACTTCGTGCTCTGTACCGGTAGCTTCCATAAATTGAATATATTTATCCTTTGGATCATCTTCGTTTAAAGAAAAATCCAAATTAACTTTTCCAGATTTCTTTGCAACATTTCCTAGTTTTCTAAATAAACCTATGTCACAGGTATAATCTTCTTTAGCAAGATCAGTATCGAAGTTATCAACAACTGCGTTCAATTCAATTTTAGTCGAACTAGCACTAAGAGTATTACTAAATACTTTTAAAGTATAGTCGTTCATCAAATTAAAATACAGCTTTCCATTAGAACTTGAACTTTCCAAGTTACGTAAAGCTTGTTGCATTTCTTCGATAGCCCAACTAAGCGAATAATCATAAGAGTTAGTTTCTTCCTCTAACTCCTCATAAGTTTGAGGGGGATCAGAATGTAAAGCAACAGCTCTAAAGCCAGCATTTTCTTTAATAATTAAGTAATACCCTTCAGAATCTTGTGATAATTCTATAATATCTTGTTCAAAAGATTTAATACCCCGAAGAGCGCTTGCTTTAACAGTAATATTAAAATTGTCTTCTAAAGATTCATCGCTTGAAAACTTAGCAACAACGTCAGTATCGCTTGTAAAGAATATTAATCTATCTTCTTCCCCAATTAACTGCATATAATCTTGTGTGTCTTGTTTTGTATTAGCAAATTGACACCCCATATCAATCATACGCTTAAATTTATTAGCTGTTATTGTTGTTAGTTCTGTGTTATTCTCAAAAGACTCTAATTCGTAAGCATCTAGAGGAAATGTTGCCATTTCTCCAATAAACTTACTTCCAATATTTAAAATTAAAATATCTTCTTTCACTTTAGAGAAATCAAATTCAAATAAAGAGGCCTTACTATTATTTCTCACATAATTATGTAAGGAATTATAGTCTATTAATGCTTCCAATTTCTCATCCGAGTTTACTGCATCGTACTCTATATTTGTTGAAGCAATAAACATAGTACTTTGTACCTGTAGAATAGCTTTATCTTCATTAGGATCTACTGCAAAATAAACAAGAGTATTTTCTTGTTTAGATGTTGTTTTTGTACCAACTGCAGGTGCTATATAGCTTAATCCTTTTAATAAATCTTTTCCGTATATATTTAATGTTGCCATTATAATTCTCCTTTATAATTCTTCAATAGCCATTACTTTTCTAATAGTTTCTGTATAGTCATTAATCACTTTTTGAACACCCTTATGAAGTTTTAGATCTAATAAAGACTCTGATATATGATCAAACTGTTCTTCAGTAAGAATAGAAGATCCTCTATCTTTAAATTCTTTAGCTAATTTTGGAATAATATAATACTTTAGAGCAGCCTCTTTATTAATATTATATTCTAAACAATATGCAGAGATTAAATGATCTAATGATCCCAATAAATAACTATATATTTTTGTAGTATCGCTCATAATAAAAAGGAGGGGCGATTTAATCGCCCCTCCTAACTAATCTCTCTTAGAACGGGAGATCAGACTGGTCTGCCATGTCTGTGGATTCAGTAGAACTATCCGAGGAACTATCTTCAGTAGAAGTAGTGCCCGCTGGAGGAAACGGAATGTCAAGATTGTTTACAATAACTTCCATGTTATTGTAAACTTTTCCATCTACTTCCCGTTTATTAGTTTCTAATCGACCGTCGACAGCAATATAAGCGCCTTTTTTCAAAATATCAAGATATTTCTGAGTTGGTTCTTTTTTAAGGAAACGAGTAAAGTTAACCCAGTTAACTTTATCTTCCTTATCTTTTCCCCAACCATAATTATCGGCAATTGTGCCTTTAATTAAGTGAAGACCGCTATTGGTTTGACTGACTTTGGCGTCTTGTGCAAGACGACCACGTACGCTGATTACATTCATTATGTAACCTCCTTGTTTAGGGTTAGGTTGCTAAATATAGCAACAGCTTATGAATACGTCCCCATAGAGACGTGTGCCTTAAATGCAGAAACTTGACCACGAGTCAGTGAACGAAAGCGTTTTACTACAGATTCTGTAGTTGCACCTTCCTGTAGCATAGCAATAGCTTTTTGCTTAGTTGAGCTGTTACCTTTTATAACTCTTTTATTAGTGGTTTTAATAGAAGCTGCAGTAGCTAGAGTATTACGAAGATCAACAAGAATATCATTAATATCTTGCTGTGCATTTTCTATTGCTGTATTTAGGTTGATGTTATTCATCTTTTGGTTTCCTTGTTTTGGGTTTTAAAGTACTAAATAATGAACCAAACACAATGTAGGGTATAAATACTAAAATCCATGCCATAATATACAACATACTTAAACAAATAAAAAGAAAATAATTTCTTATATATTTAATAGTTTGCATCATTGTGCTACACTTCCGTGGGAAATATAAATTAATTGGTTATTATTTAGCTTAAGTAAGTCTAATAGTAATTCTTCTTTTTCGTTATCAAAGCTAGCAGAAACCTCATCTAATAAAATAGAATTAAAGGTTCCTATTCTACTAATCTTTGCAATAGCCATTCTAATGGCCAAACTAGCGCAATCAGACTCTGATCCGCTCAACTTGTCATAGTTTTTTAAACTATAATCTTTTTGTAACTCAAAATTAGCATATTTATTATCTGTTAAATAATGAAATATTTTTGCAGCATTATTTTCTATAAGAGGTATAATATTTTGAGTAAATTCTTTTCTATAGGCATCTATGAATATCACAAAGTTTTCCATTCTGTTTAATAGACTTTGTTTTGTTAAATAATCTTTTTTATAAGAGTCATTTAACATTATAATTTTTTCCTGTTGCTTTAATACTGTCTCTAATGCTTTAACTGTGTTAGTTAATTCACTATATTCATTAGTAATTTTTGTTATATCTACTTTTTTAGGAAAAAATATATCAGAATAATTCTTTAACTCCTTGACATAAGGTAAAGATTGTAAATCTTTTATCATTATGTTAATATCATTAATAGTATGATTAGATACATATACTTTTTTCTCTAAGTCAAACTTTTCGAATTGCAGTTTATAGTCAGCACCAGTTGCAATAATATTGTGCAATTCTTTCTCATATTCCTGTTTTTTACTTAATAATTTATGTGCATCAGGAATATTTTGAGCACAAGTAGGGCAAATTTCTTTAATATCACCTAACTCTTTTATTTTATTAGAAACAATATAGTAAGTATTACGAACTTCTTCTAATTCTGTACTTCTATTTTTTGAAATTATATCAGAATATTCTTTTAAAGATTTTTTAGCTAAACTGCTTGCTTCTAATTTTTGTTTAATAATTATAAGCTCTTCCATCGAAAATTTTATATCAGTATAAGTAATATTTGATACTTTTTCTTTAAGTTTATTTTTCTTATTATAAAGTTCTAAAGATTTTTTATAAGCCCCAAAATCAATTAAAGCCTTTTTATATTTCCCTTCCATAATAAAAAGATCTGACATGAGTAATTTTAAAGTAGCCTTACTTTTTTTTAAATCAAAGTTAATAACAGGTTTTACTTTAAATCCCAATTCCTCTACTTCTTTTCTTATCGGTTTAGACTGCTCCTTAATATTCTTTTTTAAGGAGTCTAACACGTCTATTCTTAATAATTTTTCAACCCTATTTACTCTTTCAGCGGATTGAAGACCGCTAAAAGACTCTATATCCTTTTGTGCTATATAATTCGCTGTACTATAAAGCTCTGCATTAAAACCATAAGTATCTTCAACCCATGAGTCTACGCCAGTATGTTGTTTTGCTAAAAGAGTTCCATCAATATGTTCTACATATTGTTCATTATCTCCTCTAGTGATAATATAGTCATCTAAATATAATTTAACTTTTCCATGTTTATTACCGCTTTTAATCCATTCATTGGCTGCTCCTCTTGTAGCTTTATTTCCAAAAAGAGCATAAGCAATGGATTCAACTATTGTAGTTTTTCCAGTACCATTAGCGCCGGATATAATATTTAAAGTATCTTCAAAATCTTGAATATGATTATTATAGCAACGATAATTTTTTAACTCTACTTTATAAATCATAAATATCCTTTTATAAACTCTTCGTCAAATCCCTCTTTAGCGGCTTCTTTCTTAAAATCATCTAAAATATCTATGCTTAATTCCTTTTCTTCAAGCTCTAGATCTTTAACGGTGGTTTTTTTAGGACGAATTGTAACAGGTTTATCACCCTGTGCCCCTATGTCGTCTCTGCATACTATAATATCATCTGTTAATAAATTGCCTACACTGTGGTCAATTAAAACTCGACCATCTAAAGAAGTCCAGTAATATTTATTTCCTAATTCTCCAATATTCATAGGCATAATTGCCCCTAAATGATATAGAGTATCTTGTACAATATTAGATTTATGTTCATGTCCAGATATTAACTTTATATCATTCTTTTTAGCAAGATCTAATAATTCCTTAGTTAAACAATTATCCATTTCATTATCCCAACCAGGGTAAGATGCGTGCAGAAATATTAAAGTATTGGATATATGCTCAATGGTTGCTTTTAATTTAGCTTCAAACATAGATTGAGTATCACACCAACCTATAGCATAAATATTTTTGGTACAAACTTCACTTACAGTATTTCTATCAACAATAGTAGCATATTCATGAAGATAATCCATAACGGAGTATTTTTTAGTTTTTGGAACATCATGATTACCGCTAATTATAGTAACATTGTAACCTTCTATAAGAGAAAGGAACTTAAATATACTATGAAATGAGGGGTGAGTTGTATTAAAAATATCACCTAAGAAAATTACTTCATCTTTCTTTTTATTAACTTCTTTTTTAAAGATAGAAGCAACTATATCATAGGCTTTCTGTTGCCAAATTGTTGAATCGCCATAAGTAACATTAAATGTTTTATCAAGATGGAGATCTGGAATTGCTATTATCTTCTTCAATATTATTTTTCACCTTTTTAATGAAATTTTCTAATTGTGAAAAAGGAATCTCTATATAATCGTGGGAGGCTCCAAAAGGCTCATGAAATTCAACCCTTGAAACTGAAACACTGCCATTATAGTATTCTAATGTTGTTTCACAAGAAAGATCACTATCAGAAACTTCTTTTATAATAGATTCTGTCAAACTGTTATTTTATTCTTAGAACGAATTAACGTGTCAAGGTCTTTAGCTTTATTAAGAGCTGTAAGCATTGCTTCTTCTGTGGTATCCGCATAAGCTTTTACTTTAGCGGACCATAGTCCTTTTGAATTCACACTTACTTCAACGCTTGACTGAGACTCGTGCATTTCACGAGTACTATTTACTTGATTTTCCATTTTCTTTCTCCTTTGTTTTAGTTGATTTTTTTACTGCTTCTTGAGCAACATTTTCCATTTCTTGAACCTCAGAGAGGTTTGATACTACAGAAGCTAATATATCTAATCTATAAGACAAGCTTAAAACCATATTTAGTAAAGTACCATTTCTTTCATTAACCTCCATTTTATCCCACTTTTCTTGAAATTGAGTAAATGCTTCTTGCATTTTCTCATCTGTTGCTGGAGACACTTGTTGTTTATTTTTTTCCATTATTTTACTTTCCTTTTTCTTTTATAGTCTTTTGCAAGTCTATTTAATTCTGATTCTGACAGATCGTCTAAATCTTTTATAATATTCTTCTTTACTTTCTTCTTTACTTTTTTATTTTTTTTAACTTTAGATGGACTTAAAGTACCTTCTAAAGTTGGCTGTTCTTTACCCTTATGATAAACTTTACCGTCTTCAGCTACAAATTCAGCCATAAAATGCCACCCTGCTGGTTTAGCTATTTTGTGTTTACCAAATAACTCATTGACTTGCTCTTCAGACATTAGAGCAATACAGCCTAGATGAGTACATCTAGAGCATATTGCAGAAACAGCCTTGCTAGATCCAACTTCTAAAAGTTTTCCACATTTAGAACAATCTACCCAATAACTTTTTATTTTATCCATAATAGTGCCTCGAATTTATTACTCTTTTAAGAGACATGTCAAGGACTATTTTTTATTTTTGTAATATTCCAACAAAATTCAATTAAAAGAATAAAAACAATACTATAAAGGCTAAGGGGAAGCTAACATCGCTAGCTTACTCATAGTCTCGTATTGAAATTCCAACAGGAAATCTGGGGATAGCGTCATCTGTTAATTCTTGATAACGGACAGTAAGTTGTTTACCTATATAGGAATATCCCGATTTAAAGAGAACTTTTCGGGCATCTTGTGTTCCTTTTGGTCTAACCCAAAAAGTATAAGCACCTGTAGTACATTGCCACACTACACATCCTTTTTCAATGCCTTCCCCCTCCTTAAAGCCGACTATTTCAAATTCCTCATCTTGAAACATCTTAAGTTTCTGAAGATCAGCAGAGCGGTGATTTAGCTTATATATACCCTTTGTATTACGAAGCATTATACCCTCATAACCAGATTTAATGTATTCTTGATGATATACATTAACCGATGCCGCGTCAGTTGCCATTTCTGTTTCAATTAACTTGATATTATCGTTACGAAACTCTCGGAAGAATACATCTAACATATCAGTACGATTGCTAAAGTCATGTTCTTTATTTAAATAGAACAAATCAAAGACAACCAAGTATATTTGGCTAAGAGTTTCGTCAGTATTTTTATGCCGACGAAGGGCCCCTGCTAGTTCTTGGAACGTTAATGTATCCGAGTACAATTCGCCGTCAAAATATAAACCTTCTGTTGAAAAGTGCTCTTCGCTTATCTTTTTATATAACAACTGTATAGCATCGGCAAGACGCGGCATTGGAGTAAACTCTTTACCTTTCCGTGTAAACATTGTAATAACATCATTTTTCATTGTGAATGTGCACCTACAATTATGAACAACTGTACCGTTTGCTACATAGTTATGGTTACCCTGTACTTCAATATCATATTTATGAATTAAATCTGAATTTCGGGCTGCTCTTTTAGTAAAAGATACAAATTGAAATTTATCTTCCACTGGCTTTATATAAATTAATTCTTCAGTAAAATAATATTTATATTCATACCCCTTACAAGCTACATGCTTTAGCTGATTTAAAATATATAAAGTATCTTTAGTATTAAATTTTAAGAATTTTCCAGAAATTCCAGTCTCTGTATTTACTCTTTTATCTTTAATAAGAGTAGGCACGCATTTCCATTGTTTTTGAAAATATTTAATAAACTCATTTAATTGTTTATCAGAATGATTATGTGTTGCTATGCTTAAAATAGGAGTATATTTATTTTTGTTATTATAGCTAAGGGAGCCGTCATCGGCTATCCATAAAGAAAGGGCTTCATCTGTAATATATTTAGATAATATTTTTTCTAACAAAAATTTACGTTTACCTACTTTTTTATTGTGCCCTGTAAAATAAAAAGTAGTAATTGGAAATTCAGTTTGAGTTAATGCTTTTGATATAAAACGATAAGCATGAGAACCGTACCCCGTGGTATACTCGACTATGTTACCTTCTAATCCTAAAATCTCTTTTTTAAAATCAAAATATTGTTTATCAACATGTGAAAAATTAAGTCTATAGGATGTCCCAGATCCTCTTTTTTCAATTACCATGCTACTATCGCCGAGTAGAGTCCCCGCTAAAAGCGAGTTTAATCTACTTTGGTAATTATTATCCAAAATTTTATGAGATTCTGTTAAAGCACCTGCCTCAACCCATCCTTCGTTTGTTAAAAACTTATGATTTAAAGTACATTGTTTCCTTTGTCCCTTTTCAGGAGTTATTTCACACCAATTTTTATAAGAGCTTCTTCCATTATAAAACCAATTTATAATAGGTTTATACTCAAATTTTTTAGTTTCCTCATTATAACTTTGTACAGAAAGGTTTAATTCATTATCTACAATCTTTTTTATACTTTTTAATCCTTGATCTGTGCTAATTAATGTATTTCCTACAAAACATCCGTCTATCTTTGGTTGTACATAACAAGGCCAGTTTATATTATGGCCTCGTTTACTATAAGGATGCGCTAACATCGGTAAAATTGGAACAGTTAGATCATCTTTATCTTCTTGATATCCCGCGTCGCATTTTTTATTATATTTACTTTCAGCATCCTTGCAGGCTTGCTCAAATGCAGTGGTCTCATTCTTCTTACCGAGATTCTTGCCTTCAGTTATAATTTTATTTTGAGATTGTTGCTTACCATCCTCATACCCAAAAGTGTAAGTAATAGTTGCTCCTTCAGCAGTGGGGCGTACTTTGCCTTCCCACATTTTTATCTTACCATTCGAAGCTAATGCATATATGGGTCCGAATTTAGTTTTTGTTTTCATTATTTCTTAATCTCCTTCTAACAGTTCTATGTCTAACGGCCCCTAAAGACCATCCTGTTAGTAACAATAAGCCGATTAAAACATTTATAGGGCTTATGGGCGATACCACTATAGATTTATACAAAAATAAAATAGCTGTGGATAGTTGTATATAGAACTGTCCTTTGTCTATAGTTCTCAGTTTATGTCTCATATCTATGTCTCCGAAAGAGTGTCTTCACACCAAATAGGGGCCCTATTTCCTACGAATGCCTCACACACGTTATAGTAAAAGTAATCTATAGCATCCTCGATAGGGATCCCGTCCTTCACTAGGATATCTATACATTTTTTTACTGAATAGATAAGCCTCATCGATGTCGTGTCCATTCCTATAACTGCAGAATCAAAGCCATCAGCTTTTAGTAATTCTTCCTCGTAATAATTTTCTATTAATACTTTTAACATTATAGCACATACTGGTGTAATAAATATCCTAGATACACCAGAGCATACCCAATAAAAATACCTTGATATCGTCCTCGTCTTTCAAAGATACTTATAACGTCTATAAAATCATATGCTGACATCTCTAGTTGATCTTCCCCGCTTTGTAGTTCATGCACTTCTTCTAATTTCATGTTTTTCCTTTAATTAAGTAATTGGTCGTTTGTACTGCTTAGCTCTTGTATTTTCGCCCTATACAGTTCAGCATCTGTAGAGTCCTTGGCCCAAAATACTGTGCCGTCGTCTAACTCAAATCTCCCATAACCATGTTCTATGTGGAACGGGTTCTTTTTTTTGGCTTTCTTTTTCCTCATCATTTTTTTTGTTGGTTAAATATAAAGTCTTCCCTAACAGCTGGACTTACTCACATAAGGGCAAAAGGAGTAAAACACCTTATGCAGCTTAACACCGAGTTTTGACAGCTATGCTATCGCAGGGATTCTGGTTTGGAAGACGCTACTACAATCCCTTGTTCACATGTGTATTAAATTTTGATTTCTATGCCTATTTTAGTTTTATAAAACCTCACGCCTTTTATATTATAAAACTCACCTATATTAGACACTGTTACTGCCTTTGTCACACCCCACCCGACATTAAACTTTGATTCATAATCAAAGTCATCTGCGTAATACCCATCTGTTGAAAAGTCTACCTTCACTTTGCCATATTCTTTGCTAATTTTATATCCGGCAGAAAAAAAACTTTCAAAGATTTTTAAAGTCTCACCTTTATTTCTGGTAGTTAGTCCTAGGGTTAGACCCTTAAAGGATGCCCGTGAGTCAGTTTTTAAGAATAGCATATATTTTGATTGCTTATCAAAATACTCAGGCTTAACGTACACCCCGCCATGGTCATAAATAAACCACAGTTGTGTGTCTGTGTAGTCAGTACCGAGCTCTCTTTCCCACTGGCGATTGACAAGCATTTTACCATTCTTGGCTCCTATGCTAAACTCATAATCATCTGGGTTAGGTTGTATGTTGGGGGTACGCATGGCAAAAGAGCTGAAAAGTATGAGACCTGATAACAAGCTATTTATCATTCTTGGCTTTCTTTGCTTTCTTTTTTACTTTTTTAGTAGGTTTAATGCTCACGCCCAATATCCACCCAAGGGTCTCTTCTATGGCCTGCATAAATTTATTAAAATTTTTCCTCATATTTACTCCCATATTCGTGCTAAACGTCTAATAAACCCAAGTGTAGCTCCGAAGCCAAGTGCAATTCCTGCCACTTGTAGGTCGCCCATATATAACGCAATTGATGCTAATACGTATGAAGCAAACCTAAATACGCCATATACGGAAAACTGTCCGCTTGTTTCTATAAAATCTTTTCTAGTCATTACTCATTTCCTTTAATTTCATTTTATAAGTTTCATTTATTGCACTCTCAGATATTTTCCTCTTCTTAAAAGAATCTTCTCTGCTCATATAATGCATAGGTACGTCTGCTAATGATGGGGGTCTTCCCCATCCATCACACATTACTATTTGTTCTAGCCACTGTTGCTTAGTCATTTTTATTCCTTTAGTTATCAATGAGCCCTCGTTTTAAGAGCTCCATTTTTATCTCATAATACTTTTGAGGTTTTGGATCAGAAAGCGCGCCTAATATTTTAAAAATATTCGTTATATGGTCATCGCTCATATCCTCTATAAAGAGGACATCTTTCTCTTTTGTAACCCAAATTTTCGGCGACAATCTAACTTGTCTGAACATTACTTCGGTCTTCAGGTGTTTGTAGTTTGTCGGTCTTGTTTCTTCGTTCGTTGTTCTTTCTATTTTATCTACAATACGATTTAAGTGCACAGTGGGTAAACTTCTAATTTCTCTTATTACCCCGTTACTAGACGTATATGTAGGTGACGTATCATTTTCTTTGAGGTCTTTAAAATTTATCTGCATTTAGCATTTCCTCTATAGTTTTTTGATAGAATGGCGTAGAATACTCAATACTTTCAGTATCTTTTAGATGTACTATGTACTGTTTACGCATAGCCAAGCCATAATATTTTTCTAGTATGTATCGATACATAGACAATTGTAGGCAATAATGCATATAGTTGCAGTCCATTATACTTTTGGTGGCCTTATGCGTACCCACTGTTCCTCTATAAGATTCCTGATAAATAGCTTTATTTGTTTTCCAATCTGCTAATACATATTCATTTGTATTCTTATTGTGGATTAACAAGTCTATTGTGCCTGATATTTTTATATCTTCGGCAAATAAGGTTACTTCGGGGTAAACTTTTAAATGGGGTTTATTATAGACTCTATTTTTTAGCCATAGGACCCCTTGTTTTGCTTTAGAATGCTTTGGCCGTGTTCGTCGATTTAGCGCATATACTTCAAGAGTTTTGTGTATATCTGTCCCGTCTGTTGCTGACTTTTTCCAGTCATCCAGCAGCTCTTGCTTAGACATGTGTCTGTATTTAGGGACTTTCGTTACTAACTTTTCTGCAACTTTCTCGGCCTCAAACGGCCTAAAAAATTTATGTATAAAGGTAGTAGTGCTTGTAAACTCTAAGTCGGGGTTGGTAAGGAGGGTATACTTATGTTCATCCTCATCAAAGACGAGGTTTGTATCAAATAATTTATTCATACTGATATTAAAGTTTTTTTAAGTTTCATAGTATTTATTTTTCTTCTTTTAATTTAGGGGAAGTCTTGGTCTTAACTTCCCCTAAACCCATAGGATAAGAATATCAAACTAACATAACTACATGTTCATACAGAATTACTGTTGTCTGATACTTTAATATAACCATAAATGGGTATTAAAGGCAAGCTAAACCTAGTTTAAAATAAAAAAGAGGCCCATAAATTAGAGCCTCTTTTCTAAAGTCGGAAAGCTAGCTGCTCGTTGCGGTAGTCACACCAACTCTCCTGGTTAAACGGCTTACGCCACTTATCGTTATTTGATTATATACTGCTGTAAGACAACATAGCGGGAATCACTTCCGGCTATGCTCCGACCAAACTGGTCGATACCATGAGACTTTAACCATTGATCTAAGGACACAATATCAATGGGGGAGCTGAAAAATCTAGCTCGATGTGTTTGACTGAATTCATCATAATGCTTGTGGGGGTAAAGTCGCCACCAGATAATAACGGGCGTAATATTGCTGGATTAAACCCAGGGATTAACGCCGTATTTTCCGATAGATCTGTTGCCGGAGATCCGAAAGACTTTCTAAGATTCCAATATACTAGCTTTGGAAATTTGTAACCTGAAGCCTCAAACTTAGCTTTCATTATCTCATGGTGAGATGGTGGAGTCAGACCCTTGTTTGTCCACCTTGAGTGGCCATTTAATGCCTTGTCAAACTGCATGTCTGATAATACAACTATCATTGTTGGCATGTTTTCTTGAGGGACATTAAACGTGTTCGCTGCGGTTAACACCAAAGAGTAAGCCTTTTCAAAATTTGTAGACATACCCCAATTGGAATTCTTCCAGAGATAATCCCATTTTTCTTTAATAGATGAGTATGGGCTTAAATCATGCCAATTTGGATTTTCGGAGAAAGTTATTAGCTTATTCTGAAAATGTCCTGGCATTTTTTCAGCACAATATATTCCTAGGGAAACACTCACTTCCATAGGGAGCCCTCTCATGGATCCCGACGTATCTGCTATGACTAAAGGCCGTTCGCTACCAGTAAAGTCTGGTAAAGAGTCCCAAAGTTTTTGCGCTAAGGACCCATCTTTATAAATCACGCGAGTGATGTCATGTGGATAAGAAGCACTTACCGCTGCTTTAGATTCTTTATCAGCTTTCCAAGCTTCGAACCTTTCACGATCATACTTTGTGAAGGTACCCGAATGTTTTCGCATTGCAGCGCCGCACACTGTCGAGTAGTTTATGATGGACCAATCGCCAGTACGTTTGGCTATAGTGATGAGTTGCTCAACAAATGAAAGGCTCCCTTCTACAAGAAGCTTTCGAAACTCTTTGTTAGTTTTAATACTGCTCACCGTTGCAATGTAGTTTTTAAGCTTTTTGTAGTTAGACCCGCGTCGTGGTGCCCACTTCGCAAAAAGCTCTTGATGGGCCCCATTGGCAGTGCCAAGGAGTACATCGCCATAGTTTGCAACGATGCGTGGGTTATCAAAATAATTAAATAAATCTTTTGCATACCCAAGGTTTGCTATCTGGTTAAAATTATTAGCTACAAATTCTGGATTAAGTGTGCTCAGAATATCATTAAAAGTTTT
>ENA-OREN01001828-OREN01001828.1-marine-metagenome-genome-assembly--contig:-NODE-1828-length-23478-cov-4.143114_pt1 | contig 23478 bp, 30 predicted proteins | sample MGYA00248624_ERZ508555 | MGnify/ENA primary metagenome ERZ508555 (study PRJEB26222, sample SAMN06267773) | marine metagenome | isolation source: Saanich Inlet, British Columbia, Canada | place...
CACGTAATTTCATTATATTTTTCATAGTATGGATAGTATGGATACTATTTACTTGTTATTTAATTATTTTCCTCACGTAGCAAAAGTATGGTGTACATGGTAAGAAAAAATAGAGAATCCGCTGAAGCTGATGAAACTAGCGGAGTGAAAGTGTCAGCAAAACAAAAGGCAGTGAACGAGAGAATCGACAAAAGTGAGAAACTGATCAAAAGCCTGCAGAAAAAACTTCGAGAACGAGGTTCAAAAAAAGATGAACTAAAGGCTGTAAAGTTCATCGGCGTAGAGTTTGATCCTGATACCTACAAGACAGGTGAAACTGAAGTAAATGACTATCTGAAAAAAGGATTTCAGTTTGTCAGGGACTATCAAACAGCTAGTGGATTGGTAATAGCACTAGGAAGATTCGAAAAAGGGAGTAAATGAGGGCGTGGCCAGTTCGATCCAACAAAACGAGGATGAACTTCCACCCCATCATTGCCTAAAAGAACTGAACAAATTTGATAATGAGGAAGATGTGATTTGAGATGAGTAAGTGGTTACTCTTTTTTGGATTCATTTTTCTATGTAGTGGGTTTTTGATGCCCATTAGAGCAATAATGATTACTTGGTACTTTGTAACTAATTTATTAAAAAATTCAACATTTGTTGAAAAACAAGAACAAAAAATTCAAGAAATGAAAATGGATGATTTCTCAAAAGAAACAGCGGAGGAGATGAGATGAGGAAAATCTGCCCACACTGTAAAGGAAAAAACATTGCAAGATTAGTGTGGGGATTACCAACTTGTAAATTTCTTGAAGAGATGGATAAGGAAGAGAATAAAGGGAAATATCAGTTAAGAGGATGTTGCGTATCGTCCAATGATCCAGATTATTGTTGTAATGATTGTGGCGAGGAATTTTAGAAAAAAATCGACTTGGGCTAGTTAAACATTGTTGGAAAAAAATCTACTAGTAAGTATTAAAAGCGATAAATGGGGAATTGATATAATGACAACACAAGTTAACAGTTCATTTTTTAGAACTGGAAACAAAAAACATACTACATCATTTTTGAGATGTAGAGGAGTTCTATAAGGAAAAAAAGTCAGACCAGAAAAACGCCAATAACTATTTGGCCGCTAAAGGACACCAGAGTTGAGTAAATTTACCCACACTTGGTGTTGAATTACCCATGTGTACCGGATGGTATGCACGGATTTCAGCGGTATTCTGGTCTCTCTTTGACATTGTCAGGAAAAACAAAAATGAAAAAACAAAACAAAAAACAACCCATCCAATCGGATGAAAGTGATGGAGAAAAAATGTCCGAAAACCCTACCCTGGTTAGAAAAGGGATACGAACCTTTTACGGAATAGTAGAAGATTCGTTAGAAAACAAAAAAGAAAACTATGACGAGATCTGTCATGCTGAAGACAGACGTATAGTTAATGCAGCAATCGCACTGCGTTCAAGGCTATCCTCAAAAGAACGAGAAATAGCACAAGAATGGTACAGAAACTTCAGCACACTAGTAGGAGGGTGGATGTACTAATGACCTTCTCAGAACGCGAGAGATTCATCTATCATGCAACTACGTTGATGACGATGAGTAACCTTGGAAGGTTGACAAAAACTAGTCTCAATAAAAAACTGGAGACTATGCGAAATAATAGATGTAAAAATCTATTAGATAAGCAAATTGAGGAGATTTTCCGTGATTTAGAAAAAGAGGTTGAAACATTGTTGAGCCCGGTTCCAAGATTTGGAACAAGACAAAAAAAGTGTAAAGAAGTACACAAGCAAAAATACAAGAAAAATGAATTCTCAAAGACCATACAGGATGAGTGGAAATGAACTGGAAATTACAATATGTAATTTCATTCATTACACTTTCTCAACAAGTGCATGGTGAAAATGCAGTTCTAGCCCATAGATTGCTAAGAGAAGAGTATGGTGTTAGTAGAGAAGAATGGAGTAACTTTACCAAAATGGTAATAGAAGAAGGTAAGATAGCAACTGCAAGATTACTAAGAATTCTTGCTAAGCTTGAGCCAAGACCTCAAGATCAGGAGGTGATGTAATTGAGTATGTGTAAAGTGTGTCATATAGACAGCAAAAAGCATAGTACAAAACAGTGGAGACTGCATCAACAGAAGCTAAAATGTACATTCTGTGGAAAGAACAGTCCAGAACATAGTGTTGAACTGTGGGATATACATCAAAAAGCGGTTCCAACCAATGCAAAACTTGGTACAGTGCGGAAAGGCTTTGGTCCTGAGACACTAGCAAAGATTGTAAAATGGAACACTGTAATAGTGAATGGGAAAGAGTCTCCATTTCATGTAGAGTATATTCCAGTGTACATGTCCTGTAAGATATGTGAAAGTGCAATATCTTCTACAGAAGTAAATCTAGCAGATGTGTTAGACAGTAACTGCTTCCAGTGTTTTGCAGATATGACTGACCAGGAATACTCCTGGCACAGTAAACCGTGGTGGACTATCAATAGTGGCAAATACAAAGAATAGTAAGAGTTTGGGGTGACGACCCTATTCTTTTTCTCTTTCAATTATACTTGCAACTAACTGAATCATCATTGAAAACTCCTCAATGTTTCCCTTACAGATTTCTAACATTTCATCTCTCTCAGGAGAGGCTGGCTGTTTTTGTACATTCTCTACAATTCCAGTCTCTCGTACACGATTAGTCTCAAACCATTCTTGTAAAACCTTCAAGTCATTAGCAGAATCTTCTTGCATGAATGTACATTTCACTCCTAGCTAAATAATCTTCATTTGAAATACCTATAACCAAACCATGCATACACAATGATGGAAGAGCTTTAGTAATTTTCTTGTAAAAGAACTGAAACTACTGTCTCTGCTCACATTTTTTCATTTCATAAATTTTTAAAGTAAAAATTAATGGGTGTGGCACTTGGCAAAACATTGAGAGAATTCCTCTCTTGCTGTGTCATACACAGTATACATCATCAGTTCTGCGGTGCCACACAGTTTTATTCTGTTGATGACGTAATCATCGAGATCGTATAGGTGAAAATAATATTTAAGAATTGATAATTTTACAAAAGTTCATCATGCTTATATCGTAGTTTAACGTTACAATGTATTCCCCAATCGAGAATTCATAGAGGGTAAAGAAGGGTCTAGGAAAATTTCTATTCAATAACTCTTCAGCCTTCTATGTTTAGTTTTTTGTAGGATCACCGCTGAGTATATTCAAAACATGTTCAACAACATCTTCTCTTCCACCTTGATGGTAGTCATCTCTTATTGGATTTGAGGCCATACTGACAAATACCAAATGATTTTCTCCTGCAGGAAAAGTCATTCTTGTTAGTTTTTCAAATGCTGCAACAGCATATTGTCCAGGACCAATTTTTGGTGATAGTTGTTTTCGTGCCTTCCATGAAGTTGCTGCCCGTTTTAGTGATTCAGATGTCTCTTCATCACTAAGATAGTTACGAATTCCATCTCTATGCATTACTGCTTTGATTTCTCCTTCTGTATCAGCTACAATACAGTGTCTAATGTTTGGATCAGAGTCCATAATTCGTTTCATGGTTGGGTCATATTCCATGGGATCGTATACGTCACCGTACAATTTAGGTATTTCATAGATTTTTATCACTGGTTACATTAGTACAATCGTTGATTCCATGAACACGCAGTTCATGGGTGGAAGAGAGATTTTCAGTTTCTCTTCCACACTATTATTTTACTAACTAGTTTGAATGTACAAAATTACGCAAATAGTAACAAACATTGAGATTATTGCAATTCCACGTAGATTAACAATTTTATTTTCTTCATCTTCAGACATTATTTTTTCCAGCCCGAGGTCCAGTTTTTCAATGAGCATTTAGCAAGTTCACTTCTAGAATGGTCTTTTAGCTTGCGTCCACATTTTGGACACTCCATCTTCATGTATTTGCTCATGCACAACCTAACACAATCTAATAATTAAAAGATGGAAACGGCTTTCACCTTTTTCAAAGCTACTCACCATCTCCGTAAACCACAACGGCCTAACATAGACCGCTGACTGACGAAGACAGTGATCAGAATAGGCCAATCACTATATTTTAGTTTTAAATCAGGCTCCGCTAATGCTATCTGTTAATTCCATAAAATATGCAATAACAAAATTTAGTGCCTGAAAGGCGACAAATCCTATACCAAAACATAGTACAATTTTTTTTGGTAATGATATTCTATTCCACCAGGAAAGAGTCTTTTTTGATGTTGTACCACATGATGAACAATAATCTCCGTGCTCAACTAGTTTTATGCCACATTTTTGACAGAACATACAATTTGATATCTTACACTCAAATTAAGAATTTCGAGGACGTGCCTATTTTTTGCGCATACTATATTTAGAGTAAATGCGGATCGTATACGTTGTCTAAATATCAAAATCAGCCAATTAACGTAAATTTCGGAAAGGCTAAAGGAGTAGTTATAGGATTAATTGTTTTAATTATAATCGGAGTTATGGTTGGCTCTGCAGTATCAATTGTAGATGCAGGATTCAGAGGAGTATTACTTCACTGGAACGCTGTAGATGTAGTTGACCCACCACTAGATGAAGGACTGCATTTCATAGTTCCATTCCAAGATTCAGTTATTCCACTTGAGGTTCGTACCTTAAAGTATACAAAGGCGACAACGTCGGCATCACAGGACTTGCAGACAGTGTCAACTGAGATTACAGTAAACTATCATCCAGACCCATCTCGTGTCAACTATCTCTACAAAGAGGTTGGTTTAGACTATGAGAATCGTATCATTCAACCAACAGTAGAAGAGGTTGTAAAACAGGTTACAGCCAACTATAACGCTGAAGAGTTAATCACAAAAAGACCGCTAGTAAAACAAGATATTCAAAATGAGATTTCTGATCGTCTTGCTGACTTTAACATTACAACTGAAATTGTATCAATTACAGATTTCCAGTTCTCAGTATTATTTGCACAAGCAATTGAATCTAAAGTAGAGGCAGAACAACGCGCACTAAAAGCAGAAAATGATTTGGTGAGAATTGAGGTAGAAGCAAGACAGTTTGAAGCACAATCATTTGGTATTGCAGAAGCAAATATTGCTGAAGCAAAAGGTGAAGCAGAAGCAATTAACATCATCAATCAAGCACTTTCAAACAACCCATACTATCTAGAATGGCTCAAGATTCAGAAATGGGATGGAATACTACCGCTAGTTACTGGTGGTGATGGAGCAACTCCATTTATTGAAATTCCAACAAATAACCAAAGACCTTAGTCCTTTGGTTTATCTCTCAAGTTATCGTACATTGATAAAAATTGATCAGGTTCTTCTCGACGATAACGTTTTGCTAAGCGATTAATTTCTGCATCAGATAGTTTCTCACCTTTATTTTCGTTAAACTCTTTGATTATCTCAAACTGTGTTTTTTTGATGTTATACCGTCTCAATGTACTATTGATTGAACTATTTGCCAAGATGTCAAAAATCACAAATCTGTACACCAGATATCCAGATATTCCTAGAATTGCAACTATTACGATAGGAATAATCCAAGCATATGCCATAATTATGATTGGTAAAAAGAGTATTTCATTGTTATCCGTTAGAAAGGTTTTAGTTTGAATCAAAATTGATAATTTCTATTGGTTTGCACGCCAACAGGAGATTAATTTCTCTGCCTGAAGAGATGACAAACGTTGTCTTTTCAGGATTTCTTCTATTACAAATGAATGATTCTAAATAGTGAAGGTGTATTGTATTATTTGCTGATGATTATAGATTAGACGAGGTTCTCTCTGACTTCCTCAAACAGTGATGAGACAAAGTTCATTTGAACGCCGAATTATGAAGCACGAAATTTTATCGAAGAGAAATTTCTCTTCTTTGGATTTTTTCATTGCATAGAATTTTAAGCAAAAAATGCATGTTTGAATTATGAAACGTTTTGCTCCATTGATTGCCATTGCTTTTGTTTCAATTGTTACCCCAGCATTTGCTGAGATGAACATAGATGTTGTAGTTGACGGGTTGAACAACCCATGGGAAATGGTTTTTGCGCCAAATGGAGACATTTACTTTTCAGAAAGAGACGGACGTGTATGGAAAATTGAAAATTTTGGAGAGGCCAAAGTAATCCAAACATTCCCAAAGAGCGGATCATATGAGGGAGGAACGCTTGGTCTTGCATTACATCCAAATTTTGAAGAAAATAAGAAAATTTACATTTATCAAACAAATTTAGAACTAGAATTTTTCAAAAACAAAGTTTTTAGCTTTACAGTTGACGGAGATGAACTAATAGATATGCAGACAGTGATAGATGACATACCAGGTGCTCCATGGCATGACGGTGGAAGAATTGCATTTGGTCCTGATGAAAAACTGTACATAACAACAGGTGATGCAGTTAATCCTGGATGGTCACAAGATCTTTTATCACTGGCAGGAAAAATTTTAAGAATTAATCCAGATGGAACCATACCTGATGACAATCCATTTGATTCAAGTGCAATTTTTTCTTATGGTCATCGTAATCCACAAGGAATTGCATGGAATGAAGATGGTTTGCTTGTATCATCAGAACATGGTCCATCTGGAGAGATGGGGTATGGTCATGATGAGATTAACGTAATTGTAAAGGGCAAAAATTATGGTTGGCCAAAAGTTGTAGGTGATTCATCGGATGATAGTTATGTAAATCCAATTATTCATAGTGGGGAACAAACATGGGCACCAAGCGGAATGGTGTTTTACAGTTCAGATAAAATTTCTAGTTTAGAAGGAAAGTTTTTGGTTGGAGCACTAAGAGGAGAACATCTGATGGTGTTAGATATTGCAAATGATGGTTCATTAATCAGTGCAGAAAAAATGTTTGAAGGTGATTTTGGTAGAATTCGTACCGCACAGATTGATCCTGATGGAGTTTTGTATTTACTAACAGCAAATGGAGACAATGATAAGATAATTCGTATCTCTGAAGCACCGATAGAAGAGGTTACAAAATTTACGTCTAATGAGTCTGGAGATAATCTAACTATAGTGTATGCGATAGTTGGAATTGTTATTGTAGGAGTAATAACTGCTATTGTAATAAAACGAAGAAGATGATTATTCTCCTTCCAATTCTTTTACTTTAGCAAAACAAGTTTCAGCTTCATCATTTTGTTCTTTATGTTTTAATAATTCACCTTTGTTATACCATGCATCTGCATAACCAGGTGATATTTCAATTGCCTTTTCATAACTAGATATTGCATCATCATATTTTTCTAATTGTGTTAGCGCAACACCACGATTATACCAGATAAGAGAATCATTACCATCAATAGTTGCTGCTTTATCATAACATGTTACAGCATCATCATATTTTTCTAATTCTACTAGTGAAATTCCTTTGTTTAGATAAATTTCAGAAGTTTCTACAATTTTTAGAGCCTTATCGTAAAATTCTATAGCTTCTTTATATTCATCATAATCTGCTGAAAGAATTCCTTCACTGACCAAGGCCTTGGCATCTGCCTCTGTTAATCCCATCACGATTAATTATCGCAATTTTAGATAAACATTTCTAGGATTTTTTCTTACGTACTGGGATTCTTTTACATTTATGAGGACGACCAGTGTTTTTATCAATTGGGATAAATTTTCCCTCTTCTGTTTTGAAATCTTGATCAAAGTAAATTTTCCCTCCACATCCCTTATCACAACTATTAATTTTTTGATTTGAATAATCTGAGAATTTTATTCTTTCAGGCAGTTTATCCTTATCACAAGTGGTACAGAACTTACCACTCATTCTATCATTGCATTTTGGACAAAATTTCATTGGCTAGAATTGTAATCCTGATTAATTTTATAGATTAAAACTATAGACATAGGTCCTGATTCTTGATTGTAATAACTAGGTGATGCATATACTAAATAGAATGGATCATTTTCAGGATCTTTAAATTTTAGGTCATGGAGATAAACTGGAATTAAACCATCTCGATATTCATCAAAACTTCTACCAGTATTAGGTTCAACATATTTGTAAATTGAAAATGGAGTTAACATTCCTAATGTAGTATTCTCCATAAAAAATTTAGTTGGAGTGATATTATCATTTTCTACCATTTTAGAAACTTGGTGATTAGAAATTTTTGCAAACCATGTTTTTTTACTTTCATCACCGCCACCCTCAAGTGTATGAAGAGGTATGCTAGAACTCCCAGTGTAAAATCTTTCACCTGCTAAATAAATTATCAAGTAATCAGCATCCATACCTTTTGTAATAGGATTACAACTTTGTTCTAATGTGCCATCACCCATTTCCCAAGCTTCAGACTTAAAAATTGGTATACATTTTGTTCCAAATTCTTTTTCAAAGTTAGAATTAAATTCTGACTCTAACTGACCACCAAAAGAAAGAATTGTTTTTTCACCAAGGTAATCAGATACATTCTGTGTGTAGTCAGAACTTAGAATATGCCAAGAGTTTTCAGGAGTAGTAATTAACGTGTAAGCCAGTTTTTTTATTTGCCAATCAATCAATGTTGCATTATCAGCTATAGTTGTACGTTCACTTAAAGTAGTAATCCAATATCCATAATCCCACCAAGATGCAATAACAGTATCCTCAGAAGTATTTTCTTTTACCCAAAGCATGGCGTCTTTCCAATCATTAGATGCAAAATTAGTGAATTGTGAACCACCATTTAATATGGATGGTGGAAAATCAGCCCACGATAGCCAAGTATTGTTTTCAGGCATAGTTACAGGAATAAGGAACAAAATAATAATTACAATTGGAAATATTAATTTTGTAATATGTTGTTTATTTTGCTCAAATATTTTTTGTGTTAAAATTGTTAGTCCAATTGAACCTAAAATTATTATTCCCACAGATGCAAATAATTCTAATCTAACAAATGCCGAACTAACATAGATAGCAATAATGCTAGTAAATATAGCAAAAATTCTCATGTCAGTTTTTAGATTAATTGTTTTTTTGGAGAAAAGAAACCACATTCCAATTACTGCAAATATAAGAAAAAGTGATAAAAATGTAAATGATAGTGTTATGCTAGTAGTCATATGTTCAGCTACAGAATCAGTTAGATTATCTTGAGCAGTTAAGAAAGGATTTACAGCATTAAGATATCTAAAAGAAGGTAGCCCAATTATGCCAGAATTTACTATTCCTATGCCTGATGCAACAAATGAAATTAGAAGAATTGCACAATTACGAATTTTTGTGCGTTCATTACTAAATTTCATAACAATACCAGAAATTATTATAAAGATTGTGGGTAGAAGAATTGCTAATCCAGCATATCCAATTATGAATGTAGAAGTTCTTTCAAACATTAAAGAAAATATTATTAACGAAATTGAAAATGAAGGTGCTGCCCACATTATGAAATTATCTTTATTTTTTAAAAATGGTAATGCAAAATAAAATAATACAATAGGTATTACAAAGAACAGAATTCCACCCCATGCAGATAATCCTAATGATAAAAATAATCCAGCTAAAATTAATTTAATAAAAGAAATTTTACCTTTATTGAATTTCATTCCTGAAACAAAAAGATACATTGCTAAAAATGCAAATAATAGTCCTAAAGGTTCAGATTTAAACCAACCAATTAAACCTCGAGAAAAGATTGGAATTGAGATTGAAAAAATTAATGCAGCAAACAATCCAGCAGTTGTTCCAGCTAAAACACGAACAAATGCAAAGACTGCAAGTGCGGTTAAAGAACCAAAAACTAACGGCAAAAGTACCGTGAAATCATAAACAGATGAACCAAAATTAAAGATTGGATATAGAGAAGCAGCAGTAAGATGTAAAGTTACTTGAGATGTTTCAGATACATTTCTACCAAATGGATGCCAACTTTTTTCATCAATCCAATTAAAATATGCATCAGTACCATTTTCTAAAATATATTCAGTTGCACGAAAATTAAAAAATGGATCAAATTCAAATAATTCAAAACCGTATGATGCAGGCGTGGAACGAATCATCATTGAAATTGATACAGATAATGTTAATACTCCAATTACAAGTAAATGTTGTAATCTAAAATCAAAATTACCTACAGAGAATAATTTCTGATTAGATACCATAATTCAATTCAATTTTGATACTTATTTACAGTTTATTGCACTATGGTGCAAAAGTACCAGTTAGTTTGGCTTCAGCAAGAATGTGACCTTTCATTGCATCTTCTAATTCCTGTTTTGAAAAACCTTCTTTGAGTTCTAGTTCCATATCTAATGCATATGCTTTGAAAATGTAAGTATGTTTTCCATCTGGAGGAGCAGGTCCACCGTAGCCAATTTCACCAAAGTCTGTTTTGCCTTCTATCGGAGATGTTTCAGTTAAATTATGATATTGCAACCAATGTAACCAAACCTTTCCTACAGCACCCATTGCATCAGGATCATCCATGATTAATGCTAATGTGGTAGTACTAGGTGGTGGACGATTAAATGAGATATTTGGTTCTTCATTTTCAAACTTATAACCAAATTTTTCAGGTATTGGATCTCCATCATCAAAATCAGAACAATCAATAGAGAACTCAGACATATCTCATGAAATATTATTTTTAAAATAAAGTTTTCTAGTTTTCAAGTATAATCTTATCATTATGGATAGATAGAATTGAACTTCCTGATTGCTTTATCTTGTTTTTTAGGTCTCTATCCATCGTAGCTACGATACTTCTATTTTGTTTTATAAAATCAAGAATTGCTACATCTGCATTACTGCCATCAATATCATTTGTTTTAAAATTTTTAATGAAATCTAACGTTTGTTCTGAAATAACTTTCTTATCGGGATCTCCAGCAAGATGTTCTAATTCTTTTTTTACAATTTTAGGAACAATGAATGATAATGTGCCAATTTCAGTCTCTATAGAATCAATATTTTTTATTCTATGAGTGGCAAGATGAATTAAAAAACTAGTATCAGAAATTACTTTAACCAATTATTCCAGCACCGATTAATCTCCATCTATCAGCGATTCTTCTACTAATTGCAACATTACTTTTTTCAAATAAACATGCGGGACGTCTTAATGTTACTTCAATATCAGTTCCTTTTACTTTAGTAACTTTTCCAGGAATTGGAGCAGTACCAATGTTTAATCTCAACATTTCACCCATGTTAATTGGAGCAATTTTTTCATTACCTGTAGAGCCTACTGCAGAATCAAATAAACTAACTTTTAATTTTGCAATATCAGAATTTTCGGGTAATGAATCTGGTTTACCAATTACAGAACCAATGAATGAATCACCACGTGTTAAATTTGGATCAAGTTTAGTTCCAATTGCAACTAGTCCACCAGGTTTTACATTATCAACAGTTCCTGCTCCGGTTCCCAAAGAAACAATTTCAGTGATTAATGGTTCATAATTTTTTTTCTTTTCATTTAACAGTCCAGGTTTAATTTCAATTTCATCTCCAATGTTAAACTGACCTTCAGTTAAACTTCCACCAATAACTCCACCTTTGATATTTGCAATTTTTGAACCAGGCTTGTTAATATCAAATGAACGTAAAACATGCATTACAGGTGATTTTTTGACATCATGTTCTGGTGTTTTGATTTCAGTTTCAATTGAATAAATGAGTGCATCTAAATTTAGATTGGATTGTGCAGATACAGGAATTACAGGAGACTTTGCTGCGTTTGTACCTTTGATGAATTTCGAAATATCAGAATAATTTCCCATTGCTTCTTTGTATGTAATCAAATCAACTTTATTTTGAACTACAACAATTTGTTTAATTCCTAATGTTTGAAGTGCTAGGAGATGTTCTTTACTTTGCATTTGTGGAACTTTTTCATTTGCAGCAACTAGTAAAATAGCTCCATCCATTAATGCAGAACCCGATAACATATTTGCCATCAAACTTTCATGTCCAGGACTGTCTACGAAACTAACTACTCTACTTAGTTCTCCTTCCTGTTTACAGTTAGGACATTTAGGAGATGTAGAATAATTTGTTGGAGGTTCACAATCAGGACATTTGTAAAATGCTGCATCAGAATAGCCAACTCTAATTGTAATTCCTCTCTTCAATTCTTGACTGTGAACACTAGTCCATTTTCCTGTTAATGCCTGAATCAAAGTGGTTTTTCCATGATCTACATGACCCGCAGTACCAATGTTTACACACGGTTGATTGCCATATTTTTTTACATACGAGTCAGGAAGTGAATCTTTCCAATGCATAATAAAATTACAAATCTAGAGTATGTTAATTTATGCATTAAATTTTGGGTTATGCAGATTTTTTGCTAATCATTGGTAGTTTGCCTTTCTTGTACAAAATTGCAATAATTGCAATAATAATGATAATTGCAGCTATTCCACCCATCGGTGAATCTCCTTCTTCATTATCTAACATAGATAATGCAGAAACATCAATTGTAGCATCATGTGATAGAATATGCTCTACTCTCATGGAATCTTTGTATCTAACTTCAATTGTAATGTCATGTTTACCATCTAACGATACACCGTCAAAATCAATTGGAATGTTAAACGGAACAGGACTGTCTGGTTCTATTTCATCAATGTATTGTGTGGATTCTATAATGTTAGAGTCACCTCTTGGTTTTAGAGTAACAAATCCAAATAATCCATCACTATTCCCTTCATTTAGAATTTCACCAATTACGGTTTGTTTTCCAGACAAATCAATTACTTTAACACCATAAATTGATGGATCAACTAATCCGTTAATGTAAAAGTCAGTTACTCGAGTAACAGTTTCTAATTCACCATGAGCATCATAGTATGAAATTGTCATAGGAAGATGTAATGGTTCATTTTTGATTGTTTCAGGGACAAATACGTTTAATGAAAATGTTACAGTAGATTGTGGCTTGATTGTTCCAACATCCCAATGTGTTTGATCAAAAATTACATTTTCTAAATTAGTAACAGAAGATGAAGTAGATGCAACAGAAGTCTGATCGTTTTGTAAAACAATGTCTACATTATTTAATGGAGCACTACCTGCATTTGAAATCTCAATAATTACTTCATTGTTTATTATTGATGTCAAAGCGCCAGAAAGTGGTCTTAAGTTAACGATACTGTCACCTGTAAGTTTGAAATTAAAGGCAAAATTTTCACTTCTTTCACCAGATTCTCTTAATCTTGAAAATGTAAGGTCAACAGTTCCAGCATAATCTTTGATAGGAGCAAGTTCTGAAACATCAACAAAAAATGTTAGAGCAAATGTATTACCAGCTGAGGCTTTTTGGTCATTATCAGCCATCATAGCTACACCCCTTCCACTTGGAGATTGATATGCTGCAGGAAGAGAAAGTTTTCCTTTAATTCCAGTAATATCTTGTGTACCAACATTACTCATTACTACACTGAATGGAACATTTTTGTCTCCTGGTGCAACTTCAATTTTTTCACCTTCAGTTCCAAAATATGCATCTAGGAATTTTACACTTAGAACTCCTTCACGTAGAACTCCTTGAGGTACATCAGCAGGTCCAAGTCTGGCATCTCCAAAAGATAAAGGAGTTAATGAGGTTAAGATCAATGCCATTGAAAATAATATAATTATTTTATTCATGCTGAAATCTCCATTGTTGTTTGTTTTCCATCAAATGCTTTTCCATCTATAATTGTAATTACTCTATCAACATCTGGGAATTGATGTCTATCGTGTGTTACAATGATGAATGTTTGGTTTAATTCCTTAGCCATTGTTTTTGCTAGTTTAACAACTTTTCCGGCCGTAACTGAATCTAGATTTCCTGTTGGTTCGTCAGCTAAAACTACAGTTGGACGATTAACCAATCCTCTAGCAATTGCGGCTCTTTGTGCTTGACCACCAGAAATTTTGTTAGAACGTTTGTTAATTTGATCCTCTAATCCGACTTTAATCAATAAATCAGTTGCATTTTGACGTATATCCTCAGAACTTCCTTGAATTTGCTGTGGCAACATTACATTTTCTAAGACAGTTAAATCTGGTAACAAGTTTGCAAACTGGAAGACAAATCCCAGTTTTTCATTTCTATATTGTGAGACTTGCCCATCATTTAGAGTAGTAGTTTCTTTTCCATCTAAGATTACTTTTCCAAAAGTTGGTTTATCTAATAATCCAATCATGTTTAGTAATGTAGATTTTCCAGAACCGGAACTTCCAACAATTAGAACAAATTCACCACGTTTGATTCTAAATGAAACGTCATCTAATGCTTTTACTTGTGTATCTCCTTCTCCAAAAATTCTTGAAACATTTTGCAGCTCTAAAACAATATCAGACATTTCTCATCGCCTCCACTGGTTGTAGTTTAGTCGCTCTATAAGAGGGATATATTGCTGCAAGAATTGCTAAGAAGAAAGCCAAGAGTGCTGTTTCTGCAATTTTTGACCAATTATAATTTACTTCAAGTGCCAAACTTCCTTGGAATTGCATATTAGTTTCCTTAGCATATGTTGTATATGCTAAACCAATTCCGGTTCCAGCACCTGCACCAATTGCACCAATAATCATTCCTTGTAAAATAAATACCATTAAGATATCTTTTCGTTTTGCACCAATTGCACGCATAACACCAATTTCTCTAGTCTTACTGTTTACAAGCATCATTTGTATAGTAACAATTGCAAATGCAGAAGAACCCATTCCAAAGTAACCAATTAGATTGATCATTGCGATTCCAGAGCGAAATCCTTTGAGTGTTTGTTCAGCTGCCTCTTCAATTGTTTGTGCTTTGAGATCATCATTAGCATATGCAGCCAAGAATTGTTTTCTAATTTCTAGTGCAGCCTCTGGATTTTTTTCATTTAGTTTTACAAAAATTGAATTTGATTCATTAGGTCTATCAACTAAACTTCGTAAAGTATCAATATGAACAATCACACTTGTATCAAATCCTTGACCTCCAGCAGTTTTTGAAATTCCGGTAACCACAAATCTTTTTGAGTTTTCGTCTCCACCTTGATCTGTCATAATTAATTTAAGATTATCACCAACTCTTACACCACCTAAATCTTGTGCAACAGTTTCACCAACTACAATTGAATTTCTAGCATAGACATACTGACCATCACTAATTGTTGTATGAATTTTAGATGCTTGTATATCAGATACAGGTTCTACACCGACTACTGGAACGTCAAATTCTTCGCGAAATTCTCCCATGCTTCTAAATTCTATATCGGCACTACCCGTAAGCCGGGGCGTTGCGGACTGAACCAGCGGCACTCTTTCAAACCAGTTTGTGTAAACTACATGAGATCTTTCAATAGTTGCTTCTTCTTCATGGCTTACAAAAATATCTCCAAATCTGTAATCAGTCATATCACGAATTATTGCATCATAGATTCCCTGAAAGATTACAAAGTTAACATGAATTACTAAAATTCCAATTGATACAGCAAGTACGGCACCGATTAGACTGCCTCTCTTGTTTGCGAGCATTCTTGCTGCCAAATTTACCCGATAATCCATATTCTACTAGTAAATGTCGAATATATAATGCTGATCAAGACTAGTGCTAACATTTTAGACATTATTATCAAAAAAGGCTAGATTTATTAGATAAATATACAATTTACTTTACATATTGGACATTTTAGACATGAGGATTCTCAGTAGATTACTAAATAATTGTAGAAAACCAGATAGACAAATTGGAAGGGAATTAGGGATTTCTGGTGGTGCAGTTGGAACAAGAATTAACAAATTGGAGAAATTAGGAATTATAGAAAAATTCTGTCTAAAAGTAGAACCGCCACTTTTAGGATTAAACATGTTTTACATTGTAGTTAATACTCAAAATCAAAAAGAGATTATCAAAAATGTCAAACTAGCTGGAATGCCATTTACAATTGTACCATGTGTAGGAGGAAATACGGTTATTGGAGTTGTAGTTAAAGAAGATATGGAACAAAAAATTGAACTTTTAGAAAAATTAATGCAAAACGTACGTGTAATGTCAGTTTTTGAAGCTAATAATACAATGATTAAACATAATCTAACTAGAACTGATTTGGAAATTTTAAATCATTTAACAAATAATCCTAGAAAAAAGATTGAACAATTATCAAAGGATACCAAACTATCAACAAAAACAATTAACAGAGGATTAGAAAAACTACAAAATAATGAATCAATCCAGTTTACACTTGTATTTGATCCAAGTAAAATTGAAGGTTTTGTATGCTATGCAGTTGTAGCAATTACACAAGATGATATTCCACAAATGTTAAAAAAGTTTGAAAAAGAATTTTCAGGAAATTATCTAATGACACCATTTTTAGCAAAAAATCAGATTGTTCTATTTATGTATAGTGAAAGTATTTTCGAGATGGATGAAATGACAGAAAAAATAGCTAAAGTGGAAGGAACCATAACAACTGAATTATTTATTCCAAAGAAAATTGATATGCCAGAAAAATGGTTGGAAAAAAGATTAGAAACATTAACAAAGTCACAAACATTGCACATAACACAAGCAAACTAAAAATGAAAAAAGAAAAATTATACAAAGGAAGATTATTTGAAGTAAATGCATATAATATGCAAGTAGAACATAGAAAAGTTAGAAGAGAAGTAATAGAACATCCAGGTGCTGCAGCAATGCTTGCATTTGATGAAAAGGGAAAAGTGCTTTTAGTAAAACAACATAGATTTCCTCATGGATATATTCTAGAAATTCCAGCTGGTACTTTAGAAAAAGGAGAAAAACCAATTGATTGCGCATATAGAGAAATTATTGAAGAGACTGGCTACAAGGCCAAAAAGATGACTAAATTAGTCTCATATTTCCCTTCAGTAGGCTATAACAAAGAAGAAATTCATGTTTTTGTAGCATCAGGAACAAAAAAAGAATTTGAATTGAAATTAGATAATGATGAATTTATCACCGTTGTTAAAATGGATATTAAAAAATTAATTGGAATGATTAAAGCTGGAAAAATTATTGATTCAAAAACAATTTGTGCAGTAATGATTTATGCTGCAAAGAGAAAATTACTTTAATTATTTGTAACTTGGTTTAACTAGATCTGTTATATCGGACCAAGATTGTAAAATTTTCTCAAACATGTAAATAAGATCAAAAAATGCAAGAGAAATCTGCTTTTTGCTTTCCAAGGAAGATCGAATTTTAGATATTTTTTTAAAATTATTTCTTTGTAGTGTAATTGCATTGATTGCAAGTGTTCTATTATTAGAGATAAAAGAATCAATTGATTTAATTTGTATCTCTTCCATATCTTTCGCAAAATCATGTAGTTTTTTTAGTTCAACTTTAGAAAGATTTGATTTTATTAATGATTCAGATAGTTCTACAACAGTATCACCAGCAATTTCAAGTGTGTTTGCAGCAATTCTATAATCAAGAATATCTATATTTTCTAAATTGAATATACCAGCTAATCTAGGATCCATTATAGTACTACGAATTAATCTAACGAGAAGAAAATATTGTCTATTAATTTCAGCATCACGATTTGTTATAGTTTCAAGATTTGTTTTATCTCCACTTTGTAGAGATAATACAACATCACTAAACATTCCAAGTGCAATTGAGCTCATTCGTTTTAGAATATTTTGTGGATTAACTGATGTTTCATCAAGTAAAAACTGAACAGAGATATTTGTTGCATCTTCGTCAATAATCTCCATTCCCACTAATCTTCTCATAGAACCACGAACACTTTCTCTATCAGATATTGAAATGGGTGATTTTCCTACAATTTTAATTAAATCAAACCCTAAAAGATAAGCACCAGTCATTGTTGGAACAATACTTTCACCTTTTGGTAATGGGTATGAAATTTCAATTTCTTTAGAAGGTCTTTTACTTTGTTGCGTTCTAATAGAAAGATTGTTTTGATTTGTTTCAATCTCAACTTGATTACTCTTGTCTAGATTATTTGCATCAACCCATTCTTTCGGTAGTGATACTAGAATACTACTTCCAATCTTTTGTAGGCGTCGTGTGAACATAGTCAATTTATACTAATTTATATTATTTAAGCCAAGTATTAATATTTTCCACCTATCTCAAGCATGATCATATGGCAACAGCATTTTGTCCAGCTCATATTACAGGCTTTTTCAAAGCCGAATTAGACAAAGAAGATTCAAAACAGTTAGGTTCGTTAGGTGCAGGATTTTCTATACAAAAAGGTGTTAAAACTACAGTTACAATTAGAAACAAAACAAAACATGACATTTCAAATTTTGTAATTAAGGTGAATGGTTTTGAATCAGGAGATATGCGAGTATCAGAATTAGTTTTCAGTAAATTTTCTACAAAAGGGAAATTCGTAGATATTATACATGAAATTGATGTTCCAGTGGGATACGGATTTGGTTGTAGTGCAGCAGTTGCATTATCATTATCTATTGCATTAAATGATGCATTAGAATGTAAATTATCTAAAATTGAAGTCGCACAAATAGCACATGATGTTGAAATTGAATGTAAAACTGGATTGGGTGATGTTTTAGCATCATATCATGGAGGATTTGAAGTTAGAGTAAAACCTGGTGCACCAGGAATTGGTCAAGTGAAAAAAATAAATTCAAAAGAAAAACTAGATGTCATCATAATTTGTTTTAATCCAATATCAACAAAAAAATTTCTTAATGAAAGAATTTCATCAATTAATGGATTAGGAGGAAAAATGGTGAACAAGCTAATTGAAAGTAATGATACTGAAGAGTTTCAAGACATGTCAGTAGAATTTGCAAAGTATGTTAATGTAGTAACACCGAAAATGAATGAAGTAATTAATCTATTACATAAAAATAAAATAAAATGTGGTGTTGCATTATTTGGTGAGACAATTTTTTCATTAGTAACTAGAGATGAAAGAAATAAGGTAAAAGAAATTTTGAAACAATTTAATGATGGATTAGTTATTACATCAAAGATTGACAATTCTGGTGCTAGATTACAATAAATTTTTTGATGGATATGAATATTCCAAAGTCTCATCCTCGATATCTGTCTCTACAAATTAGAGAAAAGTTAATTGATGGTTTTAATAATAATTTAGTAGCAAAAGAAGGATTGTTAGCTCATGGAAGAGGAGAAGCATTTGATTATCTTATTGGGGAGAAAACAACAAAATCTGCAAAAAATGCAATCAAGGCTGCAGCAAACATGCTAAATCAGGCACAAAAATCTGTTATTTCGGTTAATGGAAATTTTGCAGCGCTTTGTCCAAAAGAGATCATTCAGTTAGCAAAAATAACAGATTCAAAGATAGAAGTAAATTTGTTTTATTCAAGTGAGAAACGAAAAAAAGCAATTTCAAAAATTTTGAAAAAATATGGTGCAAACGAAATATTTGGGATGGACAAAAAACAGTCTACAAAACTGAAAGGAATAGACAGTGCTAGAAGAATTGTAGATAAAAGCGGTATTTTTTCTGCAGATGTGGTCTTGGTTCCATTAGAAGATGGAGATAGAACTATTACTCTGAAAAAGGCAAAAAAGACAGTCATCACATTTGATCTCAATCCTCTTTCTAGAACTGCTCAAACTGCAGATGTGACAATTGTCGATAATGTGACTCGGGCCATGAAACTACTTGTTTCTGAATCAAGAAAATCTAGAAAACAGATTATATTTGATAACAAAAAGAATCTTAAATCTACAATTTTAGAAATTCGTAAAAATCTAGAAAGGAGAGCAAAAAATGTCTAAAACAGTTAATGACATAATGCAGATGAAATCTAGAGAGAAAATCACTGTATTGACTGGATATGATTCAACGATGACCACATTGTGCGATAAAGTCGATGTAATTCTAGTGGGAGATAGTGCCGGGATGGTGATGCTAGGATATGATGATACACGAGATGTGACAATGGATGATATGGTACGTTTTACAACTGCAGTAAAAAATGCAAAAACTGATTCATTAATTGTTACTGATCTTCCAATTAATTCCTATGAAAACGAAGATTCAGCTATCACAAATTCAAAAAGACTTGTTCAAGCAGGTGCACATGCAGTGAAACTAGAAGGAGGTAAAGAAGTTGCTAAAATTATCAAGGCAATAAAAGATTCAGGAGTTCCAGTAATGGGACATTTAGGGTTACTTCCACAAACTGCAGAGAAGTATTCTGTTCAAGCAAAGAAAAGTGAAGATGCAGTAAATTTGATACAAGATGCCAAAATCTTAGAAGAATCAGGAGCATTCAGTATTGTTCTAGAAATGGTAACTAGGGATGTAACAGAGATTATCACAAAAAGTGTCAAAGTTCCAACAATAGGGATAGGTTCAGGCATAAATTGTGACGGTCAAGTACTAGTGGTTCATGATATGCTAGGAATGTTTGAAAAGATAAAGCCAAAATTTGCTAAAAGATATCTAAATTTGTCTGAAGAGATTAGAAACGCAGTAAATTCGTATGTAAATGATGTTAAAGAAAAACGATTTCCTGAGAAAGAACATACATTTTCTATGGAAAAAGATGAACTAGAAAAATTGGAGAAAAAAATTGTCTAAGAAGAAATTACCACATCCATCACTTGATATCGTTGAAAGTTATGGTACAGAACTAACGGGGAAAAATATAGTTCTCTGTGTTGCAGGTTCAGTTGCTGCATACAAATCAATTGAGCTTGCTAGATTACTTATGAGACATGGTGCAAATGTAAAATGTGTAATGTCTAATGCAAGTACAAAATTAATCAAGCCTGATTATATGAAATGGGCTACTGGAAATAACGTTATTACAAAATTAACTGGCGACATGGAACATATCGAATTAGCAGACTACAAGAGATCTGATTTACTAATTGTATACCCATCAACTGCAAACACCTTAGGAAAACTAGCAACAGGAATTGATGATACACCAATTTCTACAGTTCTTACTGTTGCATTTGGTTCAAAAATTCCAATAATCATGGGTCTTGCAATGCATCGCTCTATGTATGAAAATGCAGCAGTTAAGAAGAATATGGATTTTCTGAAAAGCAAAATAGATTTTGTATCACCACAAATGATTGAAGGAAAAGCAAAGGCCCCAGAACCAGAAGATATTCTGTCATTTGTATTAAAAAAATTTGGGGCATCAGAAAAATTACGTGGAAAGAAAGTTTTGATTACAGCAGGTCCAACAGTAGAAAAAATTGATTCGGTCAAAGTGATTACTAATCAAAGTTCTGGAAAAACTGGAACCTTGTTAGCTTCAGAATTAGTTTCAGCAGGAGCCAAAGTTACGTTAGTTTATGGTCCAGGAACAAGTGAACCACCAAAAGGTGCTAAAGTAATTCGAGTTAATTCTGTAGATGAAATGAATAAAGCAGTCAGGAAATGCTTGGAGAAAAAATTTGACATCGCAATAATGACTGCAGCAGCATCAGATTATGTAGTCAAAAATGAGATATCAGGCAAGATAAAAAGTGACAAAAATGAAATTAATGTAAAACTTGTGAGAGCACCAAAGATTATCAATATTGTAAAAAACAAACAAAAAGACATTTTTCTAATTGGTTTTAAAGCAGAAACTGATATTTCTAAGAAAGAACTTGTCAATCGTGCAAAAAAGAAACTAAAAGAATCTAATGCAGATATGATAATTGCAAATGATATTGGTCGTAATTATAAAAAAGATACAAGCTATAATGAGATAGTTATTGTAGATTCTAAAAAAATAACTAATATTCCAAGGACTAAAAAAGAGAAACTTTCTAAAATAATTTGTAAAAACATTGAAAAAAAATTCTAGAGGAATAAAATACAAACAACGTACCATTTTAGTTTGGAATGAAGTAGCATCATTCTATCATAAAAGATGGGCAAAAAATGAAATTGGCCCGTTTGCTGTAACAAAGAAGCTTTTGGATTCATCTAAAATAAAAAAAGGAGATAGTGTTTTGGATATTGCATGTGGAACAGGTCTTGTTACAAAAAAACTAATTAGAAAGGTTGGAAGTAAAGGCCAGATTTATGGAATAGATTCATCAGAATCTGCAATAAAAATAGCTAGAAGATGGACTGGTGATCCAAAAAATCTACATTTCGTTAGAGCAGATGCAGAAAGAATTCAATTTAAGACACAATTCGATGTAATTACATGTCAGTATGCATTATTCTTTTTTCCTGATGAACAAAAGGTATTGAGAAATATGAAGAAGTTATTGAAGAAAAATGGGACAATTTCATTGGTGGTTCATGGAAAATATAATGTTCCATACTTTGATTGTATTTTAGAACCAGTAAAAAAAATGATTCCAGATTACCTACCAAAATATCCAGAGATGGATAGATTTGGGACAAAAGAAACGTTTGTAGATGTAATAAAAAAAGCAGGTTTTAGTAAAATTGTAGTAAAGAAATTTGTTTTTCAGTATAGTCCAGGCACATTTTCAGATTATTGGAATAATTACAAAAGACATCTTTCAAAACCTCTAAAAGAGAAATTTGATTCTTTAACAAAAATCCAAAAATCTAATCTTAGAGAAATGGTCAAAGATAAGACCCTCGAATATACAAAAAAAGATAGAAAGATTGTATTTCCATGGGAAGTTTTAGTCCTGACCGCAAAAAAGCAATGACATCAGACATAAATTCAGATTAAGAATGCATTAAGATTGTTGAAGGTTAGAAGAAAACGACTTTTGAAAAACTGTAAAGTGATTACAGGTTGTGACATGATAGTTGCAATAGAGCCTGAAAATTTATTTTACATGACTGGATTTTGGGGAGAAGCAATTGGAATTTTAGAAAAAAATGGAAAAACCACTATAATTGCTCCAGAATTGGAAATTGGTCGAGCAAAAGAAGAAGGAATTGACTGTAAAGTGATCCAATCTGATCGTGGTATGAGTTCATTGGTAACATTAAAGAGATTTTTGAAAGGAAAGGTGTGTACAGACTGTCAGAATTATTCTGTAATGCAATCATTAAAAAAATCATTTCCAAAAATTAAAAATTCAATTGAACCATTTAACAAATCAAGAGAAATTAAAGATAATGATGAAATTAAAATTTTAAAAAAGGCATCTAAAATAATTGATGAAATGTTTGGAATTTGTCAGAAAAAAATTAAACAAGGGCAAAAAGAATCAGAACTTCAATCAATTCTAATGTCATATGCAGTAGAAAATGAAATGTTTGATACAGGATATCGTTCTACATTAAATCCATTAATAATTGCAGGTGGACCTAATGGAGCATTACCACATGCACAAGTTACTAGTAGAAAATTTAAAAAAAATGAATTGATAGTAGTTGATTTGACATTACGTTACAAAGGTTATGTTTCAGATGCAACAAGAACATTTGCATTAGGAAAAATTTCTTCTGAAGAAGAAAATGTTTATGAAATTGTTAAAGAATCACAGAAAGCTGGACTAAAAGCTGTTAAATCAAATATAGATTGTAAAAAAATTGATGATGCGTGTAGAAAAATTATTGATGAATCAGGTTATGGAAAATATTTCATTCATTC
>ENA-OREN01001833-OREN01001833.1-marine-metagenome-genome-assembly--contig:-NODE-1833-length-23433-cov-4.809428_pt1 | contig 23433 bp, 22 predicted proteins | sample MGYA00248624_ERZ508555 | MGnify/ENA primary metagenome ERZ508555 (study PRJEB26222, sample SAMN06267773) | marine metagenome | isolation source: Saanich Inlet, British Columbia, Canada | place...
GCTCAGGCGATTTCGTTCCTCAGCCAGTATGTGACTCTCTACCCGGGTGACATGATTTGGACTGGTACTTCGGGAACAACTCCGCCAATCAATGTTGGCGGTGATGTGACTGTTGAGCTTGAGCACATTGGTGTGCTACACAACCCAGTTATAGCTGGGTAACGATGTCACCTATTCTGGGTGGCAACGCCACTTTTTCTGGTAGTTCGACTGTATCTGACTGAATTGAAAAGCCCGTTCGCCTGATTATTGGCGAGCGGGCTTTTTTGTGCCATTGGCACACTTTCTGAGTGCTTCCGTCGTCCTTCGATTGGCTCAGTATGACACCTGAGTTGGCGGCTTACTTGGTGGATGTTTGTTAATTGAGATCGCTCAGCCTGTCATGTTGAATTTATTTCAGTATCAATCTCATGAATTAGTCGTCGTCGTTCGATTGCACAATCAAGACTGGCGTATTCGTTCTACTCAGCGGATGAACGATAGATCCTGAAAATCCAGGATGACACTTGTATCGGCAATTCCCGGCGGCCAACTACGCGTGCGTTAATTCGAACAGGGGCATACGGCCTTTGGCTTCATTGCGGAGGATTGCTTCTTCATCGGGCGTTATTGGGGTGAAGTCTTGCGCCACTTCTACTGCCATTTGCCATAGTTCGGGGTCGCCGGGCGGTATAGCTGCGGTGATCGGCTGCGAGAGAGTCCAGCGCAATGCGAGCTTCATTAGGTCACGATCTTCGATCGGGACGTACCAGCACTTTTCACGAAGACGGTTGTCACCTTCTTTAAGGTTGTGATGAGCGGCTCCTTTTAGAGCCATACGGGCGACACCACGTTTTTCGGCTTCGTCCATGATTTGAGGACCAAAGCCCGCTTCGAACCAAGTTGTGAAATTGACTGGGAATAGCACGGAGTCGAATTCGAATCGACCCATCAGCTCGACCGCTAATTCAGCAGAATGCACAGAGAATCCGATGTGCTTGACGAGTCCTTCGTCACGGGCTTTAGCGATGACTTCGAGCGCTCCGCCAGGTCCAGTTGTGACTTCAAGGTCTTCCTCGGTCGTCATCGCATGCATTTGGTAAAGATCGAAGTGATCGGTGCGAAGAAGTTTTAGCGAATTCTCTAAATCGGCGCGAGCTTCGAGGCCGGTTCGATATTTAGTCTTACAAGCTAGAAATACGTCGCTTCGGTAATGTCCGAGAGCGGGGCCGAGCATATTTTGGGCGTTGCCATAGCCGGGGGCAACATCAAAGTAGTTAATGCCCTGATCAATAGCCCACGACACGTAGCGTGACGAATCCTTTGCCGACTCTTCTTTTACGACAATGCCAGCGAAAGCAATGATTGAAAGTTTTTGGCCGGTCGTTCCATAGTCGCGATATTGCACAATTGTTCCTCACTTGCGAGCGGTGAGAGTGCATCGTACTACGGTGTTGGCGGTGTACAGAAGTTTGTTAGAAGATTCTGAGCGAACGATAGATCCTGAACTCATTCGGCTTTGCTCAGGGTGCGAATGAATTCAGGATGACGATGACTCGATCGCCAGAGACGCTTATCTGCCCGGCGTCCGGTAGATGCTTTTCAGACGAAAATCTTTGAACCGCCCGAAATCGTGCCTTTGGCATTCACCCGATGCCAAAGTTTCGGGATACTTCGCCTTCGGTTAGCCAGTAAAAAATCAGGTATCCACCCACGAGGATCAATACGCCCGCCGAGATTGGGTGAACGTACGGCATGATTCGGCGAATCTGATTCACCATTGCGCCCTTGAACACCGCAATGCCGACAGTCAAAACCGTAATAACGAACGTCATTCCGAGTGCGTAAGCCAGGAATTGCCCTGTAGCTTCCACTACTCCTCCGGTCGCCAGCGAACTACTTATCAGTCCTAGAAAGATTGGCAACGTGCAGCTTAGCGACGCAATCGCGTACGAGATTCCGAAAAGGAAATAGCCCTTCACACTGGTGTCGGAGGCCATGCCGATTTTCGATGCAGCTGACTGTGCTCGATTGTTGTAGAGCTTGCCTCCTGCGAAAAGGTAAGCGCCAAGGCCGGCCAAGACGAATCCGAGGAAAAATCCGATCCACGGGAAGATCACGATGAACGATCGTGCTCCTGTGGATATTGCTAGGCCGACTCCGCCGAATAGTAGTACAAATCCTGCTCCAAGAGCCGCACTTACGTAGAGCGCTTTAAGCAGTGAACGAGATATTCCACGGGCTGAGGTACTCGATTCAGTCTCACCTTGCTGATCTGTTAGGTACATCGTCAAGAATGCAGGAAGCATCACGAATCCACACGGATTCACAGTCGCAACCATCCCGGCAGCAAAGGCGAATCCGAGAGGTAGGAACGACCCGATGTCGCCAACTAGCCCCGAGCTGTCGGAAGAGTAGCCGAGTGCGCTCCCGATGAATCTGTTGGTACCGGGGCCAACTATCAGTCCGGCAACTAGTGCTATGCCGGCAATAAAAGCGGCTATGGCTGCAGGAATGGGAAGATTCTTCGGATTGAATCCGACCGCGTCTTGAGAGAATTCCGTACTTAATGATGACATTTACTGAGGAGAGCCTTCCCGAGGCATTTCGATAGGTATGTAGTTTTGTTTCCCGGCAGTATGGGAAATATTGTTACTCGCACTGTCGAAGAATTACTGAATCTGATGCTTGTAGCGTCAGAGAGATTCACGATACGGCCAATCACCGGAAAATGGGGTGTCGAAATTATGGTTAGTGGTTGTAGGTTAATACGCCAACTATCATTGCCAAGATTGCCTAGGGCGTTTTGATCCTTGAGTGCTCGATCCGTTTTTATGGTCTTATATTCGAACAATTTTAGGTCGCACTAATTGGCGTTGAAGGTTGATAACACACAGCCGCTGCTAATCCCGCTGGATCAAGACACTGTTTCTCAAGAGATCCCACGGATTATTGTGCATCTCGCCATTTCAGACAACGATCTCGAGAGCGCCATGTTGAGCCTGCTTGGTCGCAATCCGAGATTTTCGGTCGTAAAAGGAAGCATCGGCTATGCCGTTGAATCGGACGTGCGGTTGATCGACGAGCGTCCTGATTTAAATCAGCTTCGAAATTTAGATGAGAAGATACCGCCTAAATTGGTTTACATAGGACTCGACGATACAGACGACTCGTTAAGCGAGGCTGCGCGTGCAGGTGCGTGGGCATTTGTTAGCGAAGGTGCTGATTCAAGCGAGTTGGAAGATACGATTTGTGCAATTACCGAAACTGGTGGTAGTCCGTTATTGAAAACTATTGCTGCTAGTCAATCAGGATCTACTTCTTTACTGGGCGAGTTGTCCGCGATTCGAAGCGATTCGACTGAGTTTTATGCTGAGCAAAACCCGCTTACTGCTTACGAGATACGAATTCTCGAACTGATCGCTCGAGGAGAGCCCAGTAAAAACATCGGAAACATTGTTGGGCTTGCTGAGCAAACGATCAAAAACTACGTTGTGAGAATCTTCATAAAAACAGATACTCACAACCGTGCTCATGCGGCTGCGTTGGCAGCTCAGCGTGGCTGGTTGTCGTCTCTCGACAGCGAGTAGTTATTAGTTCCGAATCGACTCGAAATTAGGGTCTGGATTTGAACTAGAGCTGTGTTAGAATGAACACCGATTCGTTGCACTATAGTTCGGCGCAGGCAAGTCCTGCGTCTATTTGTGTGCGGCGGTAATTTTTATACCAAGCCGGTTCTAAAGTTGTTGAACCGGAAGTAGAGGCAAGTAATTGACGACTTCAGAGACCCCGCAAGTTGCTGCAGTAGAAACTGAGCAAGAGGAGACTCTGGCGCCTCTCGACCTGCGTTCGCTTTTTGTCGCTGGTGTGCACTTCGGTCACCCTTCTAAGCGATGGAATCCAAAGATGGAAGAGTACATTTTTGGCAAGCGCTCGCGTGCACACATCATCGACCTATCCAAGACAGTCACCTCTCTGAAAGCCGCTAAGGAATTCGTAGAGAAGATTATTGGACAGGGCGGCGAGTGTTTGATGGTCGGGACTAAGGCCCAGGCTCAAGGCGCTATTAAGGATCAAGCCGGTAAAGCCGGTGCGATGTACATCAACCAGCGCTGGTTGGGCGGAATGATGACCAACTTCCAGACCATTCAGCCTCGAATCGAGCGATTGGTTTTCCTGGAAGATGCATTCGCTAAAGGCACCGTCGTGTCGCAGACAAAGCGTGAGTCACTCATGCTTTCGCACGAGGTTGAACGACTGAACAAGTTCTTCGGCGGCATCAAGGAAATGGTGAAGCTTCCGCAGGTTCTGTTCATTGTTGATATTGAAAAAGAAAAACTCGCTGTAGCTGAAGCCCGACGACTCAAGATCCCGATCGTTGCAATCGTCGACACGAACTGTGACCCTACGGAAGTCGACTTTGCCATTCCGGGCAACGATGACTCAGTACGGTCTATCACTTTGATCACACAGCACATTGCTGAGGCGATTTCTAACGGTAAGGCTGCTGCGAAGTTTGCTCGTGAAGAGCGAATGGCTGCCGAAGCTGAACTTGAAGCTCAGGAAGCTGCTGCACGAGCTGCTGCACAGGCAAAGGCGGCTGAACGGGCTGCCAAGGCTGCTGAAGAGAAAAAGGCCGCCGACGCTAAGCGGGCTGCTGAAGCCAAAGCCGCCGAAGCTGCAAAGCCTGCCGCTGCTGCTGAAGAAGCCAAGCCTAAGACTGAAGCGAAAGCGGAAGCAAAGACGGAAGCTAAGCCAGCTGCTGCAAAGCCTGAATCTAAACCTGCTGCTAAGGCAGAAGCTAAAACCGAAGAGAAGCCCGCCGCTAAGGCAAAGCCCGCTCCTAAGGCAGAAGCAAAAACTGAAGAGAAGCCCGCCGCTAAAGCAAAGGCTGCTCCTAAGAAAGCTGCTGCAAAGCCAGCCGCTAAGGCAAAAGCTGAACCTAAGGCCGAAGCTGCTCCTGCTAAAGCAGATGCTAAAAAGGCTGATGACTCTGCCGACTCCAAGTAGTCGATTTAGTCAGTTTCAGTCGTAAGATAATAGAAATTAATTAGGCAACCGGTTCCGAGTATTTCGGTCGGTTGCCGAACGAGGGTAAAGACGTGCCAGTATCAGCTGCACAAGTAAAAGAACTCCGAGACAAAACCGGAGCCGGCATCATGGACTCAAAGCGAGCCCTTGAAGAGGCCGATGGTGACATCGCCAAGGCTGAGGTTTTGTTGAACGAAAAGGGATTGGCGTCAGCCGCTAAGAAGGCTGGTCGCGAAACCTCTGAAGGCTTGGTTGTTTCTTACATTCACACGGGTGGTCGAGTAGGTTCGCTGGTAGAACTAAACTGTGAGACCGACTTTGTGGCTCGGACAGAAGACTTCGAGGCTCTCGGCAGAAACGTTGCTATGCAAGTTGCTGCCATGAGCCCACTTCACGTTGATCGTGAGTCTGTTCCTGAGGGCGAAGATGTAAAAGATGAGCAACTTCTTCTCGAACAAGAATACATTCGAGATTCGAGCATTAAGGTTGCAGAACTCGTGAAAGAGACGATCGGCAAGCTCGGCGAAAATATTCGTATAAAACGGTTCTCACGCTTCGAGCTAGGTGGATAATTGAAGAACTAAATGCCCGGCCAATTGGCCGGGCATTTTTGTAAACCTTGATAACGTAACGACGAGAACAAATCGCACTGAACTGGAGAAGCTGAAGACGATGACTGAACCGACATATTCAAGGATCATACTGAAAATGTCAGGGGAGTCGTTCAAGGGTAGCGGCGAGTTCGGGTTAGATTCGGACACCCTCGAGTACGTTTCCCATCAGATTAAAACTATCGCAGACATGGGCGCCGAAATTGGCGTTGTTGTCGGTGGTGGTAACTTCTGGCGCGGTGCGGATTACGAGCAGACTGGCATGGATCGTTCTACTGCCGATTACGCCGGAATGTTAGCAACGATTATGAACGCTCTCGCTTTGCAGGATGCACTGGAACGTGCTGGCGTTACAGTGCGTACTCAATCAGCTATTTCCATGTCCTCCGTCGCCGAGCCGTACATTCGTCGTCGGGCTGTACGCCATATTGAAAAAGGCCGGGTTGTAATTTTTGCTGGCGGTACCGGGAACCCGTACATGACGACCGACACGGCAGCGGCTTTACGAGCTCTGGAAATTGGTGCGGATGCATTGATAATGGCGAAGAATGGCATTGATGGTGTTTACGATTCAGACCCGTTGAAGAATCCTTCGGCGAAGAAGTACGAGAGAATTTCGCACCACGAAGCTATTTCTAAGCGTCTGCAGGCATTAGACAGCACGGCTCTTTCGCTGTGCATGGATAACTCGCTTCCAATAGTGGTGTTCGACATTTTCAAAACGGGAAATTTGGCATCGATTTTGTCTGGCGATAACGTAGGTACGCTGATTACAGTAGAAGCTAACTCGTAATGGTTCTTTCCGTATTGTCTTGCGAGTAGTAATCACTTGTGGGCGATTGTATTTTTGAAATAGTGAGAGGGATGCTTAACCCTTCCGCAAAGATTGGTTCGGGGGAATACGATGCTGGATGAAACTCTCGACGACGCGAAACAGCGAATGTCGGACACAGTTGAAGCCCTAAAGAGGGAAATGTCAGGTGTCCGAACTGGTCGCGCCGCGACGGGACTGGTAGACAACTTGAAGATTGATTATTTCGGTAGTGAAATGCCGCTGAACCAGTTGGCCCAGATCAACGTCGGCGATGCACGTTTGCTGGTGATTCAGCCGTGGGATAAGAACGCTATTGACCCTATTTCTAAAGCGATTCAGAATTCCGACCTCAGTATTTCTCCTAACATCGATGGTGCGATTATTCGTCTCAATCTTCCTCCGCTTACTGAAGAGCGACGCCGTGATCTGGTTCGAACAGTCAAGGCTCGGGGTGAAGAGAGTAAAGTTTCGATACGAAGCGTTCGCCGGGATGCACAGGACATGATTCGAGCGATTGAAAAAGATGGCGATGCTTCGCAAGACGACTGTCAGCGAGCGCAGAAGGATCTTCAGAAACTGACTGACGATTCTGTTGCAGTTATCGAAGCCGAGTCAGCTGCTAAGGCTGAAGAGGTTATGCAGGTTTAGATCTGCTCTGAACTCGGAATTCTGCGAGAATTGCCGTGCCGTAGGCTTGTATTCCAATGGCACGTAGATCGAGATTGATAGCGAATGACCGCCAACTCCGAAGCATCTAAACGCAGCGATAGTTCAGACCCTATCGCTCCACTTCACGTTGCCATCATTATGGACGGTAACGGACGCTGGGCTCAAACTCGCGGTCTTGATGTATCCGAGGGGCATCACGCCGGGTTCGAGAACCTACGCCGTGTAGTTGCCGATTTCGCGAAGCGAGGTGTTAGCTATCTTACGCTCTACGCCTTCTCCACCGAAAATTGGGATCGCCCGGAATCTGAAGTGAACGGGATTCTCGAACTGGCGATCGCTGTGATTGCTCACGAGGCCCAGCAGCTCAATGAAAACGGCGTACGGATCAAGCATTTGGGTAGAGTTGATCGTATTTCTCCGGAACTTCGAGATGAACTCGAGCAGGCTGTCACGATTACTGCAAGCAACACCGGATTAACACTGGGAATCGCCTTCGACTACGGCGGTCGGGCTGAGATCACTAACGCTGCAAGACAAATGATTGCCGATGGTGTTTCCGCCAATGATGTCGATGAATCTAAAGTCGCAGAATACCTCTACACGGCCGATATGCCTGACGTCGATCTGTTGATTCGCACTGGCGGAGACTTCCGGATTAGTAATTTCCTGTTGTGGCAGACCGCTTATTCTGAGTTCTACTCGTCGGAAATACTGTGGCCCGATTTTTTCGGAGAGCATATCGACAAAGCGTTTGAGTCTTTTAGCGAACGCCAGCGTAGATTTGGCAAACGAGCCTAACTTGCCTCTATTCGACGAACTCGCAGATTCAAACGTTAGCGGTTCTGAACCCGCGACCGGGTATGGGAATTTATATTGCGAATTCGAATAATCAGCGCATTTGTCGGAATTCTAATCGTACTTCTGACGATATGGCTTGGACTGCTAGGTATTGCCATATTGACCGTTATCGCTGGTGTTATTGGTGGACATGAGCTTGACCGAATGATGCGGCCTGGCGGTTCGACTTCCGGAAGCATCCGCATAGTGTCGGTGGTAATGGGGCCGGCATTGCTTGCTGCGATTGCCTCTTGGATGGTCTCGGAAGGCAAAATTTCTGGTGACCATGTGCCGATCACGATTGCGATTATTTTTGCGTTAGCAATGCTCCTCAGGGGAACCGCCACCCTCGGAAGATCTTCCTCGAATCGAAAAGCTAGCGACTGGGCGTATTGGGTATTCGCAGCGTACGTTGGGCTATCGCTTGCTCACGCTCCTGTTCTAGTCGAACTGGACAAAGGTCGAGAGCTAATTCTGTTCGCAATTCTGACGACATTCGCGATTGATTCAGCTGCGCTGTTCGTTGGAGTGTCGGTAGGTCGTCACAAGCTCGCACCGAAAATTAGCCCGAAGAAATCGTGGGAAGGCGCCGTTGGCGGGATCCTCGGTGGTGTGATTTCTGCGATTGCGATCGATAGTATTTTTGATATTCCGTTTTCGACACTCTACGCAGGCATCTTAGGCGTATTATTGGGCGTATCTGGTGTTGTGGGCGACCTTTACGAATCTTGGATCAAGCGACGAGCGGACGTGAAAGACAGCGGCACTCTGATACCTGGGCATGGCGGTATTCTCGACCGGCTCGACAGCGTGATGCCGAACTTGGTGGTCGTATACTGGGCAGCACTTTGGAGCACGTTATAAAAAAGATAGTTATTTTGGGTTCGACTGGATCAGTCGGCACTCAAACTCTCGACATAGTCCGAGCTTTTCCTGAATTATTCGAGGTTGTAGGTCTCTGCAACGGTCGTAATACCGATCTCTTCAAGAAACAGATCGACGAGTTCAAGCCCGCATATTTCAACACGCTGGGCGAAGTCGAATCTGGCTATGGCGGGGCTAAATTTGCTCCAGCCGAAGAGATCGCCTCTCTTCCAGAAGTCGATCTTGTTATGGCTGCAACCGTCGGCTGTGCTGGGATGCCACCAGCGATAGCAGCGTTGCGCGCTGGCAAAGATCTTGCACTTGCCAACAAAGAAGTCATCGTGATGGCAGGAAGCTTGTTGATCGACGCTGCCAGAGCTGGCGGATCGAAAATTCTACCCGCCGATAGCGAGCCGTCGGCAATATCGCAATGTCTTGAAGGTGAGGCGAGTGATCCGTCACGACTGATTATTACTGCCTCGGGTGGAGCATTCAGAGATCGCACGTGGGATTCGCTCGCTCATGTCACGCCGGAGCAAGCTCTAAAGCACCCGACGTGGACGATGGGTCCAAAGATCACCATCGACTCCGCAACGTTGATGAACAAGGCGTTTGAGGTAATCGAATCGAGGTGGATGTTCGATATTCCTTTCGCGCAGATCGACGTTACTATCCACCGCCAAAGCATCGTTCACTCCATGGTCGAGTTTGAGGATGGAACTCTCAAGGCCCAGCTTGGGCCAACTAGTATGTTGCAGGTGATCCAGCATGCACTGCTGTACCCGGAGCGCCACGCCAACAGCAATTTGCCGAAGCTCGACGCTATGAAGATGGGATCGCTTACGTTCGAGGAGATGGATCAATCGTTGTATCCATGCTTCGAACTTGCCCTTGAATACGGTAAAAAGGGGGGAACGTACCCCGCAGTACTCGCAGGGGCAGACGAGGCAGCTGTGCAACTGTTCCTAGATGGCAAGATCAAGTTCACCGAGATGCCTGACCTTGTCGCTAAAACTCTGTCGGCGCACGAGTCCATTACAGCGGCTTCAGTTGAAGACACTATCGATGCTGCAAGGTGGGCAACCGAAACCACACTGATTCGCCACAATCAATCCACAATTCTCAGCTAGCATTAAGACATATGCCAGAAACAGTATTTTTCGGTGTCGTCACGTTCCTTATCGTGCTCGGCCCCCTCGTCATCCTTCATGAACTAGGCCACCTATGGACCGCCCGTAAATTCGGAGTTAAGACTCTCGAATTCGGATTTGGCTATCCGCCACGGGCCGGCGGACTTTGGAGTGGCAAAACTCCAGTCTTCATTGATACCGAGACAATCTACGAAATCGACAAAGAGTCGTTAGTTGGCAAGACTGTCACAATTCGAACAGTGCGCGATGAGCAGGGCAGGTCGCTTGCAGTTAGCGTTCGACCACGTGCGAAGGGCGATGACGCTGAGGCGTCTGAAGGTGGCTTGATCGTCACCGGCAAGATCAAATCTATCTATGGCGACCAGATGATAGTTGCCGATATGTTGTGGTCGTTCAACTGGCTTCCGCTCGGTGGGTTTGTTCGCATGGTTGGTGAGGAAAGCAGCAGCGCTGTTGATTCGCTTGGTAGTAAGCCTCGGTGGCAGCGGATTACCGTTATGGGCGCAGGCGCGTTCGTGAATCTGGTGATTCCGTTCATTCTCCTACCGGTAGTCCTAATGATTCCGGCAGAGAAGCCCGTAGGCGATGTAACTATCGTCACTGTATTCCCGGGCTCACCGGCAGATGAAGCAGGAATTCGACCCGGTGACCAGATCGTCAAGGTTGATGGTCGAAAAATAGAGAACATTTCCGAGTTGCAGCAGGCGGTAACTGTGAAACTCGGTGCTGAGAGTACGTGGGAGATCCAATCGGGTGTTCCAAATATTTTTGCTCGACCGGCAGAACCTCAGTACCAGTACTCGGGCGACATCGAGAAAGTCACTCTGATACCTCGATGGAAGCCGCCGAGTCTTCAAGTCGTTGCTCAGGTAAGCGCCCCTTATACCGAGATGTCGCTGGCGCGTGCCCGTGTGTTCGACATTTCCGTCGGACTAAACACGGTGCTCAGGGTTGTTGATGAGCCGAGCGACACGCTTTATGAGATATCTAGCGAAGATGCTGCAAAGCTCGATCCTCCCGCTTCACTGGGCGACATTCTGAAAGTAGTGGCTGAAGCTGTGGACGCTGGCGAGCAGATATCTCTCCTAGATGCACGATTGCACGATAACGCTCTCGGTATGAAGACGACGGTGCAAGAGGGTGCGACAGGCGTTCAGATTTCGACTGAAAACAGCAGAATCGAAAACAAAGGTTTGAGCCTGTTCGAAGCGTTTCCGCTTGGCTGGCGACATGCTATCGACACCGCGGTTTTGACACGAAACGCGCTGACGACGACGATTATCGGTAGCTCGAATCCGCAGTTTGAGGGTCCATCGACCGTTGGTCCGATCGGCATTGGTCAGCTCACAGGCGAGATTGCCCTCGCCGATGCGGGGCTTGGCGCAAAGATCATCACGTTCGCAACTTTGGCCGCGACGTTGAGCCTTTCGCTTGCGATTCTGAACATCTTGCCTATCCCTGCATTGGACGGAGGACGAATATTCTTCGTCTTTGTCGAGATCGCTCGACGTGGCAAGCGCATATCGCCCGAACGAGAGGGACTTGTCCACCTCGTTGGCTTTGCGCTGCTGATTGGTCTGATAGCAGTGATCTCGGTACAGGACGTAACGCGCATCATCAAAGGCGAATCGTTCTTCTAGAGTGGTTCGGTTACTGATCTACGTTCGTTTACAAGAACACTCATTCGTTGGCAAACGCCCCAACTTTGTGCTTCGCTGGCGTTTCGGATCAACGATTCGAGTGCGAATGAGTGAATTTTGCGCGTATTCACCGGTAAAATCGTTTGGTACGAATATTTTCGAACTTATTTACTGGAGTGATTGAACTGACGGCACGAGACAATACCCACCCGGTTAGCGTTGGTGGCGTGATGATTGGTGGGGGAAATCAGGTCGTTGTTCAATCGATGACCGATACCGACACCGCTGATATTCCAGCGACAGTCGCTCAGGTGAAGCTACTTGCCGATGCTGGTAGCGAGATCGTCCGAATCACGGTTAACAATGCGGCTGCGGCTGCGGCAGTTCCAGAGGTTAGTAAGCGTCTTGCCCACCTAGGTTGTAATGTTCCGCTTGTTGGAGATTTTCACTTCATTGGGCATCGATTGCTTAGAGATTATCCTGAACTCGCCAGCACCCTCGCCAAGTTCCGTATCAACCCCGGGAACGTTGGACGTGGTGTTCGTCACGACGAGAACTTCACCCAGTTCATCGAGATAGCCCGGGAGCTTGGCACGCCCGTTCGAATCGGTGTGAACGCGGGGAGTCTCGATCCAGACGTTATGGCCGATAAGATGGACGAAAACTCTCGTCTGCCTGAACCGTTGAACTCGGAGCAAGTCGAGAATAAAGCGCTTGTGGAAAGTGCACTTTCAAGCGCGGAAGCGGCCCTAGATATTGGTCTTACTGACAACCAGATCATTATTTCTTGTAAGGTTTCTCGGCTTCCTCAGATGGTAGCCGTATATCGTGAACTCTCTTCGAAATCTGACTTCGCATTACATTTGGGTCTTACTGAAGCTGGAATGGGCCAGAAGGGTGTTGTAGCTACGACGGCCGCTTTGAGCACTCTCCTTGAGCAGGGCATTGGCGATACGATTCGTGCTTCACTTACGCCAGAAGTTGGTGGGGATCGTTCGAAAGAAGTTCGACTCTGCCAGGATATTTTGCAGGCTGTTGGGCTTCGTCGATTCCGACCCGCAGTAACGGCGTGCCCCGGCTGCGGACGAACGACTTCAACGTTGTTCCGTGAATTGGCTCAGGATATTCAGACCCACATCGATGCCAAACTGCCAGAGTGGCAATCTCGTCACGCTGGTTCCGAGGCACTTCAGGTGGCTGTGATGGGCTGTGTTGTGAACGGCCCGGGTGAATCAAGAGCTGCGAACATCGGTATTTCGCTTCCAGGGGCCGGGGAAGATCCACGAGCCCCTGTCTTCGTAGACGGAGAGCGCATTAAGTTTTTGTCAGGTCCGAATATCGCGACCGACTTCATCGACATGGTCGAAAATTACGTCGAAACGACGTACAACGGGTAGTTCTGTTCGCTTAGCTGAGTTTTACGGCGGTGCCGTAGGCGAGAATCTCGGACGCACCAGATGTGATCATCGAAGTTGTGTATCGAACACTAACTACAGCATCGGCACCCATCGAGTCGGCGAATTCGATCATTCGTCGTGTTGCCATTTCGCGGGTTTCGGCTTGAAGCTTTGCGTATTCGGAAATTTCGCCACCGACGAGATTGCGGAGCCCTGCCATGATGTCGCGTCCGGCATGGCGAGCCCTAACTGAGTTACCGCGCGCCAGACCAAGAATTTCGGTTATCTCTCGACTAGGAATGTCTTGGGTAGTAGTAACAATCATCACACGCCTCATTTCGGATCAGTGCCATTTCGGACACTTAACTTCAACTGTGTTCAGTCTACCAAACGCCAATCTGAAGTTCGGTTGCTATTCATGGTGTCTCGATGAATAATTCATGCCCATTTTTGGCGTAAAAATGCGTAACATACTGCGACATTGATCTTGGTTGCTTGAAGCTATCTTTTGACATGTCGAATGTTTGACACAGACTATGGCGTTATTGGGTGAGTAAATTGAATTTAAACTGGCATGAAATCGACCGCTTCTTGATGGGTGAAGCGTGGTCGGGCTCGCAGATAAAACAGCATCTGACCGAGCTTTCTGACGTTATCGGTCCTCGCTGGGGCGGATCAGCCGAAGATCGGCGTGCCGCTGCCTATATTCGAGATCAGATGGAAGCCGCCGGAGTTGATCGAGCTGAAGTCGAGCCGTTCACACTAGAAACATGGAATCATGGCAACGTTTCGATTTCACTGCCTGATGACAATAATCGCCAGATCGCCGCATTGCCGTTCCTGCGCTGCAAAGCAATTGACCTGACCACGCCACTGGTTGACGCCGGTCATGGCTCTCCGCACGAAGTGGCGGTACTGGGCGACCGCATTCAAGGCTCGGTAGTGCTCGCAACGATCGCACCTGAGCCGTTCACCGCCCCTGAGCCGTTTTCTGCCCGGATAGTACGACTCGCCGAAGCCGGAGCAGCTTGCATTATCGCCATCGAACCCAAGATGGGTGGTCGGATGGAGTACGCCAACTCTGACGAGTGGTTAAACGTCGGACCACAGAAAAATGCTGTAGCTGTGGTGAAGACCAGCTCGGAAGACGGCGCTTATCTGAGGCGTATTGCTGGTGGCTCGCCACGAATTAGCGTTTCTGTTGATGCTGAATATTTTGATGCAGAGGCTCACAACACGGTCGCCGAGATAACAGGATCAACGCACCCTGAACGTCACCTGATTTTGGCGGGTCACCACGACACCGTACTCAAATCGCCCGGCGGAAATGACAACACATCGGGAACTATTGGGGTGATGGAGACTGCTCGTGTGATGGCAGCACTTGTGAAAGAGTTGGGCGTTCGACCCGGGATGTCGATTCGATTTGCGACATGGAGCGGTGAGGAACAGCATCTACAGGGCGCACGTTCTTATGTGGCACGCCACTACTCAGATAGTTCTGAGAGTCGTGAAGAAAAACCGCTTTTGAATATTAATTTGGACGAACTTTCGACAGGGCACATGAAGGGGATCGTTCTTGCGTTCCCTCATTTGCGACAGTTCATGCAGTCGCAGCTCGACACGATGGACGATGGACTTAAATGTCACGTTCTATCGCACATGGACGCTCATTCGGATCACTTCCCGTTCGTTGAAGAAGCTATCGATGCCTCGATCACGTGGCGTTGGCGTTTCTGGGGTCGGCACGAAAATGCTAATTTTCACCATGAGGTTGGCGATGCAGCCAACAAGTTGAACGTTAGGGAACTCAAGGAGTACGCGGGTCAGTTGGCTCGATTGCTGCTGAGACTTTCGCATGTTGCGCCAGAAGATTGGCCCGAAAACCCACTTACGATTTCAGATGTGAACAAGATGATCGAGCACGACGCTGGCGGTCACCACCCGGCGTTCCATTAGAGATTGGTTAGCTGGTCAACTCGTCGAGATGATCGGTTTCCCAGTAGCCCGGGAAGTGCGGAGCGTTGGTTTCGGTATCGACTGTGATTAGCGCTCCGTATGGCATCGTGGCGCGACGTTTTGGATCGAAAGTGCTGCGACCTTCGAGATGGTCGATGATCGTCCCTATAACGCCTTCATGGAGGAACGCGGCGATCCTGTTGAGTCCGGAAGTTGAAGCAATGTGGAGTAACTCGGAGAATCCTTCGATTGCCCGATGACTGAATTCCGTGATGGTTTCGCCGCCCATGCTTTTGAAATCGACGTGATAGTCGCCTTTCGCAATTCGCTTCTTTATCGAATCGGGGGCATCCCATATGTTGCCGGTCTTTAACTCGGCAAGATTTGGAATTTGCTGAACGTTCTGACTGGTCGCTTGCTCAAAGTGCGCAGCCGATTCGATTGCTCGCGGCACGTCGCTCGTAAATGAGGCGTCTGGTTTCAGTCGCACGATTTTGCCAGCTGCGAGAGAGGCTTGGCGATGTCCGAGATCGGTAAGGCCAGCGTTTGGCAGATAAAGCCCATCGCTTCCTACTTTGGGCAGACCGTGTCGAACAAGGTGAATGATCATTGTTGGATTTTACGCGAATCGGCTGGTCTTACTGCTATTTGTGGCACAAAGATGCTCGAATCGCTTCGTTGGTTGTGTTGTTCGAATAGAATCGCTTCATGAAAGAGCGGCACCATAGGACTGATAGCAAACACCCGAAGACGTGTACGTGCACAACGTGTCAGGCGCGTCGGCTTGAAGCAGCGCGTCCGAAGGTGAAGAAGAAGAGGAAGCCCAAGTCGCAGCGCGGCAAGGGATCGAAGAAGCAGGTCTCTGAATCGGCAATCAGCGATGTCATGGACATGCTTGGGCTTGCTGGCGACGAAAAATGACTCTGCGGCCATTCGACTCGGTTCGGGACGGGCGGGGTTCGGGGCTTATTCGGATCGCTTGGCGGGGATTGATCGTGATTCTGAATCTAGTTCAGAATGACAGTAACCATGTATCGATATCGGGACGATAAGGGAATTTGAATGACAGTGCCTGGCAAATCTAAAATAGGGCTTATTGGTGCTGGATGGTGGGCGACTGCGAACCACCTGCCGGTTTTAGTTGAGCGAGAAGATATAGAACTTGCAAGCGTGTGCCGATTGGGCGCAGATGAGCTTCAGCAAGTTAAATCCAAGTTCGGTTTTACTCACGCCACTGAGAATTACGAAGAACTTTTAGACACTCCCGGTCTAAAAGGCGTTGTTGTCGCTTCACCGCACACCCTGCACTACGAGCACGCACTCGCCGCTTTGAAACGTGGATTGCACGTGCTTTGTGAAAAACCTCTTACGACGAAGGCTGACGAAGCACGTGAACTTGTCGAAGAGGCAGATCGTCAGGGCGTCGAGCTTATGGTTCCGTATGGATGGCACTACGGCGAGTTCATCCAAGAAGCAAAACGCCGAATGGGCGAAGGTGCGGTAGGGGATATCGAATACGTGATGTGCCACATGGCTTCGCCGGTGCGGTCGCTTTTGGAAGGCAAGGAGTTCATGTCTACCGGAGGTGGAGCCGGGGACAACATGTTCGCCCCTGCGGCCGATACGTGGGCCGATCCTGTAGTGGCTGGCGGAGGGTATGCTCTAGCTCAGATGTCGCATTCGGCTGGACTGGCTTACTGGCTCACTGGGCTACGAGCCGAGACGGTTTCAGCTGTTACTTCTGGGCCGACAAGCAAAGTCGAGTTGTACGCTTCGTTCGCTGTTAGGTTCGCCGGTGGTGCTATAGGGTCATTTAGTGGTGCAGGAGCGTTGCCGGACAACCAGCAGTTCCAGCTGGATGTTCGAATATTCGGGTCTGAAGGTGTCATGTCGGTTGATTGCGATCGAGCTCGACTTGAAGTGCTTCGCCACGACGGCAATAACTTCAACATGGACCTTCAGCCAAATGCTGGTGAGTATTTTGGGGGCGGTCCTACTGCTAATTTCGCTGACATTGTTAGCGGCAAGAGTGCAGTGAACTGGGCGCCTGGTTGGGCAGGTATGCGAGCCGTTGAAATGATCGATGCTGCATATCGTTCCGCCGAGTCAGGGCAATCCGCAACCGTGTAATGAAGGAACTCGAGGCGGTTGGGCACGGGCATTGGTTTGTACTTCTGCCGCATGATTCTCGATCATCACCACTGCTAAATAGGTGCAGAGAGCGAGGTTGGATTGGGAATTACGATCACTGTACGAATACCGCGTGAGTACGAATCTGACTCCGAATTCGCTGCTAGGCTCGAAAATTCCCTCGCCGCATAGCGCTTGTTGAAAGCGTTTATTCGGCGAGTCAGATATTCTTTAGCCTTAACGTGTGCTTTGCCGAGTTACGACCATTTCATCATCCGGCATGAACGCCCGTTCAGGAGCTCAACCGCGTGGACGCCAATTCGTCATCAGATCGCAAATTCAAGATTCTCGTCGTCGAAGATGATCGCACTCTTCGTGAAGCGTTGCGCTACAACCTCGTCGCCGATGGCTTTGACGTAGTCGTTGCTGATGATGGGAGCGAAGGGCTGACCGCCGCCCGGAAGGACGATCCCGACGTAATCATTCTCGATTTGATGCTGCCGACATTGAGCGGCACCGAGGTTTGTAAGGCTTTGCGGCGAGATGGTTCAGTTGTACCCGTGATAATGCTCACGGCACGCGACGCTGAGATGGATCGAATTAGTGGTCTTGAATCGGGTGCCGACGACTATGTAACGAAGCCCTTTAGCATGCGCGAGCTTATCGCTAGAGTCGGCGCTCAGATTCGCCGTATGGATATGCTGAAATCAGTCTCTCTGAGTTCTGTTGACCAGATAATTGATCTTGGTGATCTGGTGATTAACCGAGGGTCTCGTTTGGTAACTCTCGAAGGCAAGCAGCTGGATCTACGCCCGAGAGAATTCGATTTGCTGGCTCACTTGGCGGCAAACCCCGGCAGAGTCTACACACGTGATCAGTTACTACAGGATGTTTGGGGTTTCGAGTATTCTGGCGATACGCGGACAGTCGATGTGCATGTAAGGTGGCTGCGATTGAAGATCGAGAAAGATCCTTCGAAACCGACCCTGCTAGGAACAGTTCGTGGAGTCGGGTATCGAATAAGCGTGTGAATTCGGTTTCGTACGAGAGCGAGTGCTTAGTTGTCGGAAATTGGAGTTCTAGTTGAGTAACGTGTCACTGCGCTGGCGAATGCTTGTTGAAACAAGCTTACTGGTAGCGCTCGTCGCAGGTGGATCACTAACTTTCGGTGTAATCGGAACGATACTGGCTGCGATTCTTGCAATCATCTCGGTTGTGTTTCTTTCGAAGAGGCTGCATCGGCAATTCACGGAATTAACTGAAGACGTCATTCGAACTACATCGATCGATCGTTCACATCGGCTTGATCCTACGGGCCCTGCCGAATTAGCCCGTTTGGCGCGGGCGGTAAACCGTTTGGTTGACCGAGTTGCGGATGATGTTTCGGAAGAGTCGGCGGAACGAGTAAGACTTGCTTTGATTCTCGATTCAATGCGTGACGGTGTGGTGGTGGTCGATGATCAGGGTGTGATCGAATCGGCTAACCCAGCTTCTGTTGAACTTTTGAGTTCGTTGGGTGCTGTACAACCGGGTATGCAACTCTCTTCGCTTACGAGTCACCCGGATGTCATCAAGGTCGTGACGAAATCCATAGTGAGCAATAAAACGGTCACGGCTGAAATTGAGTTGTTCGAAAATCAACGCACGATAATGGCGATGTCGACTCCGTTTCCGCGACCTGACTCTGATCTGACTCGAGCGTTATTGCTGCTTACTGACCTTACAGATGTTCGACAGCTTGATACTACGCGCCGAGAGTTCGTCTCGAATGCTTCGCACGAGTTGCGAACGCCACTCGCGGGAATTCGTGCTTCGGCCGAGACTTTGCAGCGCGGGGCGATCGGTGATCCGGAAGGACGTGAGCAATTTCTTCGGATGATTCGTGAGGACGTTGATCGAATGGATCAATTGATCGCTGAGATGCTTGAACTTTCGAGGCTTGAGTCGGGTGAATCACCTCTCGATCTAAAGCTGATCGATGCGCATTCTTTAGTAGAAACGGCTATCAAGCAGTTTTCTGCGATCGCAATTGATTCGGAATTGAAGCTCGAAGAGAATTTATCTGAAGATCTCCCAACAGTATTGGTCGATACAAAAAGGATCGATCACGTATTCACCAACCTGATCAGCAACGCCGTTAAATGGAGTGTGCCCGGAGATACGATCACTGTTAAGGGATGGGTCGATGATGGGACTGTTTGGTTCAGCGTTGCCGACACCGGGTTGGGAATTGAGCCTGAGCACCTTCCGCATATTTTCGAAAGATTCTTCAAGACGGATGCTGCGCGCTCGCAACCGGGTACCGGACTAGGACTGGCGATAGCTCGCCATATCGTCGATGCTCACGGTGGCTTGATGTCGGTAACGAGCTCGGTTGGTGAAGGTAGTGAGTTCGCTTTCACGGTGACGACGTAGAGACCTGTTTCTGTTCTCATTTCTCCCGCAGACTGGCCTATTAGCTTGCCGGTTCAATGTACGCCATTTTTACTTTCGTTCAAATGGTCGTTGTTTGGTATTTAACCGGTTGTTAACGACTGGTTGCCCGTAGTTAACCTCGGCTTAATGGTTGAGGTTGAGTCTGTAACCACTAGATGGAATTTCCACTAGTTCCTACTACATATAGATCGAAAGCGTATGCACTAGAGCCAAGGAGCTCTGAACAACGTGATCAAGAACGAATTCAAGAAATTTTCAAAACCAGCCATTGTTTTTACTTCTCTTCTAATTGTTGGAATGATAGCCGCCTGTGGTGGTAGTGGTTCCGGAGCTGAGTCGAGCGAGATTCTCATTGACGGTTCATCGACAGTGTTTCCAATCTCTCAGGCTGTCGCCGAAGAGTTTCGAGTGAACCGACCCGAAGTTCAGATTCCAGTAGGTATTTCTGGTACAGGTGGCGGATTCAAGCGATTCGTAGAAGGCGAAATCGATATTGCTGACGCATCTCGCCCAATCAAGGAATCCGAAAGCGAACAAGCTGCTGCGAATGGAATTGAATACACCGAATTTGTCATCGCCTACGATGGACTTTCGGTTGTCATCAATAAAGCAAACGATTTCGCTGCTTGCCTGACCACTGCCGAACTTAAGATGATCTGGGAACGAGGATCTACAGTCGATAATTGGAACGAAGTACGTAGTGGGTTCCCAGACAAGCCTCTGCGATTGTACGGACCAGATACGGACTCGGGAACTTTTGACTACTTCACCGCTGAGATTAACGAAGAAGAAGATGCTAGCCGAGCTGACTACACCGCATCGTCTGACGACAACGTGCTAGTTCAGGGAGTCTCTGGCGATCAAGGTGCTATGGGCTACTTTGGCTTCGCTTACTACACCGAGAACTCTGAGATGATAAATGTCGTTGCAGTCGATGATGGTGATGGCTGCGTGACTCCGAGTGTCTCAACTATCAACGATGGGAGCTACAGTCCGCTTTCACGTGAGATGTTCATCTACGTGAACAATGCCTCACTTGCTCGAACTGAAGTTCGTAACTTCGTAGAGTTCTACATGAACAATGCCGCTGAACTTGCTGAAGAGGTTGGATATGTTGGGCTTTCAGATGCCGATTACCAGTCGCAACTCGAAGGTCTTAACTAAGTAATGAACTCTGCAACCTTCGACAATTCGGGACGATCAATAACGCTGGGTTAATATTTGACCTGCAATCTGGATTCACGGTGAGCTTTACGCTTGCCGTCACTCTTTTTATGGAAGATTCCAGAGAGTTGAAATTCTGGTGTCGAAGCTTGGATTCACTCGAGTTCAGCAACCACTGTGGAATACATCTGACTAGATGGCGACAACCTCCGAAATTCAATCAAATTCTGATTTGTTAGAGCGCGTGGCTCGTCAGCGACGACGGCAGCACGCTGAACAAACGGTATTCGCTTGGTTGCTTCGTGCCGCCGCACTGATTTCGGTTCTCACTACTGTCGGTATCGTCATTATCCTTGTCGCACAAAGCGCAGGATTCTTTGCCGAAGTTTCACCCTGGGAATTCTTAACCGGAACCGAATGGGCTCCGCTCTTCTCGCCTCAGAAGTTCGGCGTATTGTCTCTTGTGGGCGGCACGCTGCTGGTTGCTCTGATTGCGGGTATCGTCTCGCTAACGCTTGGACTCGGTGCTGCGATTTTCCTTTCCGAGTACGCACCTGAACGTCTGCGCAGAATTCTGAAACCCATTCTCGAAGTACTCGCCGGTATTCCGACTGTTGTTTACGGATACTTCGCCCTCACGTTCGTTACACCGATTCTCCAGAACATTTTTGGACACGATCAGGTGATTGTTTTCAATGCACTGTCGGCAGGTCTTGTTATGGGGCTGATGATTATGCCGATGGTCTCGACATTGAGCGAAGATGCGATGGTCGCCGTCCCCCGTTCGCTACGAGATGCCGCTTATGCGCTTGGCGCTACTCGATTTGAAGTGTCGACCAAGGTTGTTATCCCGGCTGCGCTATCCGGCATCGTTGCATCATTCATTCTCGGTGTATCACGAGCCATCGGCGAAACGATGATCGTGAAGATCGCCGCGGGCGCAACACCAAATCTCACACTTAATCCTCTTGAAAGCATTCAGGCGATGACCGCTTACATCGTGCAGGTAAGTTTGGGTGAAACGCCACAGGGGTCTCTTGAATACAAGACGATTTTTGCTGTCGGTCTACTGCTGTTCGTTATGACGCTCGCCATGAACATCGTTGGCCGCTGGGTGATTTCTCGATTTAGGCAGCAATATGAATAAGCAAGACTCGATAATCAGCAAGCGACAAAAACTTCATGCAGTAAGAGTTTTGCGCGATAGAATTTTTGTCGTCGGATTCGGGCTCGCGGTTATTATCGGAATTCTCGGACTAGCAGCGCTTCTGTTCGATGTTTTGATCGATGGACTGCCGTTCATGAACATCAATTTCTTGACCAGCTACGCATCTCGTAAAGCCGAGAACTCGGGAATTTTGGCTCCGCTCGCCGGAACGATTTGGATTGTTGGGATGACGGCGTTGTTTACCGTCCCTATTGGCGTTGGAACTGCTATTTATCTCGAGGAATTTGCAAGTAAAAACCGGCTTAATCGGCTCATCGAACTCAACATTGCGAACCTCGCGGGTGTGCCTAGCGTGATCTACGGATTACTAGGTTTGGCCCTATTCGTACAGTTCCTGTTCAACGGTTCCCGCAATGTGACTGCCGGCGCGTTGACGATGACACTACTAATTCTCCCAATCGTGGTGATCGCATCGCAGGAAGCGATCAAGGCTGTGCCATCGAGCTATCGGCATGCAGCGTACGCCATGGGGGCGAATCGATGGCAGGTTGTAAAAGCCATCGTGCTTCCGCAGGCGATTCCGGGAATGATGAGCGGGATAATTCTTGCCCTTTCACGGGCCATTGGTGAATCAGCACCGATTTTGATTATTTCCTCACTAGTTTGGGTAACGTTCATCCCGACTTCGCCCGATTCGAAATTTACCGTATTGCCGCTTCAGATCTTTACTTGGATCAGCCAGCCTCAGCATTCGTTCAGGGGCATTGCAGCTGCGGCAATTATTGTGCTTCTGATCGTTCTACTAAGCATGAACGGCATCGCTATTTGGATTCGTAGCAAGTACCAATCTCGTCCCGATCAATAGGGTTCACGATACCGGTTGACGGTATCATCTCGTCATGATCGAAAACTTCGATAACACTGCTTACCTTGCTTACGTTCAGCGACTGGCCGACGCGTTAGTTTCCGTTGTCGATAAGGATCGCGTTGGCACGCCACATTTTGTCCGGTGGCTTGATCGTATTGATCCCGAATCTTCTATCGATAATTCACTGTCGTTTGTCATATTATCGAGATTATCAGGCATATACATATCGTCGAATGTAACCGCTGTGCAGAGTGAGGTAGCGCGAAATGTTCGCCTAGCAGTGGGTTGATCAAATACTATGGCAGCATGACTGCAAAATAAGTACCGCATCGGAATCATCGCAATATGGGAAAAACTTTTTGGATGCTCGTGACTACCCAGGAAAATCTGGATATCACCCGATCACGTGGTTTTTCAATACAGGGCGTAGACACCAAGAACCGCAAAAAAGCAGTTCGAATGGGGCCTCAAGACCGGGTTTTGTACTACGTCTCAGACAAAAAAGGCTTTGCGGCGACAGCTACTGTAACATCCGATAGTTTCGAAGACGAAGAGCGAATATGGAAGCACCACCGAGAGAAGGAAGTTTTTCCTCACCGAGTGGAACTCAACGCTGACGTTGTGCTCGATGAGCCTGACTACATTGATGGCTTTCAAGTAGGACCCACTCTAGAGTACGTCAAAAAATGGCCACCGCATCTCTGGTCTCACGCAT
>ENA-OREN01001835-OREN01001835.1-marine-metagenome-genome-assembly--contig:-NODE-1835-length-23395-cov-7.586200_pt1 | contig 23395 bp, 27 predicted proteins | sample MGYA00248624_ERZ508555 | MGnify/ENA primary metagenome ERZ508555 (study PRJEB26222, sample SAMN06267773) | marine metagenome | isolation source: Saanich Inlet, British Columbia, Canada | place...
TCAATTTTTCCTTCTTTGTACCATTGCAAAGAAATCAATCCATCAGCGGATTTTTTGGCATTCAAGGTATGTTGAGCTAGGTGATTGAGGCTCAAGCGAAAGTTGAGAAGCTTTTTGACATCGACAAGCATATCGAAGGTATTGATCTCCTGTAGATCAAAATCCGAGTAAGGCTGCAACACAGTGTAATCAAATCCGATCACATTAAATCCTACGACCAGATCCGCAGTCCTTAGTTTTTCCACCAGTTTTTTGGCGTCTTTCTCTTCGTAGACGAAATAATCTTGATCTTGACTGTCCCAAACCACTCCCACCGCTAGCCCCATTTTGTGGATATTACCCCAGCCGCCGACATCATCCGCACTTTTTTGGGTTTCCAAGTCAAAATATTGGACGCGAGGCCCTGTTTCGAGCTTGGCTGGTTTGGCGGGTTCCTGTTTAGCTGTTTTGGCAGGTTCCTGATCCTCAGGTTCGCCAAAGAGACCGAGTTGTTCAGACATAAATCCAGAAGTTAATTAGGAATATTTTTTCAATTTATCACCTTGAGTACCCAAATCAACAATTATTTGTTAACACCTTATTTTGAATAAACTTACAGAGCCTACCATTGCCTAATTCACCTACTGCAAACTCAAATTATTTAGAATGCCTTTACCCCTTTAAAACATTAAAGTTTGCCCTTTTTGAGACCGATAAATTTAAAGAAAGATGGGTTTAGTGGCTCAGGCAAATCAACTGGAAGGCAAATAAGTGGCTCAAAACGCAATATTTGGTATCAATTCCAATCTGGATACAGGTGGAATTATTGATAACCTGATTACCCTACAACGACAGCCTATCGATATCGTTGAAGCAAAACGTGCCTTGGAAGATGCCAAGCTACTGAGTTTTCAAGATCTCAAAGATCGTCTGCAAAGTTTCAAAAGTGTTGTCAACACCCTCAATACCGAATCCCGATTTCTTACCACCACAGGTGTTTTTTCAAATAACAATTCCACTGACACTAACGATGTAGCGAGCCTTACGACCACGAGCGCCGCAACATCCGGAACGTTTTCTTTAGTCGTCAATAACCTAGCTCGTGAGACCAAGCTTCTTTCATCAGGGTATGCCGACACATCCAGCGAAATTGACTATGGAACTATTTCTATAACCGTCGGATCAACCGTCACAAATATCACCATCGATAGTGGCAATAACACCTTGGATGGAATCAGGCTGGCTATCAACAATTCGGGAGCCAACGCACGGGCAAGTTTTATCAATGACGGAAGCGCTACCAATCCCGTCAAACTGGTTATTTCTGGAACACAAACAGGAGCAGATAATGCGGTTTCAATTTCTGCTTCCAATACTTTGTTTGGGTTCGGGCAAGTATCCCCTATTTCATTCACTGAAACCCAGGCCGCGCAGAACGCTAGTTTTGTGCTAGACGGAGTAGCGGTCACAAAAGCCAACAATACGGTCACCGATGTCATCGGTGGCACAACCCTGACATTAGAATCTGCAGGTTCTGGCCTCATCACTTTGAGTCCAGACGAGGAGGCTATAAAAGAAAAAGTTCAAAACTATGTAGATGGGTACAACGAACTCAATCTACATCTGAACAGCGAATTGGCTTTGACCGAATCCAGCGGGGAAACAGGTGTTCTGTTCGCAAACTTTACCGTACAAAACCTGCAGCAGAAATTGCGGGAAACATTGACGGGTCAGGTTGTTGGAATAGACGGAGAATATAGTTTTCTGTCGCAAGTTGGTTTGCGTACGCAATCCGATGGGACGCTTTCCATAGACGATGGAGTACTTAGCACAGCAATAGCCAGAGACATCGGCAACGTCACTCAATTATTTTCCAGTTCAGGGAGAACCTCTAGTAGCGCGGTTACATTTGTCGGCTTCACCGATAACACCGAGCCAGGCGGCTATAAAGTGCGAGTATCTGGCGGAGTGGTCCAACTGGCAGCTTCAGGCAGCAGTACCTTCGTTGATGCTGTGGGCAATGGCAATTTCTATGCTGGCGCACCGGGCACTGGCGCCGAAGGCCTTAATTTTCGCATCAGCAATCTTGCTGATGGAGACTATGGCACTATCACGCTCGCTATAGGTGCTGCCCAAATAACCAATCGTATCTTAGCCAGATTAACAGATGCGTCTTTGGATGGTCCCCTTGAAGCAGAAATAGACAGCGCCACCGAGACCATCACCGATTTTGATGAAACCATTGCAGATCTCGAAGAAAGACTCGTGCTGTTTGAAAACAGTATCCGCAACCGCTTTACAAATCTTGAAGTTGTTCTCGGAAGGTTGAACTCACAAAAGGCTGCATTTGAAAGTTCAATTGATGGGATTAAGTCTTTATTCTCTGGCCAATGAACAAAATTAAAAATAAAAATTATTTTCAGGAAGAAATATAAATGGTTCCATCTCGATACCACGATCAGTACCGCAAAAATCAAATCTCTACCTCTAGCCAAGGTCGCTTGATTCTTATGATGTATGAAGGTGCCATCAAGTTCACTTCACTTGCGGTAGAGAGTATGGCTAAAGGTGATGTAGCAAATCAGGGCAAGTACATTCAAAAAGCCCATGACATCGTCAATGAACTTTCACTCGCTTTGGATTTTAAAAAAGGCGGCGATGTAGCACCGCGCTTGGAATCCCTTTACCAGTTTGCACTGAGTCAATTGACCCTTGCTAATATCAAGTCAGACAAAAAACCTCTTCAAGCGGTACTCAATATTTTAACGCCCTTATTAGAAGCATGGACGCAGTTGTACGACGCATCCACCAATACCGGGCAAGATGAAGCCGCACAACCCAAAAATATCACTTCGAAGTGTTAAATCTCATTTAGCCTCACCTGATAGCAATTACCCCCTATTTCCTCTCAGCCTTTGGAAGAATCTTTTGACATCTTCCCTTTTCATATGTTAAAAATTAATTCTTTTTTTCCCCTATAATTTAAGAAAAATTCATGAAGATTCACGAATATCAAGCCAAAGAAATTCTCAGGAAATATAATGTTCCTGTGCCCAACGGAGTTTTGATTTCAAAAAAATCAGAAGCTCCTGCGGCCGCTAAAAAACTGGGTACCCCTGTTGTTGTTGTCAAAGCTCAGATCCATGCAGGAGGCCGGGGAAAAGGCGGTGGCGTCAAGCTAGCCAAAAGCCCTGCTGAAGCGGAAAAACATGCGGGGAACATAATCGGAATGACTTTGGTCACGCCGCAAACTGGACCGGAAGGCCGTCTGGTTAAAAAGGTTTTGATAGAAGAAGGCATGGAGATCGTTAAAGAACTCTATATGGGAATCCTGGTAGACCGGGAAACCAGCCGTGTTCTTATCATGGCATCTGAAGCGGGAGGCATGGAGATCGAAGAAGTTGCAGCCGACACTCCTGAAAAAATCATTAAAGAAGTGGTGGACCCCGTAATTGGCGTTCAACCTTATTTAGCGCGGAAAATAGCTTTTGCCTTGAACTTGGAAGGCGCAGCTTTAAAAGCTATTATTCCTTTCATCATCAATCTCTATGATTCTTTCGTGAAGGAAGATTGCTCGATGCTGGAGATCAACCCTCTCGTCATAACCTCTGACGACCGTGTCTTGGCTCTCGATGCAAAAGTAGATATCGATGATAATGCGATGTACCGACATAAAGATACACTAGCCCTCCGCGACACGGATGAAGAAGATCCGACGGAAGTGGAAGCCAGCAAGTTCAACCTCAACTACATCAAGCTCGATGGGAACATTGGTTGTATGGTTAATGGCGCAGGACTGGCGATGGGCACCATGGACATCATTAAATTATCTGGCGGGGAACCGGCAAACTTCCTCGATGTAGGGGGCGGAGCTGATGAGGAAATGATAGAAAATGGATTTAGAATCCTCCTCTCAGATAAATCTGTAAAAGGAATTTTCATTAATATATTTGGCGGCATTCTTCGATGCGATGTATTGGCAAGAGGAGTGGTTGCTGCAACTAAAAAACTCCATATCAAAATTCCGGTTGTGGTACGCATGGAAGGCACGAATATGGAAGAAGGGCATCAGATCCTCAAAGATTCCGGTCTCAATTTTCTCATTGGAGATGGAATGAAAGATGGCGCCCAAAAGGTGGTTAAAGCAATCAAATGAGCATACTCGTAGACGAAAAAACCAGACTGATCACTCAAGGCATCACCGGCCGTGAAGGAATGTTTCACACCGAACAATCCATGAAATATGGAACAAAAGTTGTGGGTGGGGTGACCCCCGGCAAAGGCGGACAAATGGTAATGGGAAATGTTCCCGTGTTCAACACAGTAGCAGATGCCGCAAAAAAAACCAAAGCGAACGCTACCATGGTTTTTGTGCCACCGCCTTTTGCAGCCGATGCAATTTTAGAAGCCGCTGATGCTGGCATCGAACTTATCATCTGCATCACCGAGGGTATTCCTGTCAGCGACATGGTGAATGTTCATAAATACCTAGAGGGAACCAAGAGCAGACTGGTCGGCCCTAACTGCCCCGGAGTAATTTCTCCTGGCAAAGCAAAAATAGGAATCATGCCAGCGCATATCCATAAAAAAGGAAATGTAGGAATCATTTCTCGCAGTGGAACACTTACTTATGAAGCCGTTGGTCAGTTGACGGCACTAGGCATTGGTCAGTCCACTTGTGTAGGAATTGGTGGTGACCCGATCATTGGCACACGTTTCATTGACGTACTGGAACTCTTCCAGAAAGATAGAGGAACAAAAGCCATTTGTATGATTGGTGAAATTGGTGGGACAGCAGAAGATGAAGCAGCATACTATATTAAAAAGCATGTCACCAAACCCGTCGTCGGATTTATTGCCGGACAAACTGCCCCTCCGGGCCGTCGTATGGGACATGCGGGTGCCATTATCTCAGGTGGACAAGGTACTGCTGAAGAAAAAATGAAGGTGATGAAGCGATGCGGAATTAAAGTCGTGAAAAGCCCTGCCGACCTCGGAAAAACAATTCAAAAAGTTCTCTAGCCGGGCTAAGCCCGGCAGAAGTCTTACCCACTCTTAGAGTGAACTATTTGTCGCCCTCGCTAGAGGGTGAATCTTCGTAAGAAAGATAATCCAGTCGACTTTCATAATCCAGTTGGTCGAAAGGCTTACCCTGTCTGAAACTCGAAAAGTGCAAATCTGCATAAATAGCGATGATAGCGTGAAGCACTTCATGCTCTTCCATATCTTGCTCACGCAATCGCTTAAAAGTTATTTCGACACATTCCGGTTGGCCGGTACGAAGCTGGCTATCCACAATAGTATGCAAAACCGTATGCACAAACGGACTGACGATCTGCCCATTTATTTCCTGAGGATAAGCAGCCATTTCCCCCATTGTCCAGATTTCTTCAAACTCCGGGTGAAGGTCCATAACATGGGAAATGCGTTCATCCAGTTCTTCAAGGTCACGACCTTGCTGTCTGTCTGAGGCAACTCTTAAAATACGTGTTTGGGTTTCTTTATCAAATTGCACAATAAATGACTCGATAGAAGGTTAATTTAGCAGCTTCTTTAAAAATAAGATGCTTTGCAGGTCAAGGCGTTTCAGAGAAATGCGTTCTTCGGTCTTTCCCCCTCTCTCCATATACCATATAAACACGTTTGCCCTGTCGCATATGATATTTCGCCCAGGCAGGAGATTTCCCCTCATAGCTGGCATCAGGGTCTTCGCCCTCTGCTTTCAAATAGTCTGGATAGTCCAAACCAGCATCGTAAGCATCCATTAGGAGGCACTCTGTAGTGAAACCTTTGCCAGTCAGAGCAATCTTACTGAGAAATTGTTCTATTTTTTCAGGGTCATTTATTTGAATAGGTTGCATGATATTTTATATCAGAAATTCGATTAAACTCGGCTGGAATAGATAGCCTGTTTGATCGTCAGGTTACTTTTATAAGGCAGTTTATGGAATAAACCTCTTGTTTCAGGTATATTAGCATATACAATATACTCTTCAAAGCTTCCAAAGAAGAGCAAGGAAAACAAATTCTATTTGAGATAAAAATGCTTATTCAAAACAACCTTCTATTGACTCGGTCAGACCCTTCAGGCAATGGTGGAACCCAATTCATTTATCGCCTCAAAAACTATGGTTTAACCGCTGTGAGCCGTCCCCAGGAAGAAATCTCTATGATCCACTGGGAAGTAGAAATCGTTAAATTCAGCGATGAAGCGACAGCGAGGTTTGAGATCTGCCATACTACGGAACTGGCAAATAAAACCCTTAAATTTTATACCGATAAATCCTTAAATGAGTTTCTTGGAAAGGCTTTTCAATACTTTGAGGAGTTAGGCTCACTGGAGAAAATGTTACCCCAGGAGCCATAACCAGAAGGCGAGAACCAAAAACCCCATAAAAGCACATTTTTTATGGGGTTAGATCTTGACAGTCCGCCGTATTATTTCTAAAATACGTCTTTTTAGAGAAGTCCGCTGGTACTTTTATGAAGGTTGCATTTTCATACACTTCTCAGCTTAATTAATTGATTTTCGTTATAGTTTTTCACCAGAATTATTTTTAATTCTGAGCACTGATATTTTGTAAATTAAGGAGTTAAATCATGGCAAATGTGGTTGGTAGTTCAGTTTGCAGAACAGCAGAGGATGAAGGCAAACCCGCAGATTGGGTACCTGGGGGCGAAAAGCAAACAGTAGTTGATCCGATGAAAATGTTTCATGAGCTTCCCCGCGAAATGCAGTTCATCACGGGTAGTGAAGCCGCTAGAGAATCTATGAGACGAGCAAATATAGATATTGCGATTGCCTATCCCATAACTCCGCAAAGTGAATCTATGCAGCAAGCTGGTTATCTGTACGATGAAGGATTCATTAAAGAATATTACCGGGCAGAAGAAGAGATCGGTACATTCTCTGCTATTTCCGGTGCTTCTCGTGCAGGTGTTCGAAGCCTGACAGCAACTTCAGGCCCTGGCCTGATGCGCGGTATGGAAGCAATCAGTTCATGGCCTGGTGCAAGGACTCCAATCATCATGCTGAACATGTGTCGGGTTATCAATACACCTCTGGCTATTCAACCTGACAACATCGAAATGTCATTCATGCTGAATACGGGAATACTCATGCTACATGCTGAGAACCAACAGGATTTTTACGACTATCCGCTTGCTGCAATTATGGCGTCGGAACAGGTAGATGTGACATTACCTGCCGTAGTTTCTGTTGATGGTTTTTTCTGTACGCATGCACGTGGCCCGGTAAAAGTAACTCCCGCAGAATACAAGTTACCACCACGAGATGGCTGGCGCTCTGCAGTACCTGCAATGGATAACGAAAATCCTCCTGCACGAATTTCCAGAGATGCCCCTATTCAGAAAAGTAATTTCATCAGTTACCACATGCATGCAAGTTGGCAGCAGGAAGTTTTTGCGGCAGTAGAACGCTCTGCAAAATATTTCCGTGACTATCTTGGCGGCTTGGTTGAAGTTATTAACCCTGGCGCTGACGATTTCATTATTGCCTCTGGTTGTGCCGTTTCTCAGGCTCGCGAAGCCGTTCGACAAGAAGGCGAACAAGGACGAACAGTCGGTCTCGTTAAAGTTAAAACCATTCGCCCTTTCCCAGTAGAAGAAATTTTGGATGCTGTTAAAGATGCCAAACGAATTCTGATTCCAGAATTCAATCAGGCGGGCTGGTTGCATAAAGAAGTTTGCTCTGTTCTTTATGGACGGTGTGATGCCGTAATTAAAGATGGTCCACGCGTGTTTGGTGGTATGACCATGCCGACAGAGATGATTCTGGAATGGTTAGAGGAATTCCGCAAAGAAGTAAAATAGTATTTGTTTTTTTGTTTAGCTTAGTTAATCAGGTATGATAAGTGTGTGTTTGAAAAGCCTGTTTATATAATTATTTAAAACTACGCAATACCTTTTAATAAAGGATAATTTTATGTCTCTTGAAAATCTACATCCATCCCCGGTAATGAAAGATTTCTTGCCAGTTGAATACAGGGATTTAGTTGAACATGGCCCTTACAATAATCGTAACGGCTCTGACAAACAGACCGTAAAAGTTACTGATATGGGAAAATTCAAGGAAGTTATTGAAGAGCATCCCATGTGTGCAGGTTGTGCGATGACCCTGTTCATTCGTCTCGCCTACATTGGAATGCCAAATCCTGAGCACACCATTGTTGTTGGAACTGCAGGATGTGGACGATTGGCTATCTCTCAAGCTTCTGTACCTTTTATTTATGGCAACTACGGCGATACCAATGCGGTTGCATCTGGACTAAAACGAGGTTTGGAAGTTCGTTTCCCAAATCAGAAAAAAGACGTTGTAGTTATGGCAGGTGACGGTGGCTTGATCGATATTGGTTTCCAGGGTTTGATGCATAGCTGGTTCCGTAAAGAAAAATTCACCACCATCATGCTCGACAATGAAGTTTATGGAAACACCGGAGGTCAGGAAAGCGGCATGACCAATCACGGTAAAGTTCTCAAAATGGCTCCACGGGGTAAATTTGGTGATAAAGTCGATGCCTTGGGTCTGGCTAAAGTAGCAGGTGTGGACTATGTTGCGCGCCTAGCTCCTACCAATCCGGCACGTGTAGCACGAACCGTTCGCCGTGCAATCATGGTTGCGCGAGAAGTCGGTCACAGCTACATTCAAGCTTACACTTCCTGCAACATTGAATACTCTATTCCAACTCCAGATGTTATGAAAGATGCTTTCGAAATCGAAAAAGAACGTTACGGTTTTGAAGAAATCATTTCACCACTGGCAAAAGAGTATTTGGATGATGTAGAGAAAAAAGCCAAAAAGAAAAAATCAGATAAGTAAGGAGAAAACAAAAATGACAGAAGAAGTTAAGCGCTATAACATTCGAATGGCGGGTATTGGTGGCCAGGGTGTCGTAACCGCATCCCATATTGTAAGTAATGGAGTGGTTATCTCTGGTGGTTTCAGCTCTCTGGTTCCTTTCTTTGGATCAGAAAAGCGTAATGCCCCTGTTGAAAGTTACGTTCGAATTTCCAACCAAACGATTTATGAAATCGGCGAGATCATTTTTCCGAACGTTCTCCTCATTTTTCATCCTTCGGTAATTACGCTGGGTAAGTCTTATACTATGCCGTTTTATACCGGCTTGAAGCAAAATGGAATCATCCTCATCAACAGCAAGAAACCGATTCCTTTCACCCGTGATGAACAAAGAGAACTCGATGAGAAAGAAGCCCGCATCTACTATCTACCAGCCACTGAAATGGCCAATGAGTTGGCTAAAACAGACTTGGCTACCAATATGGCTATGTGCGGTGCTATTTCTGGAATCTTTGGTCTCCCCGATCCAGAGTCCTTGGCGGCATCTGTTAAAGACCGATTTGTAGGCAAAGGTATCGTGACATCGGGTGGTACAGCGGCGTTGGATAGTGCCATTGAGAAGAAATTTGCTAAAAAACAAAAACTACTTGAAGCAAACCAGAAGGTTATGGATGCCTCAATTCAATACGCTATTGATCAAGGTTGGTCGGAAGCAGAAAAACCTGCTAAAGCCACTGCGTAACGCTTAAAGACTGGAGAAAATATGTACTACATCGCTGAAGTTGACAAGGACATTTGCGCTGCTAAAAACTGCCATCTCTGCACGCAATACTGTCCCGAGTCAAACTGTATTAATTACAGTGAAGAAGATAAATCGGCTTATGTATCCGTTGACCGGTGTAAAGCCTGTGAAATCTGTGTCTATATTTGTACAGATATTGCCAAGAACGATGCAATTAAAATGAAATGGATTGAGGAGCTTGACGAAGGCTTTGTAATTAAAAAATCCGGAATCGTTTTACGATAATTTATCTGAGTGTCAAAAAAGGTATTTGGGCTTAACCGCTCAAATACCTTTTTTTTGTGCAACCCCAAAAAAAAATTTAAATAGAAAGTAGTCAAATGGAAAAAACTTTTGCAATTATCAAACCCGACGCGGTCGAACGAAATTTAATCGGTAAAATTTTAGAACGAATTGAGTCTAACGGATTCAAAATTGCCGCAATGAAAAAGGCTCAGCTCACACCATCCCAAGCTAAGGGATTTTATTATGTTCATAAAGAAAGACCTTTTTTCGGCAGTCTGACCGAGTCTATGTGTTCGGGTCCTGTGGTTTTATTGGTTCTTGAAAAAGAAAATGCTATCCCGGCATGGCGGGATCTAATGGGAGCAACAAACCCTGAAGATGCAGCGCAAGGCACTATCCGAAAAGATTTCGCGGTAAACATTGAAAAGAACTCAACACATGGTTCTGACTCTGCGGAAAATGCGGCATTTGAAATGTCATATTTTTTTAGCGCAACAGAAATTCTTTCGTAATTTTTGTTTCTGCTAAATTAATTGTCGGCTTTAAAAACCTTTGGGCAAACTATTTCATCATACAAAGTTATGAAACCTTTTTTTGCAATCCTGTTTTGCATTCTTTTGGGACTTCCCAGTACAGTTCGGGCAGGCTCCGATTACGACTACCAACTTTATAAAAATCATGAAAATTATGGTATCGTGGTTTTCCCAAAAGAAAGTATTTCAAAAGATCTCGACAACTATCTGAAATCTATTCCGTTTGAAGTTGCAGAATCAGGGAAGGCCGTGATGCGGCATGGTTCAAAAGAAGAAAATGCCACTTATATGATGCCGCTGGACGTCCAGAAAAAGCATTCCATTGAAAAGTTTATAGTTATCCAGGTTCTGGGCGAGAATAGCATGCTGGCTGGCATTTATGATCCCCAATGGGGACTCACCCTACCTACCACGATGTATCAATTGGAAGCGATTAAAGAAAACATCTTAAAAACACTGAATGTATTCAGGGGCAATAATCGCCAACGCCAGACCCGGCGATTCCCGTCCAAAAATACTCCAAAAAATGCTAATTTTTCAACATCTGGATATAATATAATATACAGATAAACGTATGAATTGGAGGCGTTATCATGCCCATTTATGAATACCAATGTGAAAAATGCAAAGAAGTTGTTGAGATATTGCAAAAAGTGAACGATGACTCGGCAACGGAATGTGAAAAATGCGGTGGCAAACTTGATAAACTCTTTAACCAGATGAATTTCCATTTATATGGCCCAGGGTTTTATTCAACGGATAACAAACGCAAGTATCTTAAATAAAAAGACAGCCTAATGATTTATATAACACGCCGCCTTGAATTCTGCGCCAGCCATCGCCTTTATAATCCCGATTTTTCCGATGATAAAAATGAAGCAACATTTGGGCTTTGTAACAATCCAAATGGACACGGGCACAACTATGTTCTAGAGGTCACCGTAAGAGGCGAAGTCGATCCGCAAACAGGAATGGTACTGGATTTAAAAGCTCTCAAAAAACTAATCAATGAAGAAATAGTGAATAAGGTGGATCATAAAAACCTGAATGTTGATGTGGATTTTCTCAAAGGGGTCATTCCTACAGCGGAAAATATAGCCATTCATTTTTGGAATATTATCAATCCCAAAATTCAAAGCGGCACGTTGCACGAAGTAAAGCTTTTCGAATCTGAACGCAATTTTGTTGTCTATCATGGAGACTCTATTGAAAGACCTCATTAAAAAAATATTACAGGAAGTCGGTGAAGACCCGTCTCGTGAAGGGCTTCAAAAAACTCCCGAGAGAGTGGAAAAGTCACTCAAATTTTTGACCAGCGGCTATTCGGTAAATATTGAAGAACTGGTGAACGGGGCTTTATTCCACGAAGAATACGATGAAATGGTTATCGTCAAAGACATCGACCTTTTCAGTATGTGCGAACACCATATGTTGCCATTCATCGGCAAATGCCATGTTGCTTATTTACCCAAGGGAAGGATCATTGGGCTCAGTAAAATCCCCAGAATTGTTGACGCATTCAGCAGAAGACTGCAAGTTCAAGAACGATTGACCAACCAGATTGCCAATAGCCTGCAAACAATACTCGAGCCTAATGGAGTTGGAGTTGTGGTCGAAGCTCTGCATTTATGCATGTGTATGCGTGGAGTTGCCAAGCAGAACTCTTATACAACGACCAGTTCCATGCTCGGTTCCTTCAAGCAAGATGCCAGAACACGCGGCGAATTTTTAAGCCTGATACCACCGCAAGGCACACGCAGGTGATTTGATTTCAAACCCTACTTACAAGAGTCTTATTTGAGCCCCACAACCAAAGAGATAGTCCTTGAAAACAATAAAGTCATTCCAGAAATATTTGGGAGTCAGGATCTTAATCTCAAACTCATAGAAAAAAAGTTTAACGTCCGCATCACAACCCGGGAAAACCAGATCAAAATAAAAGGCGAACCCGTCTCCCTTGAATCCGTAGAAAATCTGTTGCTCCAACTTGAAAAGTTACATGAAGCTGATCAGCCTGTAGAAAATGGTGATGTTAAATTTGCCATTCGCCTGATGGCAGAAAACCCTCAAGCTGATTTAAAAACTATTTTTTCGGAACGCATTGCGGTTTCGCCGAAAAGAGGTTTCATCACTCCTAAAGGGCCTTCTCAGTATCAATTCATTAGAGCCGTCAAAACCGATGATATAATTCTTTCAATAGGTCCAGCAGGAACCGGCAAAACATTTCTTGCCGTTGCAATGGCTGTCGAAGGATTATTAAAACGCCGGTTCAAAAAAATTGTATTGGTACGTCCCGCAGTCGAAGCCGGTGAAAAGCTCGGTTTTCTACCAGGAGATATTGCAGAAAAAATCCATCCCTATTTAATGCCGCTTTATGATGCCTTAAATCATATGTTGGAGGAAAATCAGGTTCGACACCTCATTGATGACGGCGCCATAGAAATTGCCCCTCTGGCATATATGCGAGGCCGAACCTTGAGCGATGCGTTTATTATTCTTGATGAAGCACAGAATGCAACAAAAGAGCAGATGAAAATGTTTTTAACCCGATTAGGTTTTCGATCAAAAATGATTGTAACCGGCGATATCACACAAATTGATCTTCTTAAAAAAAGTGATTCTGGGTTAGTACATGTACAAAACTTATTGCAGAAGGTCGATGGAATACAATTCATTTACTTTACAGAAAAAGATGTTGTTCGCCACGAGTTGGTAAAAAAAATCATTAAAGCCTACGACCAGTCTAATTCTGAAGATTCTGACGATTGAACCATTTTAGAAAGACTATAGTTTAATGGGTGTTTTACTGCGAAACGATCATCCTCAGATTAATATCGACTCCGACGATATTAATAAAAAAATTGAAACGGTGATGAATAATCTGGATTGCTTGAATCAGGAGGTCAGCATATTATTAACTGCTGATGCTGATATTCGCGAACTCAACCAGCAGTTTCGGAGTATCGACCAAGCAACGGATGTCTTATCATTCCCACAAAATGCGGAGGAAGATCCACCCATCCCCGGAGAACTAATTTTGGGTGATATTGCAGTTTCTCTTGATACCGCTCAGGTCCAGGCAAAAGAGCATGGTTTAATTTTCGAGGAAGAAATAATCCTATTGCTGATTCATGGTATCTTACATCTGTTAGGATATGATCACGAGATATCTGAGCAAGAAGAAGAAAAGATGCGCAGTAAAACTCGGGAATTGTTTAATCTGGTTTTTCCCGGAAAAGTACTTGCGAATTCCTGCAACTATTAGCCATTCCATCACATGAAACAGCTTTGGGCACCTTGGAGAATGGAATACATCAAAAGCGAAAAATCTGATAAATGTATTTTTTGCGTCCTTCCCTCTTCCCAAGAGGATGAAAAAAATCACATCCTGTTCAGAGGAAAACATTCATTCGTAATAATGAATATTTTTCCTTATAACTGTGCGCATCTCATGGTTTCATCCTATCGGCACATTGGCTGTATCACTAAGCAAAATGATTCTGAAAAATTTGAAGTCAACCAATTGACTCATGAGTGCATCAAAATTTTGAGGGCCGTCAGTGACCCAGATGGTTTCAATATAGGTTATAACATTGGCAAAGCAGCGGGCGCGGGCTACGACGAACACATTCATTGCCACATTGTCCCGCGCTGGTCAGGAGACACCAATTTTATGCCAGTACTTGGCGAGGTTAAAGTACATCCCGAACACCTACGGTCCACCTACGAAAAACTAAAGCCTCATTTTAAAAACCTGAATTTGTAATTCAATAGAATGGTCGTTTCTGCAAAAAGTCAACGCGTCAAGCAGGAGGAAACTCCTATGATGCAACAATATCACGGGATCAAAAAAGACCATCCCGACTCCATCCTGTTTTTTCGGATGGGTGACTTCTATGAAATGTTTAACGAGGATGCGAAAATAGCATCCCAAATTTTGCAAATAACGCTCACCTCGAGAAATAAAAACCAGACCAACCCAGTTCTCATGTGCGGTATTCCGCATCATTCATCCAATCTCTATATTACAAAACTTTTAAAAGCTGGAAAAAAAGTAGCTCTTTGTGAACAAACTGAGGACCCCAAGTTCGCCAAAGGTTTGGTCAAGCGGGAAGTGGTTCGAATCATAACTCCCGGAACCGTTTTGGATGATCATATGCTCGATCCAAAATCCGATCAGCTTATCGTTTCCATTTTTATTTCCAAGACTGAAGTTGGATTAGCAGCTCTGGATGTGTCCACCGGAGCTTTTAAGATAACTCAGTTCAATGATGATAAGACAGGTTCACCCTTGGCAGATGAATTACTGAAGCTAGCCCCAAAAGAAATTCTCATCCCAGAAACCTTAATGGATCAACCCAAGCCCTGGTTACCTGTAGGGGACCCCTTTCTCCATAGCTGGGAAGACTGGACTTACTCCCATAGTGAAGCCGTTAGAAACCTCTTGAGCCACTTTAAAACCCAGTCTCTGGAAGGGTTTGGGTGTGAAAATATGAATCATGGCATATCGGCTGCAGGGGCATTGATCCACTACCTTCATGAAACACAAAAATCGGCTCTGGAGCATATAAATTCTATCAGCCCTTTTTATACTCATGATTATATGGCATTGGATCAATCCACAGTAACCAGTCTAGAGCTGATTCAATCCAGCGAAGGAACACGAAAAAACTCTTTACTAAACTTACTAGATGAATCCTGCACACCGATGGGCGCCCGACGGATTCGCGAATGGATCATTAAACCTCTTATCGACTCCGAAAAAATAAAAGCGCGCCTGGAAATCGTATCCATATTTAAATCTCTACCGTTAAATAGACAAGAAACTCGCGATCTATTAAAAAAGATATTTGATTTGGAAAGACTATTGGGGAAGATCACACTTTCCGTTTGCAATGCAAGAGATTTAGTCTCCCTCAAAAATTCTATAGGCACTTTCCCCGATCTTTATAAAGCTTTGGAGAAATGTGAGCCTCACCGACTTTCCGCCTATCTGGAAAGGTGGGACAATCTAGGGGAATTATACGATCTAATCGAAAAAAATATTATTGACGATCCCCCCTTGAGCCTTAAAGAAGGAAATTTAATCAAGCAAGGTTGCGATGCTGAACTCGACCGACTCAAAGATATCTCCCGAAAAGGAAAAAGTTGGATCGCTTCTCTCGAGACTGAGGAAAAAGAAAAAACGGGTATTCCCGTCTTAAAAATTGGCTTCAATAAAATCTACGGATATTATATCGAGGTCACCAAAAAACACGCTGATCGCGTTCCAAAAGAATACATTCGCAAACAATCTCTGGTAAATGCCGAAAGATTTATCTCTCCCAAACTAAAAGAATATGAAGAGGAAGTAACGCAGGCCGAAGAAAAAATAGTGGAACTAGAGCAAAACCTGTTTGAAAAGGTTCGCCATAAAGTTTCATCTGCTGGACAGCAAGTTCAGAAAATGGCGTGCGTTATAAGTGAAGTCGATGCCTTGATCTCCTTTGCAGAAATCGCGCACCGAAATAATTATTGTCACCCGGAAATCCTTAAAGATCCTGTCCTGGATATTAAAAATGGTAGACATCCATTGATCGAACAGATCGATCCTGGCAACCGGTTCATCCCCAATGACACCTGTTTGGATACTCACGATCAGCAAATTATGATCATTACGGGACCAAATATGGCAGGAAAATCCACCTATCTCAGACAAGTCGCATTGATCTGCCTGATGGCTCAAATGGGCAGTTTTGTTCCTGCAGAACAAGTCCGTATGGGAATCACCGATCGCATCTACTCACGTGTGGGAGCACAGGATCATTTGTTAAAAGGTCAATCGACTTTCATGGTCGAAATGAATGAAACCGCAAATATCCTCAATAACGCCACTTCACAGAGCCTGATTATTCTCGATGAAATTGGCAGGGGAACAAGCACCTTTGATGGCATTAGTATTGCCTGGTCAATTGTGGAATATTTGCATGGAACAGACCAAGAAGGAGGACCTAAGACATTATTCGCAACCCATTACCATGAATTGACAGATTTATCGCGAGTTCTCCCGGGTGTCAAAAATTTTAATATCCAAGTCAAAGAATGGAATGATGAAATAATTTTTCTCAGAAAAATTATTTCTGGTGGAGCAGATAAAAGCTATGGTATTCAAGTGGCACGACTGGCCGGATTGCCCAAACAAGTTCTCGATCGAGCCAATGAGGTCCTTTTTAATCTGGAGCAAAGTGAATTTGATGAAGTTGGGGTTCCAAAAATTTCAAGGTCGGATAAAAAGGACAGCGTATCTTCATCTGGGCAATTAGGATTATTTCCTGAACCTGAAAACCCATTAATCCAGAAAATACGCCAAATAGATCCTAACGAGATGTCTCCTAAACAGGCACTGGATACTCTTTTCGAATTATCTAAATTTATGAAGGAAAACCATAAATGAAAATTCTGGTAACAGGGGGTGCCGGTTTCATAGGTTCGCATATTGTGAACGCCTATATTGATGGGGGGCATGATGTTATTGTCATCGATAACCTGTCATCCGGGGAAATGAAATTGGTAAATCCCAAGGCTAAATTTTACCATCTGGATATTCATTCACCCGAAGTGAAAACTATTCTCGAAAAAGAGAAAATCACAGTCATTAATCACCACGCGGCTCAAATTTCTGTTTCAGCATCAGTTTCTGATCCTCTATTTGACGCTAACTCCAATATTATTGGCACTTTACAACTCCTACAAAATGCTGTATCGTTTAATGTTGAAAAATTTATATTCGCTTCAACGGGAGGAGCAATGTATGGCGAGCAAAAAACCTTTCCCGCAAGCGAAGAGCATCCATGCCAGCCTTTGAGTCCCTATGCGATATCAAAGTTGTGCGCGGAAAAGTACATTAATTATTTTGGCACGCAGCATGGCCTGAACACGACCGTACTACGTTATAGCAACGTATACGGGCCGCACCAGAATCCACATGGAGAAGCAGGTGTGGTGGCAATTTTTTGCGAACGTTTACTGAAAGGCCAACAGCCAATTATTAATGGTGATGGAGAACAAACACGAGATTTTGTATATGTTCAGGATATTGTTAAGGCCAATATAATTGCGTTAAATCTGGAATGTACCGGAATGTTTAATGTAGGTACAGGAAAAGAAACCAGCGTTAATTTTTTAACCCAATGTCTTGTAAAAGCTTCAGCAATAGCCACTTCGATTGAGTATGGCCCCGCTAGAAAAGGCGAGCAGAAAAGAAGTGCAATTGACAGCGGGAAACTTCTGAAAAGTTTTGGCTGGAAACCTGGTGTTTCCGTGGAGGAAGGACTTCTTGAGACATTTAATTATTTCAAAAATCAAACGACTTAGTCCTGCTTTCATTCTAGGTTTTTTGCTGTTCGTTCTGGCTTCCAGCCCTTCTGCATTTGCCGAATCTCCGAATATTGTAAATATTGGTGTCGCCACAAAAGGAAATTATGTGGTGATGAACGCCCGCCTGATTGATGGATTTACTGAAAAAATTTTAGAAGCCATTGAAAGCGGTGTACCAATGGGGTTTACCTTTAAAATAGAACTGCGGAAAGAAAATACAGCATGGGTTGACAGTCTGGTCAGTTCAAACACCATCAGACACAAAATTCAATTCGATCCCCTAAAAAAAGCCTACCGGTTTTCAGAGGTGGGTAAAAATGTCCGCAGAAAAGTGATGACCCATAAAATCTCACGATACCAAAAGCTTATGCTGACTTTGAAGGACATTCCCATTGCCCCTATCTATCGTATGAATCCCGATGAGAAATACTATGTACGTGTTAAGGCAGACCTGGAAACGGACCGCTTTTGGTTTCCCTTTAATTACATTTTCTTTTTTGTCCCCTTCAGCGACTTCGAGACTTCCTGGGCTCAAACCTCCCCTTTATCTATCGACCCGGAATTAGAGCTTTCAAAGCAAGCCGCAGACAAGAAGTCGAGAACAAGAGAAGGAAAGGTATCTAGAGATGTCATCCGATCTTTTAACAAGTAGTCCTCCACCCTACACACCCCCAGAAGAAAAACAGTTAAGGCAGAAACGCAAACGTACCACCTATACCATTTTTGGTGTAGTCGTAGCTTTAATTGCTTCAACACTTGTCGAGAATTATTTTCTGGAAGCTAAGGCAAACGCATCCATCGCAAACAATATTCTCGTTCTTGCCGTATTCAATATCATTATAATCCTACTATTTGTCCTGATCATATTGATAATACGGAACCTGGTAAAAGTATATAACGAGCGAAAAAGCAAAATAATCGGTTCGAAGTTCCAGACCAAATTGATAATTGCTTTTTTAATTCTAGCCCTGGTTCCATCCATTCTATTATTTATGGTTGCCAGTAAGTTGTTCACGTTCAGCATAGGAAACTGGTTCAACTTAAGGACAGAGCAAACTCTGCAATACTCAATGGATATCGCTCGGGATTATTACTCGGAATTAGAAGGCCGAGCCCATTCAAAAACAAAAAATCTTGAGTATTTCATAAAAAGCGAAAAGCTTTACCTGAAAGCAAATCGCAAGCGCTTACAAACTCTAATTCAAGACAAAGTTGCGGAATATGATTTAGCGGGGATAATACTTTATGACAATAACTTAAAAAAAATAGTCTCAAAAATTGACTCCACCCTCCTTTCCCCCGCCACTGAACTTAATTATGGAGACTTAATCCAAAAAAGCATAGATGGCGAAGGTGTAACGGAAATTCAAATGACTCAAGGTAAAAACCTTATGGTCGTGGTCGCCCCCCTTACCGAAATTATTAATAAGGAGATTTCCATCTGGGGTTATATCCTGACTTTAAATCCGGCTCATAAAAGTTCGTTAAGCAAAATAGAAACTATTAAGTCTACTTATCAGGATTACAAGCAACAAAGTTTTCTACAATTGCCAGTAAGCGCAAATTACTACATAACTTTTTTACTAATAACGTTATTAATTTTATTCTCAGCGATCTGGCTTGGGTTCTATATGGCAAGAGGAATCACTGTTCCAATTCAACAGCTCGCCGAAGGAACTCGCCGTATTGCTGAAGGCGACTTGAATTTTAGAATTGGTGTGCGAGCAACAGATGAAATTGCACTGCTTGTTAATTCCTTCAACACCATGACAGAAGAACTTAATGAAAGTCGAGTCAACACCCAGCAGGCCAATGAAAATCTCAAACAAACAAATATCGAATTAGACCGTAGAAGAAATTATATTGAAACCATTCTAGACAGTATCGGAGCAGGAGTAATTTCCATCGACAAAAAAGGTCGAATAACAACTTTCAATAAAGCTGCAGAAAGAATTCTGCATTTAAGCAGCGAAGATGTATTCGGCTCCAATTATAGAGATGCCTTTGACTTCTCTTATCACGAGCCCATTAGAAAACTGATTCAAAAGATGAATTCCCAAAATCGATTTTCTATTGAAGAACAATTGGAACTTCGCGTTGATGATACTAACATCACTCTACTCATCAATATCCAGGTGCTCGCCGGAGTATCAAAAAAATATAGAGGAATGGTGATTGTTTTTGAGGACCTAACGCATTTGATCAAAACCCAGAAAGTTGCAGCATGGAAGGAAGTGGCCCAAGGAATCGCACACGAAATAAAAAACCCACTTACTCCTATCCAATTAAACACGCAGCGGCTGAAAAAAAAGTACTACGAAAACCGTGAAGATTTTGCGCGGGTTTTTGATGAGAGTATAAATATTATCACGCAGGAAGTCGAAGGCATGAAAGATCTCTTAAATGAGTTTCTCAGGTTTTCCAGAATGCCCACACCCGACCCAAAACCAACATCTCTTCATAAAATAATTGACGATATCCTTATTTCATATTCAGAGCATGATAAGAAGATTCAAATCAAAAAGAATCTTGATCCAAATTTAGCGCAGTTGACCATTGATTCTGAACAAATACGGCGGGTATTTATTAACCTATTCGAAAATGCGACAGATGCCATTGATGAGGGAGGAGCAATTCAAATAACCACCAAGATCCTTGACGAAAAAAAATGGGTTCGCATAGAGTTTTCCGACAATGGAGCAGGTATTTCATCCGCTGATCGAGAAAAGCTTTTCTTACCCCATTTCACTACTAAAAAGAGAGGGACAGGGCTTGGGTTGGCCATTGTTAATAGAATTATCATTGACCATAATGGAATCATTAAAGTTCAAGATAATTATCCGAAAGGCACCACATTTATTATTGAGCTTCCCTATTCGCAAACCACCCTGAAGACCCAAAAAACCTTGCCAAAGTCTTTCTCGGATATATCCTGAAACACAGCAATTCCTTTCATTCAATTGCAAAGTATTTTACAATGCCAAATCAAATACAATTTTGAGTTGCGATATGAAACGAAATTTTAATATTGAATTAGAAGACGAAATATTTCAAAAATTACATACCCTTTGCAGGGGCGATGATGAAGCAATAAAGGAATATATTGTTCAGGCCATAAAGTACCATGTTTCCAAAGACGACTCCTCTGATTCATCTGAGGACAAAGGAAGCCTTGAAGATTATTTAAATAAGGGGCAATCTGGTAGCCGGAATTACGGTGTTAAGGGACAAGGATGGTAACCCCTCGAATATCTTTTCGACACCCTGAACTCCCAATTTATAAACGATCGATTTTTTGAGAACTAACCATGGCTGATAGATTTATTGACAACGATAACGGAACTATTAACGATAATGAATTGAATTTAATTTGGAGAAAAACGGATTCGTTCCAGGACACACAGAAATGGATGAATTGGTTTAAGGGCCAGGATTATGTAGAAATCGCCAACCTCGAAAGACTGGCAGGGTTTGAGAACTGGCGCTACCCTAAGCAGGACGAGGCATGGTCCCTTTTCGACCTTAAATATAAAAATACCGATAAATATGGTGATGAAATTTATCTACATTCTATATTTGAACCGGGAAGTGCAGGTACTACCTGGACGAATGAAGAAAAAGATTCTTCAGCCCTTGTTGTTCAATATGAGGATGGAATGAAGGTATGGCCTTCAAAATACGCCCATTTGAATATGGCTTATCGAATGGTCCGGGAACTGGATTAAGGTCAATTCAGGCTTTGGAATTCTGGACGTAGGGGATAAATAATTTTTATTTGAGTCTTCCTATGGCCTTCATAATTGAATCCCGATGGGATAACGAATCGGATCTTGGCGATTTTGGATTTTAGCCTGTTAAACTCTACCGGGTGCACTCGTTGCGCCCCTAGTTCTAAAATAAGTGGTTTTCCCACTGGCAAACTTAAGGTCCCTACGGCGGTTTTTCCGAGGTTAATTTTTACCGATCCCGGGTTTACTCCCTCCCTCATAAAACTCCCTTCGGCCAGATGCACGCTACTGCCTTCGTTAAAAATTCTCCAATTATACCGCGTATTGAATCCTCTCGCTCTGGATGTCAGGGCAACGGGGTCCGAAAATTGAATATAGGATTCGCCTTTAGCTTTATAAAAATATATATTGCGCATTGACCATAACCCGAGCTCTTTTTCAAATGATCTTCTGGCAACCAAAACACATCGCTGATTTTCCAGAAGTACTGTCAACGACACACGTTTTTTTCGGATAAGATTTTTTCGAATTTTTAAAGCGTCGGGGTCTGCAAAATAGCAGGTAGAGAGTGCAAGCTTCACATCTCTCACAGAGTCAGGCGGATTGGAAAGGTCGCCTTCAAGACGCGGTATTAGTTCCTTTTCAATATACGGACGATGGTCTCGCGCGATCTCGCGTGAAATTGAAATTACTTTATCCCAGTCTTTAGTAGCAAGCGCCTGTTCAAAATCGGCGATCACCTTCTCTTTATACCCTACCTCTTCTTCGGGAAAATATAGTTTCCCATCAAATACTTTTTCCTTTAAGAATTGATAACGTTTCGGATGGCTGAATTGAAAATAAGGATAATTGATATAAGCCGCCACCGAATTGGCAAAATCTTCCTGCGGGTTTTGCCTGGAATAAGTAGGCAACTGACGCGAAGAAACCGGAGCATAATGAAGTTCTTCGGAATCATTTAAGGTTGCGAACAAATAATCATCACCTGGGTGAGCATCTAATGCAGGCAGATGAAGCAATCTGAAATTTGTAATTTTTATCCACTCAGTGGAAAAGGAAAGGTATCCCTTAAACATATCATAGATATGACCCATCTCATGCTGGATAATATTGCTCAACGCTTTCTGATCTTCATAAAACAGCGAAGAATAGAATTCAATGCGGGGCTCTTGATTTCCCAACTCAACCTGATAAGCCATTTTGGAATTTCTATAAACTGTTTGAAAACTAGGAAAGGTAGCGGCTGGGATATCATCAACAGGCATCCCTTCGGGTCCACCACGATATTGGCTGAGGTGATAGAATCCTTTGACCCCTGAAATATTTAAAAAGGTATCAGGCAGTTTAGAAAAAGCAGTGGTTATTTTAGTGATTTCCCATGCTCTCCACTCATATTCCAAGTCGATCAAATCGTAACCGAAGCGGGCCTTAAAATCTGCTTTAAGACTGTTGATTTCATCCCGGTAATTTCCAGGGTGCTCATAAAATGGGCGTTTGGTTTCCTGAGCCCATGAAATCCAGGTAAAAATAAAAAATGTAAAAAAACTCGTTAAAATTGCAACAATTTTTATCATAGTGGAATTACCCTCAGACTATTTCTTATACTTTGAGGTTAACAAATCCGGAACTCCTTGGCTATATGTTGTTTAGGCCTGCCCCCCGAAAATTAATCCGGCTGCTGTGTTAGGATTTAGATCAAAAACCTGTTGATTAGGGGGTAAGATGGCTAGGAAACGTTATTCATTAGAACAGATTATAGGTTATTTAAGAGAAGCCGAGATATTGCAGGCAAAAGGAAGTACGATTTCCTCAGATATGCAAACAGATAGGTGTAACGGAGCCAAACCTATTATAGCTGGCGCAAGGAGTACGGTAGTTTGAGCCTGGATCAGGCGAATCGTCTTAAGGAAGTCTAGAAAGACAATACTCGTCTGAGTAAACTGTTGGCTGACTT
>ENA-OREN01001836-OREN01001836.1-marine-metagenome-genome-assembly--contig:-NODE-1836-length-23366-cov-8.291082_pt1 | contig 23366 bp, 23 predicted proteins | sample MGYA00248624_ERZ508555 | MGnify/ENA primary metagenome ERZ508555 (study PRJEB26222, sample SAMN06267773) | marine metagenome | isolation source: Saanich Inlet, British Columbia, Canada | place...
CACGAATGGTGTAACGATTTGGGCACTGTCTCTACTTGGAGCTCAGCGAAATTGAAGTGTCGGTGAAGATGCCGGCTTCCCGCGGCCGGACGAAAAGACCCCGTGCACCTTTACTATAACCTAGCATTGGATACTGATTCTGCTTGTGCAGGATAGGTGGGAGGCTTTGAAACGGAGACGTCAGTCTTCGTGGAGCCATCCTTGAAATACCACCCTTGTATTGTTAGTATTCTAATCCCATCCCGTGAATCCGGGTGAGAGACATTGTTAGGCGGGTAGTTTGACTGGGGCGGTCTCCTCCTAAAAGGTAACGGAGGAACCCAAAGGTTCCCTCAGCATGGTCGGTAATCATGCTAAGAGCGCAAAGGCATAAGGGAGCTTGACTGTGAGGTCGACGGACCGAGCAGGTACGAAAGTAGGGCTTAGTGATCTGGTGGTTCCGTATGGAAGGGCCATCACTCAATGGATAAAAGGTACGCCGGGGATAACAGGCTTATCTCCCCCAAGAGTTCATATCGACGGGGAGGTTTGGCACCTCGATGTCGGCTCATCACATCCTGGGGCTGGAGAAGGTCCCAAGGGTTGGGCTGTTCGCCCATTAAAGTGGTACGTGAGCTGGGTTTAGAACGTCGTGAGACAGTTCGGTCTCTATCCGCCGTGGGCGCAGGAGAATTGAAGGAATCTGCTTCTAGTACGAGAGGACCGAAGTGGACGAACCTCTGGTGTACCAGTTGTTTCATCAGAAGCATCGCTGGGTAGCTAAGTTCGGAAAGGATAAGCGCTGAAAGCATATAAGTGCGAAACCTGTCCTAAGATTAGTTCTCCCTATCTTTTTGATAATAAGGCTCGTTGTAGACTACGACGTTGATAGGCCACAAGTGTAAGTACAGTAATGTATTGAGCTGAGTGGTACTAATTAGCCGAATGGCTTTATCAATCTTTCTTGATCAATTGAAGATCCGCATCAATTCCCTGAAATTTCTCCGGTGACCATAGCATAGGAGTTACACCCGATCCCATCTCGAACTCGGAAGTTAAGCCCTATAGCGCCGATGGTACTGCGCGGGTAACTAGCGTGGAAGAGTAGGTCGTCGCCGGGAACTTTAATAAGCCCTGTTTAATTTTTGAACGGGGCTTATTCATTTATATGAGAATTTATTAATTTTATTAAAAAATATAATAAGACAAAACTTCTTGAAGCCTCCTCTTCTCATTAGGTAAATTGAGCCTGGTATCATAAAAAGAAAGTTGCATGTTTAAAAGAATAATAACACTAACTATTCTATCTATAGTTCTTAATAAATCCTCTTTAATAGCTCAGGCAAGTCTTGAAGGGCAGTTTTTTGAGTATACATCATATTATATCAGTAATTTTAATATAAATACTGGCGAATCTGATGCACCTTTATTTCGTTTTAGAATTCGTTCTGATTCTTATCCTATATATACAAAGATATGGTTTAGGGCATCTTTACTATCTCCTTCTTTAGGACTAGATAGTAGAGAAACATTAACTGAGATTGAATCTAATGTCTTCCAAATGAAGGAAGACATTATAATTGATAATAGAAATTTTTCAACTAATACTAACACTTTACTTGATGAGGGAAATCCACCAAATGTAGTTCCTGTAGTCATTCGCACAATTGATGCTATTAATCCATCTGATTTTGAATTAGTAACTAGTGCCATGATGTCTACGGGTAAATTAGCTGATGGGGAATATAGGTTTGAGTTAAAAATTTATTCTGGTTCATCAGAATTTGATATTCAATTAACTGATCAAGATTCAAAAACTATTATTGTTGAATCTTCATCTGGTGTAAACCTTGAATCACCAGGAGGTGAATTATCTGATAGCTTATTTAATGTGGTTTATACTCCATATCCGATTTTTAATTGGAATAAAGGAAATTGTAAGAATTGTTTGACTTATATACGAATAGCAGAATTTAAAAATGGTTATCATTCATCAATGGAAGAAGCATTAAGAGATGAAAGAATGTTACCTTACAATCAATCTCTTGAGTGGTTCAATCTTTCAGATATTAGCACATTTCAGTATCCCACATCAGATGCTCGTCCATTAGAATATGGTAAAACTTATGTTTGGCAAATTAAAGTTGAAATTCCAACTACAAACGGATATGAGGATGAGCTATCATCAGTTTATGCATTTAAATTAGCAGATCCATCTGAATCAGCTAGTATAAAAATGCTCAATAGTAGTCAACAAAGTTTAATTGAAGCTTTAGGAGAGGATCAGTATAATGCTCTTTTCGGAATTGATGGACCACTTGCTGGTTATAGAATTACCAACAACATAATTATTAATAATTCAAATGTTAATCAAAATATATTAAATCAAATTTTATCAAAAATGTCAAAAAAAGAGATTTTAATTAACTCAGTTACTGTTGAGAATTAAATTGATTAGAATAATAATAACATACATTTTTATTTTCAGTTATGCTCTATCAGGTGAAAGAATAGCAATTGCCACAAAAATAATTGGCAATGCTCATTTTGTACGTGGAAATGGAAGTAAGTCAGTAATAAAAAAAGGTCAAATATTTGAGACTGGTGATATACTTAGTACAACAAAAGGAGGATTTGTTGCGCTTCTATTTATAGATGATAAAACTGCTTTGAAAATTAAAGAAAATTCTAAATTGACAATTAGTGGTAAGCGTTCAGCAAAAGCAATAGCTAAAGAAATTAAATTAGAAAGAGGCACTCTTCGTGCTATTGTTGGAAAACAAAAACAAGCGGATTTTGTTATTAGGACATCAGTATCAGTTGCATCAGTAAAAGGTACAGATTTTTGGATAATTTCTAATAAATCAAGTGATTCCATTATTGGGTTAGAAGGGAAAGTAGAGTTTTTAAATATTATTTCTGGAGAATTATTAGATATCATTAGAGGAAAAACGGCTATATCTTCATCATCTGGTGATCTTCGGTCATTTAAAACTGATCCAAAAAACATTCCTGAAGACCCAAGTGATGATGGTAAAGATGAACAAAAACTTGAGATTGAATTTGAGGATGCATCAGGAAATAAGAAAACTTTAGTTATTAAATATAAATAATATTGGTTTTGACTCAAAAGATTATATCGAGACTAAGGGTCATAATCCTGCTAAATTTTCTTATTTGCAGTCTTAGTAGCCAGACAAGATTATTATACCATTCACCACCACCTTACGCTGAGGTAGGTAAAGAAATTAAGTTAAAAGCGTCTTCTTTTGAGGTTATAGATCCCATTGATGCAACTTTATATTACCGACTTCCTGGAAGTAAATCTTTTTTAGAAATACCTTTTATAGATTCAGGAATAAACTGGGAAGCAACTGTCCCTGGTTTTGCTGTCACAAAAGAAGGTTTAGAGTATGCTATTACTTTTCAATTTAGTAAAGATCGATTAGTATCTTTTCCAAGAGAAGATCCATATAATAATCCACATTTTATAATTGCTGTTCCTCCAAAAATAAATGACTTAAGACAAGTTGAAAGTAAACCAAATGAAGATATTCTCATATTATCTCCTGAGCCTAATGCATTAGTTGATCAAAAATCTATTCTAATTGCAGCTTCTTTTTTTAATGCAAGCAAAGTAGATATTTCATCTGTGCAATTATTAATTGATAATATTAATGTTTCTAATTCTATATTAGTTGAAGATAATATCCTCAGTTATGATCCTGGTGAATTATCTGTGGGTATTCACAGTATTGAATTATTGATAAAAGATTTGGATGGAAATGATATCAATCCATTGAACTGGAAGTTTACAGTTGGGCAAGAGCGTGCTGAGCTAGTAGACTTAATTAAATATGATGGTAAGATTAAGAGTCGCATGTCTTCAGAAAAACTTAGTGGAAATTCATTAAATATAGCTGAAATAGTGGGTGATTTAAAAATTGATGTACAATGGGCGAAATTAAATACTGATATGAGATTAACTTCAAGAGAGTCGCCTTATTCGCAGCCACATAATCGTTTTGGCACTTCTTTTTCCTTTGGGAATATTATTAATATAAACTTAGGGGATTTCTACCCACAACTAAGTCGTTTTACTATTGATGGAAAGCGAGTTCGAGGGATTGGTATGAACGTAGATTTGAAGTGGCTTAAAGTTCAATTTATTAACGGTGAATTAAATCGAGTTGTTCAAGAAAGAGATGTTATTAATGGTGGATATAATATCTTACATGATCAGACATCAACTAATGAAGATGGATCTAAGTCATATTACTTAGATCGAACAGGTTTTACATTTAGAAGAAACGTGACTGGATTAAGACTTTCAACAAATTTATTTTCAAAAATTAATGCGGGAGTACACCTAATTAAAACTCGAGATGACACGACATCGGTAAATAAAGTTATAAATGATGCAACTTTTTTATCTGATTCTCTTGTAAAAGGAGTGCCTATTGGTATTTACACTATTGATGAGTTTAAAAATGCTATATCTATATCTGGAAATAAATTAAATACTCCAACAAATAATTGGTATGGCCAAAAGCCTCAAGATAATCTAGTCCTTGGTTTCAATATTGGAACGATTTTGGATAATCGAAAATTGACTATAGACTTTGATTGGAATTTGAGTCTCTATAACAGAGACATATGGGATGGACCAATGTCTATTTCAAAATTAGATACTGCTTTAGATGATTCACTAGATGGTTTTATAGGTGTTGCTTATGATAAAGATGGGAAAGAACTTTCAGGCACAACTAAGATTCGTACAGAAGATATTATTTTTGATCCAGAAAACTTTCAAAGTATGTTTATTATTAATACAAGTATGACACCTTTAGTTCCTATAGATATTAATTCACTTAAATCTAATCCAATCGCAGCAATTATTAATATGCCATCGTCTGCTTTTAGAATTAAACTAAAAGGAAATTATTCAAGGAATAGTATATTAGCTGAATATTTACAGGTTGGGCCAGAATATATTTCACTAGCAAACCCATTTTTAAGGAGTAATACGCGTCAGTTTACGATATCAGATAGAATTTCTTTACTTCAACAAAAGTTATTTATTAATGTTGGTTTTAAACATCTAGATAATAAAATTTTAAAGACAACTGTTTCTCCTTTAAATACTAATACATTATTTATGAATTTAACGTTTTTATTAGGTCCTAATATGCCAACATTTGTTTTAAACTTTCAGTCAATTGGTAAAAACAATGAAAAAACTAAGTTAGATTCAGTTGGAAGCAGGACTGTTGATTTAAGAGAAGATTCAAAAGCTTCAACAAGTATGCTAGCATTTAGTGTTCCTTTCACAAGTGGGGATCTTAAGCAAAGTATTACTTTAAATATTGGAAATGCTACTAACATAGATAATCTAAATAATAAAAGAAGCTCTTCTTATTTATTTTCTAAAACAGATTCAAAAACAATTTCAGTTAGTTTATCTTCACTATTTCCTAATCAGTTAAAAACTGTTTCTCTATTTAGTCAAACTAAACTTGAAATTCCTTCTATGGTAAATAAAGAATTGATTAAAACTCCTTACACATGGACTCATTTATCTTTTTCAGCCAATAAAATGATTTTTCAAGATAAGATAAATTCCAAAGGTGTGATTACTTTTTTAAATAGTAAAAGTCAAATTAGTTCTAAGCTGCTGGGATTGAGGGCTGGTTTCGATTATCGTTTGCAAGAAAATTTAACAGCGTCAATGATGAGTCAAGTCAGGTTTAATTATTTTCCTGATTTTAAAGAAGATAACTTAGATAATGACGGTGATGGTAAGATTGATAATTCCGGTGAGGCCTTTAATATAAATTCTATAGGTATAATATTTAATGTTCAATATAACTTTTAAGTATGCAATTAAAGACTGAAGACGTACAAAAGTATATCCAAAATAACTGGATTGGTTGGCTAATAACTTTTGGTGCAATAATAATTGTTTCTTTAGCTCATTGGATAGGAGTTTTTGATACAATTGAATTAAAAACTTATGACTATCGGTTTAATTCTGTTAGAGGTCCTTTAACAGGTTGGACGGCATCTGACTCAACTTATATTAATAATGGGACTGATATTGTCTTACTTGAAGTAGATGATGAAGCTTGGAGACTTATGCCAGAAGAATGGCCTTACCCGCGCGGAAGCATATGGGGAAAGGTTGTGCGTAATTTATATAATGCAGGAGCAAAAGTTATTGTTTTTGATATTCAATTTGATGCGCCTGAGAATCGTTCAGAGGTCTATCAAGATTTAATTGCTAATATGTCGCCAGACCAAATATTGAATCAAGTACCTAATGTTAGAGATTCATCAGAAGCAAAATATATATGGGAATCACTTCCATATATGATTCCTCGACATGGTGATAAAATGCTTGGAGAAGCTATTGCAGAAGCTCAAATGTTTGGAACATCCGTTGTTATGCCTGTAAAAATGGTTACCGAACCCACATCTGTACCTCCGCAATATATTTCTTACCCTGTAGAACCTGTTATGAAAGCGAATCCAGAAATGGGGTTAATTAATGACCAAATGGATATGGATGGTTTTTCCAGAAGATATGCACTTTTTGGTGAAATGACACATGAACCAGATAAATATTATTTGACCCTTGCAGTAAAGGCATTTAAAGCTTTTAAAGGTATTCCGGATACAGCTAAACCTTATTTTAATCCAGATAATCTTTCTTGGAATTATGGAGGCTATAATATAAATGCGTACGGCGCAGGAAACTCATTTCTTGTAAATTATTATGGACCACCTTCAGGATATAAATATAGAGGAGATAGAGATCTTCCACCTTGGGGTACTTTTCCTAAATTTTCTTTAGCTTATGTAATTGATACCGAAGATGTTACTTTAAGAGACCCTATAGAGGATATTGATTGGATGAGCCAATTTCTTCCTGGGCAAATACCTGAATGGATTAAAAGCATTGATGATTTATCAGAGCGTAAGGAAATGATGGATGCTATGGGTATTAGTGAGGAATTTGATGTAACGAAGTCACCTTTTTATAATAAAATTGTTGTTATTGGAACTTCAGTTGAAGTTCATCACGATTACAAACAAACTCCCTATTATAACTTTTGGGGAATTCAACAATTAACACCTGGAATGGAAACTCATGCTAATGCTATTCAAACTCTTTTAGATGAAAATTATGTAAATGTTATGGGTGGTCAATTAACGGAATTGATTTATGGTTACCCATTGAGCCATACCATATTGATAGCCTTCCTAAGTTTAATAGCATTTTTTATTTTATCATATTTAAACCCAGTGACCGCTGGAATTTTGATTATTTTAGAAGGTTTTATTTATTATGCAATAGTATGTGGAGTTTTTGTTAATGACTTATTTTGGTTTATAAAAAGTACTTTAGCTTCAATTCTTCCAGAAAAATTAATGTCAAATAATCCAAATCTTTTTAATACATCTTTGCCTGAAATTGGAGAATCTTATATTATACCTTTGGTTGCACCATTAGCTGGTTTATTAGTGACATATACTGGAAATGTGATTTATAAATTCATAGTTGAGCAAAAAGATAAAAAGTTTCTTAAAAATACTTTTGGAGCATATATATCACCAGATCTTATTGATCAAATGTATGCCGATAAGCGTGAGCCAAAGCTTGGTGGTGAAGCTGGATATCACACAGCTTTCTTTTCTGATATACAAAGTTTTTCTTCATTTTCTGAAGTACTTGAACCTAAAAAAATGGTTAGTCTTATGAATCAGTATCTAACTGAAATGACAAATATTCTTCTTGATCACAAAGGTACTCTAGATAAATATATTGGTGATGCAATTGTAGCCTTTTATGGTGCACCTGTTCCTTTAAAAGATCATGAATTTCATGCCTGTTTAACTGCTTTAGAGATGGAAAAGAAATTAGCAATCATGCGCAGTGAATGGGCTAATGATAGTGATTGGCCTGAATTAGTTCATAACATTAGACATCGTGTGGGATTAAACTCTGGAGAAATGGTTACAGGTAATATGGGATCATCTATGCGTATGAATTATACTATGATGGGTGATACAGTTAATTTAGCTGCTCGACTAGAGCCAGCTGCAAAACACTATGGCGTATATATATTAGTTTCAGAACATACCCAAAAAGCAGTGGAAGATTTCTTTGAATGGCGTTTTTTAGACTTCCTAAGAGTAAAAGGAAAGAAAAAACCTGTAAGAGGATATGAACTTATATCATTAAAAAATGAAATGACAAAAGATCAGTCTCAATTAGTTCAAGCTTTTGATGAAGGAATAAAATTATATAATAAACAAGAATGGACTAAAGCAAAAAAACTATTTAAGGAGTCACTTTCTATGGAAGAAAAGTTTATAGACCGTCCTACAACACCTTCAGAAGTTTATTTAGATCGTTGTGATTATTTTAAAGCTGAACCTCCAGGTAAGAATTGGGATGGGATCTGGACTATGAAAACAAAATAGTTTTATTTTGTTAAATTAATACTGACTTAATATAATTTGTAACCCTAATGACTATGCATAATAATCGCGGAAAAATTCTTTGGATTGATGATGAAATTGAACATCTGAAACCACATATTCTATTTTTAGAAGAAAAAGGATATGAAATTTCTATTTCAAATAATGGCCAAGATGGAATCTTAAAAGCTAATAATGAAGTTTTTGATCTTGTTTTACTTGACCAATTTATGCCAGGGCTTGATGGTATAGAGGTACTGAAAGAAATTAAAGGTAAAAATCCAACTTTACCTGTAATAATGATTACAAAAAGTGATGAAGAATGGCTTATGGATGAAGCAATATCTGAAAAAATTGAACATTTTCTAATTAAGCCAGTTAATCCAAGTCAAATTTTTATAGTGTGTAAACAAGTATTAGAAGATGGTATAATTAAAAGTGACAAAGCAACTAAAGGGTACCTAAAAGAATTTCAACAAATTGAAATGGATATTGACAATTGTACTAACTTAGAAGATTGGTGGAAAATATTTAATAAGCTGATTAAATGGGAATCTGATTTTGAAGAGCAAAAAGAACCAAGTTTAGTGCAAATATTAAATGATCAACTTCAATCTTGTAATCATAAATTTACAAAATTTATTGAAGAAGAATATTCAAATTGGCTTTTTAAAGAAGATCGACCTATTCTTTCAAATGATATTTTTCCAAAAGTAGTAAAACCATTATTAAAGGATAAAGAAAAAGTTTGTTTAGTTGTAATGGATGCTATGCGTTTAGATCAGTTTATGTCTCTTTATCCTATTTTAACTGAAAACTTTAAAATAAAAATTAATCCTTCAGTCTCTTTATTGCCATCAGCAACTCCTTTCTCTAGAAATGCAATTTTCTCAGGTCTTTTCCCTGATCAATTTTGCAAAAAATATCCTGAACAATTAGAAGCAATGAATCTAGATAAAGGAAGTCTAAATCATTATGAAAGTCTATTTTTAAAAGATCAATTAAAAAGAAATAATTTATCAAACATTTCTTACCATTACCATAAAATATGGATGGTTGATGAAGGAAAACGTTTTTTATCTAAAATAGATAAATACCTTAACAATGATTTAATTGCCGTAGTTGTTAATTTTGTTGATCAGTTAGCACACCGTCGTTCAGAGTCAGATGTATTAAAAGAAATGGTTCCAGATGAAATTAGTTATAGAATGGCCGTAAAAGTTTGGTTTGAAAAGTCATGGATAAGATCTGTGTTAAGTACGCTTGGATCTAATGGTTATAAAATAGTGATGACAAGTGATCATGGCAGTATTATGGTAAATAAAAGTACAATTGTTGCGGCTGATAAAACATCTTCATCTGGTGTTCGTTATAAGCATGGAAGAAATATTAATGCATCAAATAAACACTCAATTGATATTAGAGATATTTCAAAGTATAGACTTCCAGAGCTTGGCTATCAAACTAATTATTTATTATCAAAAGATGATTATTATTTTTTGTATCCTAATGAACAGAATAAATATAAAATACGTTTAAATGGAAGTTTTCAACATGGTGGAATATCAATGCAGGAAATGATGGTCCCAATCATGGTTATGGACCCAAAATGAATGAAAAAAGATTAGAGTCTCCAGAGAAAACTCAAATATTTGCTTCAGATTTAGCTAAAAATATTGAACCAGGTACTGTTGTAGCTTTGATTGGAAATTTAGGGGCAGGAAAAACTACTTTTGCTCAAGGTTTTGCAAAAGGTATGGGTTTTAATAATCATATAATTTCGCCAACTTTTAAATTAATTAGTGAATATGTTGGAAAAGTAAACCTTTATCATATTGATTGTTATAGACTTGATTCAAGTTTTGACTTTCTTAATATAGGAGGAGAACAGTATCTAAATCCAATTGATGGAGTTACTTTGATTGAATGGCCTGAGCGAATAAATGATTTATGGTCTAAGGATTGGATATATATAAATTTTAAAAGGATTGAAGAAGAGCCTAATACAAGGCTAATAACAATAAAAGAGGCACTTGATTGAATATAATTGCGATTGAAACTGCAACGGATATTTGTGGAATTGCATTAATTGAGAATGGCACTTGCGTAAAAAAAATTGAAAAGCAAATACCTAGAAAACATGCAGAACAATTACCTCTATTTTATGAGACATTAATAAATTCTTCAATCTATAATAAATTAACAATAGATGCGGTAGCTGTTTCAATTGGACCAGGATCCTTTACAGGTTTAAGAGTGGGCCTTGGTTTTGCAAAAGGATTAGCCTATGCTAAAGATTTACCAATAATTCCAGTACCTACCCTTTATGCTCTTGCAATGAGTTCTAAATTTAATGAAGGCTCAGTACTACTTTACTCTCATAGGGATATTGTTTATATCCAAGATTTTGAAGCAAATAAAACTATTAACAATCCAAAAGCTACTGAATGGAAAAATATAGACCATTCAAAGCAAATTTTTCATTACGGTTGTGAAAAGTTGTTTATAAAAGAAAAATATAGAAAATTAATTCCATCTGCTCAAGCAGTAGGTGAATTAGCTTATACCAACCATAAAGAGTGGATTGTTAATAAACCTTATGATTTAGTACCGAATTATATTTCACCGTTTGAAATATGAGTTAACTAATGAAATGTAGGAAAGCTCAATTAGAGGATTTAGATATTATATTTAAAATAGAACAAAAATTGTTTAATCAACCTTGGACAAAAAAATCTATATATAATGAATTGAATAGATCAAAAAATACATTAAACCTTGTAGCTGAAATTGATGAAAAAATAATTGGTTATTTTTTTTCTCATTTTTTTGAATGTGAAGCGCATATATTAAACTTGGCAATTGATTTTCCATATCAGCATAAGGGTCTTGGAAAAATATTTTTAAATAAAATAATAAATAAATACTTAAAAGAAGCTGATGTCTTTTTAGAGGTAAAACGAACTAATTTCCCTGCTATTAATTTATATTTAAGCTTTGGGTTTGAAGAAATTAATATTCGTAAAGAATATTATAGTGATGGAGAGGATGCTTTAGAAATGGTAAAGAAAATGAATAGTTATGACTTGGTTTCGTCGTAAAGATAAAAATATTACCGATAAAGGTAAAAAAAATATTCCAAGTGGTTTATGGATAAAATGTCCAACATGTTCAGAGATTCAATACAAACCAGAACTTGATAAAAATTATTCTGTTTGTAGACATTGTGGTCATCATTTTAGAGTTTCAACTAAAATTTATAGAGATTTATTACTTGATGAAGGATCGTTTTCTGAGCTATTTAAGAATATAAAACCTACAGACCCTCTAGAATTTAAAGCTGAAAAAAAATATTCTGACCAACTTGTCACAGCTCAATCGAAAACAAAACAAAATGATGCGATAAGTTGCTATAAGGGTAAAATAAATAATCATGATATTATTTTAGCTATAATGAATTTTAGTTTTATTGGCGGAAGTATGGGTTCAGTAGTTGGTGAATTAGTTTCAAGAGCCATAGAAAGTGCTCGTGACAAGAAAATCCCTTTGATTCTTATTTGTGCTTCCGGTGGTGCAAGAATGCAAGAGTCATCTCTTTCGCTATTACAATTAGCAAAAACTAGTTCAAAACTAGCAAGGTTTCAAGAATCTGGTGGCTTATTTATTCCTATATTGACTGATCCAACAACTGGTGGAGTTACAGCAAGTTATGGAATGTTAGGTGATATAATTCTTGCTGAACCAGGAGCATTAATTGGCTTTGCCGGCCCAAGGGTAATTAAACAAACAATTGGACAAGATCTACCAGAAGGTTTCCAAAGAGCTGAATTTTTAAAAGAAAAAGGTTTTGTAGATCACATTGTTTCTCGTCAAAAGATGAAAGATTTACTGTCTAGAATTATTGAACTGTTAACAAAATGAGCCAACCATCAATTTTAATTTCTAATGATGATGGTATTTATGCACCAGGTATTTATGCTTTATGGGAAGCAATGTCTGAAATAGGGCAAACCACGGTTGTAGCTCCAAATACAGAAAAAAGTGCAGTTGGTCATGCTATTACAATCTCAGATCCTATCAGAATTGAAGAAGTGACTCGATCTAATGGTTTTAAAGGTTATGCAGTAAATGGTACGCCTGCAGATTCAGTAAAAATCGCTGTTAAATCTATTATGAAAGTCAAACCAGATATAATTATTTCTGGAATAAATGCTGGTGCAAATGTCGGTCGTAGCTTATTGTATTCCGGTACGATATCAGCTGCTACTGAAGGAACTTTTCTAGGAATTCCATCTATTGCTATTAGTTTGGATTCTTTACGCGATATGGATTTTTCAACTTCAAAAATTGTTGCAAAGAAAATAGTTAATAAAGTTATTAATCATGGTTTACCAAATGATACATTGTTAAACATTAATGTTCCAAAGGATGTAGAAAATGGTATAAAAGGATTCCAAGTTACTCGACAGGGTGCTATATATTTTAAAGATAACTTTGAGAAACGTGAAGATCCAAGAGGACGTACATATTATTGGATGACTGGAGAAGTAAAAGATACTGATTTAGAGTTAGAATCTGATGGAGTTGCTATAAAAGAAGGATATGTAAGTATAACTCCCTTGCAATTACAAATGACAAATTTTGATTTCATTGATGAATTAACCACATGGAGTTTTTAATGAATCAATTGCACTCAAAAGGTGTTGTTATACTTGATTTCGGTTCCCAGTATACACAATTGATTGCTAGAAAAGTTAGAGAGCTTAATGTTTATTCTGAGGTTCTTTCTCCTGATACTTCCTTAGATAAAATAAAACAGTGTGACCCATCAGCAATAATTCTTTCCGGTGGCCCCTCAAGTGTGTTCGAAGATGGAGCGCCAATCTTTGATAAAAATATTTTTAATATTGATATTCCCATTCTAGGCATATGCTACGGTCTCCAACTATTAGCTCATCATCATGGTGGGTTAGTAGAATCTAATGGAAAAGGTGAATATGGTTTTGCAGAAATTAATATTGATGATGATAGAAAACTTTTTCAAAATGTTTCTAAATGTTCTCAAGTGTGGATGAGCCATATGGATCGTGTAATAAAAATCCCTGATGGATGGCATGCATTAGCACATTCCTCAAATGGTGTTATTGCTGCAATATCTAATGAGGATCAATCTATTGTAGCCACTCAATTCCACCCAGAAGTTTCTCATACCGAAGAAGGTAAGCTTTTTCTAAATAATTTTTTATTTAAAATAGCTAATTGTGCACCAAACTGGACAGCAGAAAACTTTATTGAAGAACAAATAGAGATTATTCGTAATCAAGTTAAAGATGATAAAGTTATTGTTGGCGTTAGTGGTGGAGTTGATTCAACAGTGGTTGCTGCATTATTGCATAAAGCTATTGGTGATCAGTCTACAGCAATATTAATTGACCATGGTATGTTGAGGTTAAACGAAGCAACTAACTGCGTGAAAGCTCTTAAGGATGGTCTTGGTGTCAATATACATTGTTATGATGAGTCAGAAATTTTTCTGAAAAAATTAGAAGGTGTAACTGATCCTGAAAAAAAACGAAAAATTATTGGTAATCAATTCATTTATTCTTTTGATAAAATAGCGAATGAATTAGGAGATATTAAATATCTCTCACAAGGAACTTTATATCCGGATATAATTGAAAGCGGTGTAAGCAAAGGTAAATCAGCTCATGTGATAAAGAGTCATCATAATGTAGGTGGCTTGCCAGATGATATGAATTTTCAGTTGATAGAACCGCTTAGAGAATTGTTTAAGGATGAAGTTAGGAATATAGGTCGTGAATTAGGATTACCTAATGCATTAATTGATAGGCATCCATTTCCAGGGCCTGGTCTTGCAGTAAGAATTATTGGAGAGATTACGAAAGAGCGTATTGATATACTTCAGAAAGCTGATCAAGTATATATTGATATTTTATATGAAGATGATCTTTATGATGATATATGGCAAGCTTTTGCAGTATTAATTCCTGTATCTACAGTAGGTGTTATGGGTGATCAACGTACTTATGAAAATCTATTAGGAATTCGTGCAGTCACTTCAACTGATGGAATGACAGCTGATTGGTTTAGAATGCCTTCAGAAACATTAACTAAAATTTCTAACAACATAGTAAATACCGTTAGCGGTATTAATCGTGTGGTTTATGACATAACATCAAAGCCACCTGGAACTATTGAGTGGGAATGAACAAAAAAGTAAATAATCTCAATTCATATTATTGCTGATTTATGTGATTCAGCTAACAACTAGAAATATTATTAGAAAGTAATTTCAATCATGTGTGGAATAATAGGTTACTACGGAACTAAAGAAATAAAACCCATTTTATTAAATGGACTTAAACGTCTTGAGTATAGAGGATATGACTCTGCTGGTATTTCTATAATGGAAAGCTCTGAAATTTATACTCAAAAAAATGCAGGGAATGTTTCTGAATTAGCTAAAAATTTAAAACTCTCTGAAATTCAAGGTAAAATTGGAATGGGACACACTCGTTGGGCTACGCATGGAGAGCCAACTGATTTAAATGCACATCCACATCTTGACCAAACAGGAAAAATTACTCTTATACACAATGGAATTATTGAAAACTATAATAGTATAAAAAAAGTTCTCATTGATAAAGGGTATGAATTTCAAAGTGAAACTGATTCTGAAGTATTAGTTCAGTTTATTTCAGATATATATTTTTCTGATGACCTATCTTTTGAACAAGCAGTTCAAGTGGCTTTAACTCAAGTCATTGGTGCATATGGTATTGTTACGTTTTGCAGTGAAGAGCCTGATACTCTTGTTGCTGCAAGGCACGGAAGCCCTATGGTTCTTGGAATTGGTGAAGATGATTATTTTATAGCAAGCGATGCTTCACCTATAGTTGATTATACTAGGAATGTTGTTTATTTAGATGAGGATGAAATTGTAACAATAAAAAATGGATCACATGAAATTCGCTCAATGAAAAATGATAAAGTTCTTCAAAAAGTGGTAACTGAAATAAATTTTTCTATCGATGAAATCGAAAAAGGTGAATTTGATCATTTTATGTTAAAAGAAATTCACGATCAGGTGCATTCAATTACAGATACAATGCGTGGTAGAGTTAATAAAGAGGATGGTACAGCTCATTTAGGAGGTATAAGTGATTATATGGATCGTATTCAAAGTGCACACAGAATTTATATTGTTGGATGTGGTACCTCTTGGCATGCTGGTTTAATTGGAAAGTATTTATATGAAGAATATGCTGGAAAACCAGTTCATGTTGAATATGCTTCTGAATTTAGATATCGTAGTCCAATAATTGATGCCAAAACAATTGTGATTGCAATCTCTCAATCAGGCGAGACAGCCGATACTTTGGCAGCAATAAAAAAAGCAAAAAATTATGGTGCGTTAACACTAGGTATTTGCAATGTAGTAGGCTCATCAATAGCAAGAGAAACAGATTGTGGTATTTATACACATGCTGGGCCAGAAATTGGTGTCGCCTCTACAAAAGCATTCACAGCACAGGTTACGGTACTATTTTTATTAGCTTTGTCATTTGGTCGGAAAAATGGCATTTCAGCTGATACAGGTAAGAAATTTGCACACTCTCTGTTAAATATTAGAGAACAGGTTAAATCTGTTCTTAATAAGTCAGATAAAATATTAAATGTAGCAAAATCAACAGTTGACGCAGATAATTATCTTTATTTAGGTCGAGGGATGAATTATCCGGTTGCATTAGAAGGTGCATTGAAATTAAAAGAAATTTCCTATATTCATGCGGAAGGTTACCCAGCAGCTGAAATGAAACATGGACCAATAGCATTAATTGATGAAAAAATGCCAGTTGTCTTTTTAGCACCACATGATGAAACCTTTGAAAAAGTTTTTTCAAATATTCAAGAAGTAAAATCAAGAAAAGGTGTTATAATCACAGTTACAGATAAAAGATCTAAAGATCTAGAAAAAATATCAGATCATATCATTGATGTTCCGACTACTCATCCTAAAGTTTTTCCATTATTAGCTTCTATTTCTTTACAACTACTAGCTTATCACTTAGCAGTTTTAAGAGGCTGTCATGTTGACCAGCCAAGAAATTTAGCAAAAAGTGTAACTGTCGAATAGAATCGGTAGGGGGTATTTATTAACACTACAAGTTGATATTTCTTCTCCCCAGTATTGGGTACGACCACTCTCCAAAAATCAAGATAAATTATACCAGATAATATCAGACCTAAGAAATGAAGGTCTGACTTTTCCCGAAATATCTGAATTCCTTAATTCTAACACTAACTTAAAACCTACTCGGTCGAATAGAGAATTCTACCCACCGATGGTATGGGGTATATGGAATAAGATGAGGATAAGAGAAAAACGATTAAGTGAAAAAACAGAATTAAGGATATACGATATAGGGTTGGTTATTAAGGAATAATGACTAAGAATTATTATATAGATTATTCGGATAAAGGTTATCCAGTTAAAGAGTTAAAAAGTAGATATGATATACCACCTATTAAGAGATGTGAGTTATGTGGAGATAATGGTGAGTGTCGGAATAATGAGAACTCACGATATTATGATGAAAGGTTGTTCGGAGAGACAGACTACCTTGATTGTCTCATATACTATAAAACTATACGAGTTAGGTCTATAACTTAATGACTAAGGATTGGTTAGGTAGGATTATGAAATTCTAGTAAATTTATTAATAACGATTAGGGAATAAATTTATGGAATTGTTCGATATAAAAAGGGGTGATAGATTAGAATCTGTTAGGGTAAAACCCTTTAGATACGAAAAGGATATTCAGAATATAGTCGAGAAGAACTTAATTCAAGTCTTCGACCTCGAATTCGTCTGTTCGGAGATGACTATTAAAAATTTTAGGATAGATACTTTATGTTATGATAAGTCAAATAAGTCCTTCGTTATTATAGAGTATAAGAAGGGAAAAAGTTATTCCGTTATAGACCAAGGATATTCATATCTATCGTTGATGTTAAATAATAAGTCCGACTTTATATTGGAGTATAATGAGAACAAAAGTGGAAATCTGAAAAGGGGTAATATTGATTGGACTCAGTCAAAAGTCCTATTTATATCTCCAAATTTTAGTACATATCAGAAGGAGAGTATAAATTTCAGAGACCTACCTATAGAATTATACGAGATAAAAAGATTCTCGAATAACTCGATTATTATAAATCAAATTAAGGGTGAGGGGAGTGAAAGTGTCTCCAAATTATCGAAGGGAAAAGGTGTTATAGGAAAAGTGAGTAAAGAGGTGAAGGTATATTCGGAAGAAGATATTGTCTCCTTCGGAGAAAAGGAAATTCAGTCTTTATACTATTCTCTCCGTTCATCGATTCTCGAATTAGAAGATGTAGAAATTCAACCACGAAAAAAATATATCGGATTCGTTAGAGACCGAAATATATGTAGTGTGTTTATTCAGAAGAAAAAAATAAAATTGTGGATAAATATGAAGAAGGGTGAGTTAAATGACGGACAAGGGATAATGAGAGATGTGAGTCATATAGGTCATCATGGAATAGGTGATTATGAGACTCTTATCGATAACGATGATGATATCGAGTATATTTTAAGTATGATTAAACAGAGTTATTATAAACAAGATTGAATTAACTACTAATTCTCCGATAATATGTTCAACACCTCTATAATATTTTGACCCATGGAGTTTAGACCACTCTCACTATATACCTCGTCTTCATATAGGGGAATTTCAATATAAATCTTACCTAATTTTTTACATTTCTCTCCAATTAGATACCCAAAAGAATTTATTTCGTGTTGGTGTGGGTGTTTCAGATATATTATTCCATTAGTGTTATCTATCAGTTTCATATACATTAGTTTTTTCTTTTTCAATTTTGATAAATTATTTTTACTACCACCTAAATCATATCCGATAGTTGGAAGGAAATCCAGTCCTATCCTTTTCCAATTAGTCTTCATATAAAAATCGAGTCCGTAATTGTTATCTCCTATACAATAGACCAGATTCTCACCAGTATTTCTATCATATAAATCTTTTAGATGTTTTAAGTATAAATCTACCCAAGTATGAATTTTTCTGTGTTGAAATTTTATATGGGATACCACCCCAATTCTTCTTCTACAATTCCCAAAGAAATTATGGGGTTGGTACTCAATATTTTCTGTTTTTACCATATTATACCTAAATCTGTTAAAAGGGTGAATTATGGGTGATTATGGTGGTACCAGTAGAAATTATACCCTTTTTAATATACTTAAATAAGGTGTTGGGTATAATAAGGTCTAAAAGTGTATATGTGTTGGTACCCTACCTAAATATTCGTTCATCGTGTTAATGAATTTTTTAGAGTACAGAACCACCTATATCCACCTATCCATAAGTGAAATTTCTGTATGGAAATTCCCTAAGTGTTCGTTAGATGTCGTGTATATATATTATCCAAAAACCCTAAAATAGATTATATTTTTATATTAGTGAAAACTCTAAAAGTTATTCCTGATAAGTAGAAGAATATATACAGGTACAGGAAAAATAAAATTTCAATTTTTTTAAGAAAAAAAAACTTCCAAAAAAATATTTATGAAATCTAAAAAATGATGAAGGATTCTAAAAAATTCTAATAGTTATTTATGTAGGTAGGTAGGGGTGATGGTGGTGTTGAACACCCAATAAGAAGAAGATAAAAAATGATGAAGATGGTTATACCCAAAATTGATATCCAATTCCAGTCTGTACTCAATAAATATATATTATCTGTTCCGTATGAATTATGGGTGTGGATTGGTAAAAAAATGAATTGGTTCTCCAAGTATAATAAATTGATTGAATCATATAAAATATTAGAAAAATCGTTTTTACGAGTGAAGAAAAACCACCCAGAATTATTTAAGGATATAGATGGTTAATATTAGAAAAATTATTAATGATATTTCTGAAAATATGGTTGATAGACAAGATGATAAATTAGAAAATGAACGAACTTATTATTATTATGATAGAGGAAATTTCCAAAAAATGTATTTTAAGTATGGTGATAGGTATGATGAAGATATAGAGACTATTTCTACCTTGATAAAACAAATAAATTTATTCGGAGAAATTATTTATGATGATGGAGAAGGAGTTATGAATTCAGATATAGATACAAAATTTATGTCGGAGAATTTGAGTAAAGTCGATGAGTTAAGGTCGGTGTGTGGTGAAATCGGTATTATTTTTATGAAATATGTTTATGATACCTTAGATAAATCTAAAAAAGTAAAGTACCTTGAAGAATTCCGAAGATTAGTATTCGACTTGATGAGAGGTAGAGATGAAAACACCGAAGAACTATCTACCCAAATGAAAACTCTAAAATCGAATATGAAAAATCAGATCGAGGGTGGAATATCTGATGTAGTAATAGATGGATTGGTAGATGAATATGTTTTTAATAGTACAAAATTATTAGATAGACATTTACAGAAGATAGGGTTCGATAAAAATAGTTTAGATAAATTTTTTCAAGAGGTAATAAAGGAATAACATTATGATACAATTTCCCAAAATAAATAAAGAAGATAAAACACCGAGTAGATTAATGAGTAGAAAACAAGTACTCGATATGTTCCAAATTTCCGAGACTACATTATATCGTTGGAGTATGAAGGAAAATAAAATTCCTTACGTAAAAATCAATAGACGAAAATTTTACAAATATTCCGATATTGAAAAATTGATTGAAAGTAATTATTCATCTAATTTTTCCGTTTAGGATATCTCCAATAAATTTCGTTCTAATTCTATCCACTACTTTTTCTAATTTACTACTCTCCGTATGGTTAGGTATGTGGAACCAATAGTCCTTACCTGACCAAAGTATTTTTATCCTATCATATTTCCCCCCCCGAATTAGATGAGTATTTTTCCCACTCATCAGTCTTTTCAATTCCCTAAATCTCCGTCGGAGGTTCTTTTCTTTTTCAGATAATTCTGTTATTTCAGTTTTTAATTGATTCAGATATTTATCCCATTTATTCTTACTCATATTCTCACCAAAAATCCCTTGACTAATTGGTGATAATTTAAGTAAATTTAGGTATGAAATCAAGGGATAAAATGATGAATAGAATATCTGTCGGTTATATTAGAAACTCTCGTAGTACCCAAGAGAATTCAGTCGAGACTCAGAAGAATATTATAGAGGAATATTGTGAGAGATATGGACTCGAATTAAATGAGATTATTATAGATGAGGGAATAAGTGGGAGTGGAGAAAAAGTTAATGATAGAGTAGGATATAAAAAGATTCTGAAAATGATAGGAGATGGTGAAATAGATAATTTAATAGTCCTGTCTATAAGTCGTTGGGGTAGAAATCTCGGTGAGGTATATCGTAGTGTGGAGTTAATGGAGAAAAATAACACTCAGTTTTTATCTATAAAAGAGAATATAGATACCTCGTCCATATATGGGAAATTTACTCTAAATCTATTATCCAGTCTGTATGAGATGGAACTCGGTCTAATTAAAGAACGGACAAGGGATACCCTCAGAGTTAAAAAAGAGAATAATAAAGTCTATTCTAAAATTCCGTATGGGTTCGATAGAGTAGGAGATGACCTCGTGAAAAATTCCAAGGAAGAAAAAATGATAAGGAAAATGATGAGGTTAAGGAATAGTGGAAAATCATATGGAGGGATTGTCGATTATCTGAATAGGAATAGATATAAAAATAAGAGTGGGAATAAATTTACTCGTGGAAATGTTAGTTGGTTAATTAGGAGTAGATTAGAAGAAAATTATTCATATATCGGATAAATATTCTAAGAAAACAACAGATATAATGGACTCTCTACTCATCGACAAAATGATAAAAAAAGGTATGTGGAACGGAACGGAACCAGATACTAATAATTGGTTAGTTAAAGAATATGTAGGGGGTATTAAACTATTGGTTAATATTAACGATGGGGGTATTATCCTTTTATGAGTCCCCGTAAAAAAGATACTCTTCATATATACCGACGAGTCTCGACCAGAACCCAAGAAGAACAATATTCGTTAGATATTCAATTAAAAAAGGGAATCGATAAATCTAAGTCCTTAAAAATGGAATATAAAGATTGGTTAGAAGGTGGTGTGAGTGGTAGTAGTGAATTATTATCCGATAGACCAGTATTAAAAGAATTATTCGATGAGGTAGTAAAAGGAAATGTAGAACACCTATTCGTGGTGGATACTTCCCGATTATCCCGACACCCATTAGTCGGAATAAAACTCCGTATGGATATGGAGGAAAATGGAGTCCAATTTTATTCTGACGGACAAGAAATAGACTTTTCTAATAACTCTCAGTCGGTTATGTTCGATATGTCCTCTATTTTTAATTGGTCTCATGTTAAAATATCTCAGGAAAAGTCAATAGAAGGAAAAGTAGAACACTTTTTAATTGGTGGGTATAGAGGTGGTACCTATCCGATGGGATATACAAGTAAAAAAATTGACGGAATTAGAAAATTAGTTATCGTACCCAAAGAAGGTGAATATATTAGGAAAATATTCGAGTGGTATGATGATGATAAAACTATAAAACAGATTGGTCGGATATTAGATAAAGAAGGATTCTCACCTCGTAGGAGTAAAGTATGGAATTTTCAGTCAATAATTAATATCCTTAAAAATGAATTATATGTTGGTGTAGATACGATGAAGGATTCTCGGAAACAGAGTAAAAAGAAAGATGGTAGTTATCCGATTCTGACCTATAAAAATGAAGACCTAAAAATAGTGAGTGATGAATTATTTTATAGGTGTTCCGTGAAGATACGTGATATCCTCCATTTAAGGAATCAACTCCGACGACAAAAACACGAGGTTCTACTCAGAGGAAAATTGTGGTGTGATTCTTGTGGTAGTGTATGGGGAGTTAGAATAAAACCTCAGAAGAACGAGAGATACTACTATTGTCGGACAAAAGAAAATAATTGGAGAGAATTAGACCCGAAGAAAAGAAAAAAATGTAGTATAGTAAAATCGATAAATATTCCGAACACCGATGGTATAGTATGGGATACCCTCGTGAAAATATTAAGTGATTCTCACCGAGTTAAAGAGATAATTAAACAAGGTGAGTTGGAGAAAAGAAAAGAACTTAAAGTAAAAGATGATTCTCCCAAGATTCTAAGAAAATTAAATGGTAAAAAACGGACTCAGATGAGGAAAATAAAAGACCTCGATGAACGAAATGAAGAAAATAGAGAGTGGTATTTAACGGGTAAAATAACGAAAAGTCAATATCAGAAGGGAGAGAGGTTAGTAGAAAAGGAGAAAAGTAGAATATGGTCTGAGTATAGAACTACCGACCTCGATATTCAGAATATAAAGAATAAAAAATTATGGATAGATTGGTTATCGACCCACGAGTCCTGGGTTAAAAATATCGATAAGATAGATAAGGTAGATGAACGACAAGATATAGTGAAGGAATATGTAGATAGAATTATGGTCTTTTTTAATGAAGATAAGAACCAACATATATTAAAAGTCGGACTTAAACTCCCAATAGTAAATGATAAGTATAATGAGTTAGGGAGGAACAAAAGGGGAACAAAAGACTATCAGATATTAGATGGTAGTAGTTATTTCGAGTCAGAGATAAACCCAGTCAAAGTAGGTCGGAAAAGTAAAAAAAAAGTCAAAAATGAAGGGGTCGGATCATCAACAATAACAGAAGATATACGAACACCCCCTCCCGATTCCAACCAATTACGGTTGAGTAGATAATCAAGGGTGAGGTGGTCACCTTTATAGAATTGTATTTTATAAATTTTAAAATGTATATTGAAGAAAGTTGGGAACAAATC
>ENA-OREN01001840-OREN01001840.1-marine-metagenome-genome-assembly--contig:-NODE-1840-length-23326-cov-4.357564_pt1 | contig 23326 bp, 21 predicted proteins | sample MGYA00248624_ERZ508555 | MGnify/ENA primary metagenome ERZ508555 (study PRJEB26222, sample SAMN06267773) | marine metagenome | isolation source: Saanich Inlet, British Columbia, Canada | place...
ATGTCCGTGATGCCCGATAGCATCAGCATTGACAGCGGGTAATAAATCATCGGTTTGTCAAAGACCGGCAATAGTTGCTTGCTGATTGATATGGTCAGGGGGTGTAAGCGAGTGCCACTGCCGCCCGCCAGGATGATGCCTTTTCTGCTCAAATTTTTCTCCCTGTTGAAGCTTTAAGTATATCTGCTTTGAAATAAAACTGCGGTTACTGACGGCATAATTTTTGTTGTAAAATGTGTCTGAATCGTAATTATTGCTTTGGGGATCTAACGTTTGAAGGCTCGGTATATTGTTATAGGGTGTTTGTTGCTGGCATCGACAGCGATAGTTAGTGCGGCTAACGCTTCATTCAGAACGGTGGTATGGGAGGATAACGCTGGTTATGCGGTGGAGGCCTTTGGCGGGGTGTACCGTTTGGACCCTGAGTTGACCCAGATGGTCGATAATGTTGGTCGCCGTTTGGTTGCCGGAGCCGCCCTCGATAAGTCCTACCAATTCATTGTTCTAAATGACCATGATCCTATATTAGGTACGTTACCCGGAGGGTATGTTTTGGTCAGCTGGGGCGCGATTCGATGGGTAAAGAACGAGGCTCAACTTGCGGCGCTTCTGGCTCATGGGCTTCATCATGCGGTGATGGAACGCGACGACAACAAGGTCCCGATGCTAACGGCCTATAGCGAAGAAGGGCTGCCACCCTTAGGCAAAATTCCTAATTATGCGCTCGGTGGATCTCAGATACCCCTCAGTAGGCTGCGCGGCCAAAACTTTAACCGAATTGACGAATTGCAGGCTGACCATCACGCCCAAAATTACATGGCAGCAGCGGGATATCACCCAGCTGCCGTTAGTCAACTTCAACAAAAATTACTGGATCTCTCCAAGGGTGAAGCCAGAAGTATATTTTGGTCTCATAGGTCTACCCAGGAACAAATCGACCGAAGCCAGGAACACGTAAAGCGGCTTGAGTTTCGTCAGCCCGGTAGCTGGACCTACGGAGACTCACTCGAGACTATCGCGGCGCGTCTCGCGGCAGCATCTCCTGCCTACCAACTGCTGAAAAAATCTGAGCAAGGTTTTCTCTGGCGTGCAACAAGGCTGATCAATAAGGCTGTTGCGATAGAGCCGCGCGAGGGTAAGTTTTTTGCACGACTTGGCGACATTCAAATGCAGCGCCGAAAATGTGCCGAGGCCATCAACTATTATCAGCAAGCATTGTCACTTGGTGATACGAGTTATAGAGCCTATCTCGGTAAAGGTTATTGCGAAGGCCAGCTGGGCAGGCATGATCAAGCGTTACAGGACTTAACCGCTGCCAGCCGACTGCTGCCTAATGCCATTGCCGCGGAACAGACGGCTGAGATTCAGCAAAAGCAGGGCCGGACAGCAGAGGCAAAGCGGGCATTGCTTCAGCTAATGGCGGTTACAGGGGATCGAAATGTTTGGGCTGGAAAACGATACGTCGAACTGGACCTTGATAGCAATCCCGAATTCTATTTTGTCGCGGCATCGCGCGTTCGTGATGGCGAGTTTATTACCATGATCACTAACCAGTCAGGTTTGCCTGTCGCTGGGGTCGATGTCAGGTTTACGGCCACGGTTAAAGGTGAGCTCAGGGAGGAAATGATTTCCGCCGGGAAGCTCGAAGCATCAGGTCAGGTCGAGTTGCGCCCGGGCTGGTTGATCGAAGAAGGCGATGAAGTCAAAGACGTATACGTGCGCGTAGTGCTCGTCAGGCGGCGCTAGCGCCGAGCTTGGTTGTTTAATGTCGCTGTGGCTGCGAAAATGGAGCTCGCAGGCTAGTTGAGCGTGCTCCCTCGGATTTTTGTATGCGTTTATGAACCAACTAAGCGAGTCATTGATGACTTCTAAGAAAATCGGCGAATTGTTGGTTGAGCGTGGCTCGATCCAACCATCTGATGTTGAAAAGGCGCTGCACATGCAGGCAGCGTCAGGTGGTCGAATTGGCTCGGCACTTGTTCGCATCGGCGCCCTATCTGAAGAAAATTTGTTGGCGACACTCTCGGACCAACTCGGTGTGCCCATTGCTCGGCCGGAAGACTTTTTGGATGTTCAGCAGACCTATCTTTTTTTACAAAACTCGCCGATAAACTTTGACTGGTTTTTATCGCATGAAGTCATCATCTGGGCTAGATCAGCGCAATCTTTAAACTGCGTTGCGCGCGATATCCTTGACCCTTCAATTCGCGAGGTGCTCACGACTTTTTATCCTGATTTCGAGGTAGCCTACTCCCTGGTTTCTACTTATACCTTTGAAGATGTTGCCCGATTACTCACTCAAGAAAGTCAAGTGGAGTCGCTATTTCAAGGCGGGGGTAGCGAACAACAGTTGCGAGAGCTCGCCGAAGAAGCGCCTGTCGTCGAGCTGGTCAACAATATATTGTCGCAGGCAGTCGACGCTGGCGCGTCAGATGTGCACATCGAACCAGAGGAGCTCACTTTCAAGGTCCGGTTTCGTATTGATGGCGTGCTTCGTGATCAACTCAGCCAACCTTCCGAAAGATTCCCCGCCGTCGCATCGCGAATCAAGCTTGTTTCGGGGTTAGACATTGCCGAACGTCGCCTGCCACAAGACGGCAGGATTACCTCCAGAATCGCCGGATTTGAAATGGACCTCCGCGTATCCACGTTGCCTTGCGTGTTTGGCGAATCCATCGTGATGCGGCTGTTACCCAAGAACCAAGAGAGTTTGACGCTGGATAAGCTGGGGTTGGCAGCGGATCATCTCGACTTGATGAGGGCCTGGGCAAGTTCCTCTGGGGGTATCGTGTTGGTAACGGGCCCAACAGGTTCCGGCAAGTCTACGACGCTTCACGGTGCGTTAGCTGCCACGAATGATGGCATCAGGAAAATAATAACCGTTGAGGACCCTGTTGAAATTCAGGTGCAGGGTATAACCCAGATTCAGGTTCATGCAGACATTGGATATACATTTGCCAGAGCGCTCAGGGCAATTCTTCGGCAGGACCCGGATGTGATTATGATAGGAGAAATCCGTGACCTGGAGACGGCCGAAATCGCCATTCAGTCGGCGCTGTCCGGCCACCTGGTGTTGTCGACGCTACACACGGGTGACGCACTATCTTCGTTTACGCGGCTGATTGACATGGGGGTTGAGCCGTTTTTAGTAGCTGCGCCTTTAAAAGGCGTCCAGGCGCAACGGTTGGTACGCCAGGTTTGTCATAAGTGCGCTACAGCATACCAACCAGGCGAAGATATAAGAGCTGAGATATCCAGGGTCCCCAAAGAGCTATTGGGTGATCAATGGCTTGAAGCGCAGGGTTGTGCTTCCTGTAATGGCACAGGTTACAGGGGTCGTTTGGGTATCTACCAGATGATACCAATGGATGAAGGGTTAAAAGATCTTGTTGTGTCAGGTGCTACTTTGGGCGATATGCGTGCCTATGCGGACCAGAAAGGTTATCGCAATCTATACCAGGATGGACTCATGAAAGCGTCGCACGGAAAAACGACGGTTGAAGAACTGCTTCGCGTAGTGACTGCTGAAGAAGGGCTATGATATTTAGTTACAAGGCTGCAAATAGCGCTGGTGCGATGGTCTCAGGTGAGCTGGAGGCCGCGGAAAAAAGAGCTGCTTTACGCGAGCTTCAGGACAAGGGTCTGACGGTAACTGAGCTATTTGGCATTGATGCTAATAGCAAAAAGTCGAAAGGTACCGCGACTACGCAGGACCTTTTACTTTCCCTACACGAAATGGCGACACTGCTTGAGTCGGGTGTAAGTATTGCCGAAACCATCGACGCGCAGTCAAAGGCGAATTACCCCGCTGATTTGCGTGAGCAGTATCAGGTAATGGCCAATGAAATTCGAAAGGGCGTGGCGTTTGCTGATGCCTTAAGGGTGGCAGCGTTTAGATTACCAGATTACTTTTCACCATTGGTCGAGGCAGGCGAGTTGACCGGTAACATGGCGGGCTCGCTTCGCCAGGGAGTCAATCAGTTTGAATATGATCTGAAAATGAACGAGGAGTTTCGCAGCGCCCTGATTTACCCCGCGGTTCTCGTCGCGTCAGGCATTGGGGCGGTGTTGCTGATCTTTGTGTTTGTGGTGCCAAAGTTTGCGCCGCTTGTATCAAGGTCCGATGATCTTCCGTTGCTCTCCAAGGTGGTTTTGTCGGGCGGCATGTTTTTTAATGATCACTTCTGGTGGGTAGTCGCTGGTTTGGTGATGATTGCATTTCTTTGCTCCTATGCCGCCTCAAATAACCGGTTTCGCTCTGGGTTGATGCAGCTAGGGTTTAGATTGCCTGTCATCGGCACTTGGCTGAACGAGGCGGATACAGCCAGTTGGACTTCGTTAATGGCGACCCTTTTAAGTTCCAGGGTTGATCTGTTGCGTTCGATGGAGTTGGCACGACAGGGCATGCGCAGCACGAGACGACGGATAGAGCTTGACCATGTCCTGAACGAGGTAAAGGCTGGGCAGGGCCTAGCAGACTCGCTGGAGAAGGCGAATGCGTTGACCCCGACAGGATATAATCTCATTCGGTCAGGCGAGCGGACGGGCCGATTGCCCGCGATGATGAAGTCCGTTGCGGATTTATATACAGAGGCAGCAAGAAAAAGGATGACGCGTATGCTGACCTTGATTGAGCCCCTCGCTATATTGATCATTGGTGGCGTTATTGGCGTTATTATTCTAGGTGTCATATTGGCAATCACCAGCATAAACGGGCTAGTGGCTTAAGAGGCTTCAAAGGTTTAAAGATGGATAAAAATACACAGAAGCAAAGTGGCTTCAGCTTAATAGAGTTGTTGGTCGTGCTGGTCATTTTAGGGATGCTGGGAGGGCTGGTTGGCCCCAGGTTATTTGAAAGGGTTGATTCGAGTAAGGTCGACACGTCGCTTTCACAAGTTCGAATGCTGAAGAGTGCCATGGGTACTTTCCGGCTTGATGTTGGTCGTTATCCGACTACAGAAGAGGGCCTGGTGGCACTGGCATTTAAACCCGCATCCATAAAAAGATGGCGGGGGCCCTATGTCGAGGACCTCGTGCCGAATGACCCCTGGGGTAACCCTTATGTCTATGTAGGTACTGCAGAAAACTTTCAGGGTTTCGCGCTCTATTCTCGAGGTGCGGATGGTTTAGATGGAGGGGAGGGGTTAAGTGCCGATGTGGGATTTACCCCGTAAGACGCAACACGGATTTACGCTGATCGAGATGACAGTTGTCCTGGTGATTCTTGGCATGGTGACAGCTCTCGCGATACCCAATCTTGTAAACCTTTATCAGAGTGTGGAAAGAAGAACGTCTTTTGATGCTGCCTTTGCGAGTTTCAATTCTTTGGGTCGAGCAGCGCATCAACAAAAAGGTGGCTTTGTGCTCAGCGCCCCTGAGGGTCGTCTTGAAACCACCGATCAAGCTATTGCTTTAGCGTTTCCAGAAAACTGGAGAGTAGAGCTGAGCGGCCCGGTCCGATTTTTGTCTAATGGTGCGTGTTTGGGCGGAGACATTAGAATTATCGAAGATCAGGAATTGTTGCATCAGCAGTCCCTTGAAAAACCTTTCTGCCGACTAGAGGCTACCTGGTGAACCCACGTGTCGAGCGAGGTTTTAGCCTGCTGGAAGCGATTGTCGCTCTGACAATCTTTTCCAGCGCAAGTGTTGCGCTGTATAGCTGGTATGGAACGATCATGATCGGTCTGGTGCGGGCCGAAGAGCGTCTTGAACTGACTGAGTTCTCACGGAACGTGGATGCCTACCTCACCACCCTCAATTTACAATCGGAATCTGCCGGCGTCTATTCCGCCAACGGCTACTCTGCGCGTTGGCAGGCTGCTTTGCTGGAGCCCAAGCAGGAAGGGAGGAATCTTGGCGGGCAGTTAGGCTACTACCGCCTTGGCTTGTATGAACTGAAGGTAGTGATCGTTGAGGATTCTGCAGGCAAGGAACTAGATACCCTGGTCACCCGGGTTGCGGGTTACGAAGGGGTCCGAGTGCCTGTGATAGAAGTGCGTCGTTAGCTCATGAGGAAGGTGAAAAATAATCTGAGCGGATTGACTCTGATGGAAATGTTAGTGGTTCTGGTACTCACCAGCCTGATAGCAACGTTGCTGCTTCAGGGGACAACCTTCCTTTATGGTAGCCACGAAAGGGTCAACGATCATCTCAAGTTAATGCAGAAAGATATCCTGCCGGATAGCTGGTTTAGGGCCTCAGTTGCCAAACTCGTGGCCAGTCTGGACGAGGATGCTGGGCTTTCGGGGAACGCAAATGGATTCAAGGGCTATTCGTATGCTTCGGTATCGGAACAGGAAGGGAAGATAGTGCAGGTTGAGTGGCAGTTAAACGAAACGGGCCAAGGCGTTGAGCTTTGGCTGGCTCAATCTGGACACCAGAACTTGCTCACCCAGCAATGGGCAGATGCGCAATCTGCGCGATTTTCTTATATGAACCATGACGGGCAATATTCCTCTGTGTGGCCCACGACGGATCAGGAAAAGGTATTACTGCCGTTGGCCATTCGGTTAGAGGTTGGCTTTGATAACGAGTTTACATTGGCGGTGTTGGCCTCTGTCGAAGTTAGAAAGCGGGGTCCTTTGGATTTCAGGGATTTATTTTGAAGCAGTTCTCGCGCAGGCAGTCATCAGGTTTTGTGCTTGTGGCTTGTATCTGGGTCATCGCCGCAATGGTGGTGTTTGTTGGTTTTGTGGCAACATCGGCTGAGCAAACCCAGGCAATGGTGCTTCGGGAAACCAGTCAACTGGCGTTTACTTTAGATAAACGTGCAACTGAAAGCACGTTCATCTATCTGGGCGCTACCAGAGGAGTTTCGTATGCCGGGCTTAAGACAAAAGTTGCGCAACGGGTGGTGAAAGAAGATGAATTTAATCCCTTCTCAGGTAACGTCTTTGCGATCACCGGCAACGAGTTTCGGCTTGATGGAAGGGTCTATCAGGGTATTGGGGGGCTGGAGTTTAGCGTTCAGGATACGGGGGCACTGGTGGGTTTGCGCTTAGATTCAGGCTTTCCTACCGACAAACTGGAAAAACTGTTGCTGTCCTATGGGGTCTCAAGAGATGGGGCGCGAAGGTTACTCGGCGCGTTGATCGACTACGTTGACCATGACGATTTCCCAACCGTAGACGGGGCGGAACGAAAGGCGTATCTGCGGCAGGGGGAAATGGGCCCAACGAACAGGTTTCTTGTCAATCCAGGCCAGTTGAGAAATGTGCTGGGTTGGGAGCAAGCGTTAGGCAATGAGTTTGATGGATTCCTTGAACAAGTCACCGTTGGTGCAGGGGGCAGGAATAATTTTAACTCGCTGACCACTAAAGGCATGAGGTTGCTGGCGTTAGACGCCAATGCGATCTCCAGAATTCAGGAATATAGATCTGAGCAGGCCTTCACCTCTCTATTCGAGGTTAATGATGTTGCCGGCACGTTGATCGATGACGGCCAGTTGGCAATCTCGTTTATACCTGACACTTTTTATAGAATCCGCCTGTGGAACCCCTCTAGCAGACATGAAGAATGGATTGGTGTAAGATTTACGCCGGTTTCAGGGTTCGCGCCCTGGCAAATTGACTACCGCCTGACCCGCCAAAGAGATCTTGCAGCCCTAGGTGCGGGAGTGAATGAAAACAATGCTTCCCTCGATCCACAAACTCCGCCAACGCCTCTTCTCCAGTAACCGCTATCTGCAGAGCCTGGGCGATGTTGTTGTTACGCAAAGTGACAGGCTGTCCAGTGTCTGGATTATTGGCAGGGGAAGTTGCTCCTATCACCTCGTTGACTTGTCCCACCTTGACAGCAAAGCGCGCATGAATGCGTTGAGGTTGCAGATGGAGATGCTGTCCCCCTACAGTGAAATCGAATTCTGGGTTCATTGGGTAGACGGTGTTGCTGAAGTCTGGAGCTGGGACAAAAGTTGGGTTGAGCAGCTCGTTATCGAAAACCTTCGCGAGAGTGATGCCCGCGAACTGATAACGTTCGTCCCCGAATCAGCGTTTACACCGCGGCAGGAGCAGGGATTGGCATACTGGCAAGGCGCCGACGGCTTCCTGATACAATCATGGGCAAATGGCGTCCTGACCCACGAAAGGGCCTGGAAGACAGAACCTTCGGCCATTGATCTTCGCGAATTTGCGAATGCGAGTCGCACTTCACTTAGCGGTGAATCGTTAGCGGTGAAAGAAATTGACCTGTCTGTGCCGGAATGGCGTGTTGAAACTGTTGTTAGCCAAAATCTTAGGACCTATGAACCCAGGGCCGTTTTTTTCCTGTCACTTTTACTTGTCTCGGTGTTTGCCTATCAGGCGTTTACCTGGGTAGGAATGAGGGCGCTGAACTACCGCATTGAGTCGGAAATCCTTAACCTTGAACAAAAGACCGCGTCAGTGACGCTGCTTCGAGACGAAGTCTATGAACTCTACGATAGAAATCGGGTGCTCTTGGATTTAGCACCCCAGGGGCAACTACAACTGATGCAAAAGGTATTGCGTGAGTTGCCTGCCATAGAGGGTGATAAAGGCGCTTTAATGAAATGGGAGTACCGGGGCGATCAACTGACCATGCTTCTGAAGAACCCGCGGGCCGACCTCGAGGTTTATGCAACCGCCTTGGACAACATTGAAGAATTTGAGGCGATTACGTTGACGCCAAAGGATCGAGTAAACGCCCTGGAGATCAAGGTAGAGGTAAACAGGTGAAGATACCCCAGGTGCTTGCGCCCTTTATCCTGGAGCTAAACGTTAATGATCGGCTTCGGTATGGCGTTCTTTCTATCGTCATGATCACTGCTGTGTGGTTGACTCTGGTTCTTTCTGACATCAATTCCGAGGCTTATCAGGATTTCCGCAAGCGCAGCTATGCGCTGATCGAACTGGAAAGCATTGCTGAGCCCGAGGTGTGGGAGGAGCGCAAGAAAAGTCTGGAAATCGCCGGGCAGGTATTGCAAGAAAACCTCTGGGCAGCGGCGACTCGCAGTCAGGCACTGGCTGCAATTCAGACAACCCTTAGGAAACTGTCCAGCGATTCCGCATTTGATAAAACGACAGTCACTGTCGGTACACCACTGTTGTTAGATGAAGCGTTGGATCTGTACCAGGTGCGTATCCGGGTCAGGGGAAGTTACATCAGTGACTCAGCGCTCTTGTTTGTCGCCCGAGTTGAGGATTTCAGGCCGAAATTATCCATCGAGAATATGAGCATGGCAGTAGTGCCGAGTCGAACGCAGGGTCACAACCGTTTTAATGCAGATATTCTCGCCTATTTCATTGGGTCGAGTGTGACCAGTGATTGAAATTATTTTTTCGTTGTTTAGATCGCAATTCAGATTGGTGCTGGGTTCGATACTTTTTATGCTGTTGCTGGCGCTTGCGGCGTTACCCGGGGTCAATCGCGATTCAGGTGTCGCTCCGTGGCAGGATATGATACTGGTAGACGATAAAAGTGAGGCGGCTCTCATCCAGCAGGCGTTGATGTCTGACAAGGTCTGGCTAGGCAGTGTCGGTTGGGAACCCGATGGGGGAGATGGGGGAAATGGTGGAAATGGGGAAAATGAAGCGGCTGCGCTAGCAGGAAAAGTGGCTATCACCTACGCTTTGGTGGGTACGGCGTTTGACGGAGGTGCGGCAGTGGCCTACATATTGGCTAGCGACGATCGGTTTTTGTTAGCGACAGTTGGCCAGGTACTGGAAAATGGTGCAGAGGTGGTTGAAATCAGGGAACAGTCGGTTGTGCTCAGGCCTGCCGAAACAAGTGAAACTATCAACTTGAGTTTGTATAGCTATGAATAGTGTAGAAAAGAATGATCGCGTGCTGCGTCGGCTCTCCCTGGTGGCGATGCTGACTGGCGCCCTGTCGGGCTGTGCATCAACGTTGCCAGAAAATGCATTTGATCCTTTAAGGGATGAGCGTTCGCTGCAAGTCGCATCGACAGAAATTGTTGCCGGTGTCGAGGAGTTAACTGTTGAGCGAAAAGACTTTCCTGTTCCGGGTTATCCGGACACGAATCCTGCGGCGACAGCGGCGCAAGAAGATCTGGCTGGCGGGCTAGAGGGCGAGGATATACAAGCCAATTTCAGAAACATGCCGCTGCCCGAGTTTATCAACCAGGTCTATGCCAATCTGCTGGGGCTCAATGTTGTGTTGGATCCCTCACTAACGGCGGCGAAAGACCTGGTAACACTGTCGATAACAGAGCCTTTGGCACCGGGTGATCTGTATCGAATAGCGCGGACAGTGTTGGCGGAATATGGGGTCGGGATTGTAGAGTCCCGGCAGATCCTAAGATTCGGGCGCGATAACGAGGCTGCGCAGGATATACCCATCCTTGTCTCTGGTGTGGCGCTTCCAGATGTACCCAATTCGAGGCGACCGGTGTTTTCCTTTGTGTCCTTAAGTGTCGTGCGTAATGCGATGGTCAGGGGGTGGCTGATGCAGCTTTACAAGGGCACGCCGCTCACTGTGCAGGAAGACCCCCAACGTAACGCGATCGTGCTGACCGGGCCGCTTGAATTGGTCAAGCAGGCCACAGAAACGACCAAGATGCTTGATCAGCCGCTCATGAAGGGTAAGTTTTCCCGTTCCTTTAAACCGACCTATCTTTCAGTCGAGGAACTGACCAACGACCTTGAGCAGGTGCTAAGTGCCGAAGGCTATTCGGTATCGCAGCGGCCACCAATAGGTGCCGTCATCATTCTTCCCCTTAAGACTCAAGAGAGGATTGTGGCGTTTACAGGAAGCCAGGAAACGCTTGATCATGTGATTGAGTGGGCTTATGAACTGGATGCTCAAAGGAAAGACTCAATAAGCCAGGGTTTCTTTAGCTACAAGGCACAAAATGTGACCGCAGATCATATTGGACAACTTGTGGGCATGCTAAACCGTAGCGCTGAAAGTGACGCGGGTTTAAACGGTGTTACTCGCCCGGTGGGTGGTCAGCGTCAAAGTCAGCTCAACAGTAATAACAGTAGTAATAGTGCTAATGGCAATCAAGCAGGCAATGTAGGCGCCCAATCGTATTTGGGTGGCAAGTTAGTGGTTGACACGAATCGGAATGTGCTTTTTTTTAGTGGTTCGGGCCAGGAATGGCGGGAATTGCTAAAGCTGATCAAGGAGGTGGATAAGCCGGTACCCATGGTGGTCATTGATGTGCTGTTGGCCGAAATAACCCTGGGTGGGCAGCAGGAATCCGGCGTCGAGTGGAAATTCCCGGGGGACGGCACTGGCACGGATGTGACGGGCTCGACTTTTGGCGGGCTGGGCATCGGTAGCAGTGGCCTGTCGCTGACGTTCGACAGTGCCGGCGAAACGCGAGCCATCATTAATGCATTTTATAGCAATGACCGGGCGGTTATCCGTTCCTCGCCAAAACTATTGGTGAAAAGCGGCGAGCAAGCGTTCATTGAGGTGGGTAACGAGATTCCGATTATCACGTCAAACAGCCAGTCAATCGATAGCCCTGATGCGCCGGTTATCCAGACGATCCAATACAGAAAGACGGGTGTACTGCTCTCGATCAATCCTATCGTGCAGGCTAGCGGCATGGTTGACTTGAAAATTAGCCAGGAGCTCAGTGAACAAGTCACCAGCAGTGGTTCCTCGACAACGGGCTCGCCGACTATTCTGAATAGAAAGGTTGAAACTTCGCTGGCGTTACATGATGGAGGTTCGGTGCTGTTAGGTGGGTTGATTTCCTCGAGCAAATCGACAGGCCAACAAGGGATTCCTGGGTTAGGTAAAATTCCGTTCTTTGGAAGGCTGTTTCGAACTGATATATCGACGGATACGCAGACAGAATTGTTGATGCTGGTTAGCGTGTATGTGATTGATTCGCACGAGGACGCCGTTGAGTTAACGGAAAGTTTACGAGAACGAATCGGTTTGCCAGAATAGTTTGGGTTCTAGCCCTGGATAATCGCTGAAACGCACAAAAACAGTGACAGACGGGTGTACTCTTTCACTCGAAACGCAGTATACTTGCCGGGCGGCAGATAGCGTTTGAAGTAGGTGGGATTTCTTCCATTTATAGAAAGACTTAAGGTTGCTTATTAAAGAACCTTGGTATAATCTGCAAAAGTTCGCTGGATCTGGGAATACCCAGTGATAGTTGATCAAGTGGGGGCTGAAGTTAGTGCCCGCTTTAATGGTCGAAAGGTAGAACCCTGAGACTGGATTTTAGAGGCTCTCGGTTGAGAACTTGATTACACATAACTAGCTGTTTCCCAGAAACAGTAAAATATAAAATAAATGGAGAGGACTATAATGACCTTTACTAAAAAGAAACTAGCCGCTGCAATTGGGGGGACTCTCCTAGCAAGTGTTGGTATACAACAAGCACAAGCAGCGGTCGATTTAGACGGTACAGCGGGAGCAGCCACCGCGTTGCTTTATGCCAGTGAGGCAGTCATCGGGACAGCGGGCCTTGGCCTGACCGACGGCGCCACAACGGATATGGACATTGTCGGCTTAATGGCTGTCAATGGCGTCCAGTCAGATACTGACATTCGTGTCACGCTGACCCTAAGCAGTGGTGTGTTCACCGCCGCACCAACATTGAGCATTGTTGGTACTGATGGTGCTACCGACGTTGGTTGTGTTATTGGTACCAACGCTCCATCTGCTTGTGCTCTCACGACACTTTTTGCGGGTGGTACTACCGCTGATAGCACTGTCACGTTTAACACGTCTACTGGAACCGGCAGTGTTATAGCCGGTGCACATTTCAACTTCGCGATGGCTGGACTGACTGTTTCTGACCAATCTGCTATCACAGCAACTGTCAGTACTGAAATTGCTGACAACTTTGGACCTACTGACTTGCCGACTAATACTGGTGCATACCTTAGCTTTGGGCCTTTGCTGTCTGTTGCAGCAGATGCAACTGGTGCTACAACTGGAGCTGGTGCGGCAATTGACGTTGCGCAGAACTCACTTTTCTTTGCTGGCTCAGCAGGCGATAATACTACTAACGTAGGTGGTGCTATTGTGGTTCAATCCACCAATGCCCCGCTTAGCGTAGGGTCTACTGCTCTTACTGCACCCGACGTTATTGCCTCGGCTCAACACACGATTACCGCAGCAAACGGTTTTGCAGCGTTTAATCAGGGTACAGCAGGCGGCAGCATCACGGTGGGCGGCGCCGCCGCTACCGTTAGTACGGCTGATGCCACGATGGCAGTGGCAGCCACGGTTGCTGTCTCCGCTGGTGGTAACACCGCTGGAAGTCAACAAGTTGCCCTTACGGTCCCAGCTGGAAATACGGTAGCGATTAGTGAAACTACACTGACGGCTACGGTAACGAGTATCACTGCAGGGGCGGTGTATAGCTCTGCAACTTCATCGGGTACAGTTGCTCTTGCCTCGCTCTCTCGCAACGGCAGCTCAGCAAGACTGACGTTCTCAGTGAATCCAGACAGCCCTTTCCCAATGTCTATTCGGGTGACAAACGACTCGGCCATTGCTGGACCAGCGACGTTAACGTTGACTAACGATGACGGTGAAACTTCAGCTGCTATAAGCCTTGCAGATGTTGCGGGTGGCCCAGCGGGCGACCTGGCGGCAGGTGCAAGCACGACTTTGCTGAACATGAGCGATGTGTTCGCAGCTGTCCAGGCGGCGGATGCCACGTTTGATCTGGGAGCTATGAGCAATAAGCTTCGAGTGAGCGTTTCATCTTTAACGCCTAGCATCGTACTGAATGCATTTTCACTTAGCTCGGACGGTACAACGTTCAGCATGGTGACAGATGCTGGTGCCTAATAAGGTTTTATAAGACCTGAGAAAAAGGTGGCGTTAGCCACCTTTTTTTTGCCTGGGATTTGTACAGCGCACTAGCTTGTAATGCTTAGTTAACTATCATAGAAACAATCAATAGGCTGAGAAGCGCCTAATCAAGGCCGGGCTGGGGCTGTCAAAGTGCGTGTTGCATAAGACAGACAACCGCCAGTCTCTTGTTGTTTGCCGCTGGCCCAGTAAATTGGGTTATCGATGGCCGGGTAATCTTGCGTAAAGGCAAGATTGCCCTCTACTGCCGCTCAATGAATCCAAGCTTTGTGCAATTGTTCAGAAAGTCGCGTGTGTAGGGTGTTGTTTCAGCCGGATACGAAATCCATCGATTGGATTCCTGGTGGGCCTGTCGGCAGCGACTGAGGATCCCGTCAGATATCGAAGCTTCACCCTCAAGATTGAGGAACTCAAGAAGCGGCTTTACAGTGATCCCCGGGTTTGACACGAATGTCTCGAAGCTCAATTGGTGATAATGCTTGGTCTCTTGTTGCGCGAAGGTAAACCAGCTTGTCAGCATCGCGCTTATCCAGTTAACGGTTGATGGCCATGTCAGGAACGGCGCGGTATATACCGTTAAGTCGTGTGCACCGGCGAAGGCATCCAGGCAAACCGTCTTGGGATGTTGAGTTAACCAGATGATATTCGCCTCGGGGAACCGCAATTTGATCTGGGGTAGCATAAAAATGAAGCGCGGATCCCAATAAACGTTTTGTCCGTCGTGGCAGAGTTCGGAGAGCTTTTGTGGGTTGGATTCTTCTGGCAACGTGCCCGCTAGCAGTCCCACGATATTCTGGTTATGACTATGGCTTTGCACCCCGGACTGTTCACCCAAAAGCGCGGCCAGCAACTGCGATTCGTTCCCCGGAAGGCTGATAATAAAGTTGTGGTTGCGTCCGGCAATAACCCCGCTGGGGAGTGTTTTTAAGTGTGCCGGGAAACGTTGACTATTTAATGCCAGGTCGTTGCCGGCTTTGAAATGCTCTCCTAGATTATCGACCAGCCGCTTGTCTGCAATGTTGGCCCACTGGTATGAGGTAAAGGCACTCTTGTAGTCGTCATTAACCTCATGAATTTCGCCCAGGCCTCGATACACCTGTGATTGCAGGTGATCCGGCAAATTGTGCTGTAGCAAACGGTTAAGACGATCAATAGCATCGCTCTCACGGCCGTTAGTGGCGTCAACTTGGGCCAGCGTGATATTTGCAAACAGGTTGACAGCATTGATAGCAAGTACCTGCTTCGCAATATCTGCTGCTTGCGATAGGTCTCCCGTCTCGCGATAGGCCTCTGCAAGTGCTGCAAGTTGAACTTCTGACAGTTGCGGACAAACTTCCCTTAGGCGGAGTAAAGTTCCAACAACGTTCTGGTGTTCGCCTTGCGCCTTGTGAAGTTGCGCCAAATCAAAATAGGCATCCGGCAAGGTAGGCTGCAGCTCGATGGCTTTTTCAAGGTTACGTTTCGCAGCATCAAAATCCCCTTCGCGCCAGTCCATCCCTCCGGTGTATAGGTGTTGCAGGCGGGTGAGCGTGGGGAACACGATAACCTCGCTATCTAAGAACTGCCGTAGCTCACTATAGCGTCCGCCCTCAAACAACAAGATAGCTTTAGTACGATGGAATTCAGGTTGGTCGCCCTGTAGGGTGAGCGCTTCATTGATGGTAAGCAGGCCTTGCGCTTGATCTCCCCTGGCGCGATAGATGCCTGCCAGCGTATTGAGCAAGTGGGGGCTTCTATCAACTGCCAGGCCTTCGGTGATGTACTTCTCTGCCAGATCAGCTTTGTCCAGGCGAAGTGCTGACGCTGCCATCAAGTTGCGCAGCGTCACAAAGGCGGCGTCTCTGGTATTACCAGAACGGCTGAGCAGGCGTTTCGCCTCATCGATGGCGCCCTGTGGGTCTACCTGAAGCTGTCTGACGACTTCATTTATTTCATTGATGTTGATTAGGACAGGCATATGAACGACTCAATGTAGGGTGGGTTGGGCATCGCAATGGTCTTTCCACATGTTTCTGTAGGCCCGCTCTAGTTCCTTGACAAGCCCTGGCCCGTCGGTCATTTCTGAGCTTAAAAAAGTGTCTCGGATATGCTGTTTTTCATTCAGCGAGGTGCCTGTCTGTGCCAGGTCAGTCGCAATCTGTGCGTATGCTTCATGGGAGTCACCTACCCATTGTGGAAAACCGGAAGCGGTCAGGATCGCGATGCCCATTCTGCTTTTTAGCGCATCGCCGGTTAACGATATGACCGGAACGCCCATCGCTAGTGCATCAGCTGTGCTGGTTCCACCGTTGTAAGGGAAAGGGTCCAGGCATACATCGACAGTATTGTAGACATCCAGATGATCGTGATGACTTCGGCTCTGGCCCATGAGGGTCAGGCGCTGCCGATCTATTCCCATCTCTTCGAGATAGTCAGTGACGATAACTCGAAGGTCACCGTCCCGGAACTCAACGGACTTAACGAGTAAGCGCGCGTCGGGGTTTCGCTTCAGAATTTGGACCCACATATTGATGAATTCCCTCGAATGCTTACCGATATGATTAATCACACCAAAGGTGATGGGTGCACCCGCGGGTTTTTCAGTTAACGCCGGGAGCTTATCGTCCAGACCGTAAGCGGTCCAATTTCGGTTCAGTCGGTACTTGGTTTCGCTGCTGGGTTCGGTGGTATCAATGGGATGTATTAGATGATCGGTTATCCAATAGTCCATCTCTGTCAGACCGCTGGAGCCTGGGTACCCCAGATATAATGTTTGAATCGGTGCGGGTTTGAAAGCAAACAGGCTTGTGCGACTTTGCCGTGTGTGTCCAGACAAATCAATCAGAATGTCAATGTTGTCTCTGTTAATGAGCCTGGCGGCTTCGTAGTCGGAAAGGTCCTGAATTTCCCGCCAGTGGTCAGAAAGTGCCTTCAGCTTTGTGGTTGTGGCGTCCTTGGTGTGTTGTTGCGCGTAGCAGAACACTTCAAAGGCTGATCGATCATGGTTGCGCAATAGGGTAGCGCTGAAAAACGATATTGCGTGCGAATAGAAGTCCGGTGAAACGTAGCCAATCCTTAGGATTCGATCCTTGCCGGGCTTAACGGAATGTGCCAGGTGATTATTTCTAGCCTCTTCCACTTTCAGCCCAGCATTCCAATCCAGGTGGCGTTGGAAGCAGGTTTCTATATCTTCAACCCCAAGATAGCAGCTCATAAAAAGCTGGTTTCTAATATGTTCCTCATTTAGTTTAGCTGCGCGGTTGGCTAAATCCTGAGCGTTTGTTTGCATCAGCCGGTTCATAAGTATCGAGCTCTGTGTTAGATAGCCCTGACCAATTGAAGGGTCAAGCTGATCAACTTTTTTGTAAAGTGGTGCTGCCTTAGCGTCTAGACCATTAACCTCGTAAAGCCCAATTAATTTGAGGAAAAGGTCTGTGCTATCAGGACAATGATTAAGGGCATCTTCCAGCAGGGTTATGGCTTCCGCTTGCCTGTCTTCAGCGTCAAGGATTTGGACAAGCGTAAACCAGGTGCTGGGCACTGAGGGCGCTTTTTCGATACAAATCCGCAATTCTGCCTCTGCCGCGGCCATGTCTTTATTATCGATCAGCAGCAGCGCAAGGTTGTAGTGTGCGGGGACAAAGTCGGCATCGTTGGCCAGGGCCCGGTTAAGGTATTTTTGTGCCTCGTCCAGACGCTCCTGCTCACGACAGGTATTGCCCAGGTTGTTGAGCGCGGGTACGTTCCTGCTGTCTAACTTTAAGCTGCGTTTATAGCTCGAAATGGCCTTGTCTGGTAACCCGCAGCCCCGGTAGATATCTCCTTGTAACTTGAAGTAATTCGGCTCGTCCTTGACAAGGTAAATGGCCTTTTCGATGGCATTCCTGGCCATCTCGGTGTTGTTGAGTTCAAAAAAGTATCGTGCCATCAGGTAGTAAAGGCTTGGGTTGCGGGGTTCTATGCGTAGGGCATTGTCGATCATGCGCATAGCCGGATCTTTCTGATTTTGTGCATCAAGCGCCAGGGCGCCTTCTACCAATTTGGCGACCTCATCGCTACCGGTTTTGATGTTTAGATTGACCTCTGCCGATGGGAGGTCTGTCTCGTAGTCCTGCATAAGTTGCTCATACGATAATTTGCGCGAATTCTACAATTATCACCGCATTTCCTCCACAAGAGATGGCTGAAAAGACAGAATTCAAAGCTTTTATGGCAATGAAACCGGTTACTTGATTGCTTCAAGGTTTAGGGACATTAAACGACCGTTCTGCTTGTCCATATGTGGAAGATACGCCTGCGAATAATCGTCAATGGCTGTGTGTTCGGTTGTCCGCCAGTCCCACCTCGAGATCTCGGAAAATCCGGCGTCAATCAGCAAGTTGGATAAAGATGGCTCATCAAAGATCATTTTGTGAAAATCAAAGTCATCCTTTTGGCCGCCGCTAATCAGTCCAATAAGCCCTGACAGGCCGTCCGCCAGACCATCTTCATAAAAGATCTCAGCGCAGGCGGAAAAATCCGGGACGGCCAATCGCAGTGTGCCACCAGGCGCTGTGACTCGACACCATTCGGCCAAAATTGTCGGTATTTCCCAGCGCCCGAAATGCTCCAGCACGTGACTGCAGTAAATGAGTTGCGCGGTGTCGTCGGGAATGAAATCAAGTTCTCGTACATCTGCGAGTCGGTCAACATGATTAAACGCCATGATGTCAACGTGATAAAAGCCAGGTATGTGTACATTTCCACACCCGAGATGTAACTTGCTGTAGGGGCTGCTCATTGAATTCTCTGTCATTGCCCCGAATTGTCGCGGCATTTATGGTTAGCTGACGGTAATAATTTTTACGAATTGTTCTGCCAGGTTTGATCCCGGGTTCAGTTTTTCGTAGTTTGCCAAACAAAGGTGTGTCAGGTCGGGGCTGTTATAAACAAAGGCCAAAGCGCCCGTAATCAATAGCTGTTCGCTGGTAAAGTTATCCAACTGGTTTAAGTCACGAATAAAAATGGCATCGGCCCACAGGTGCTGAGTTGCGGTATTGACGTTTCCTCCTAGCGTTATCGGTTTTAGTGTCCGACCCCCAAGTTCCGTGAACTTGTGGAACATGAAACCCTGCTTTTGCAAGAAACTTGAAACATCACCAAACAACGGCTGCCCATGGTAGAGTTCGACGAACTCGACTTCTGTGACAATGAACAGCACGTCTTTTAAGGCCTGAAGTCCGCCTTGAAAAATGTCAAGCTCTGCACCCTGAACATCTATCTTGATGAAGTTGGCAGGGTTCCCCGGGTTTTCACTCAGGAACTGATCAAGCGTTGTGGTTGATAGTTCTGTTACCGTTTGCAGTTCTGCAACCCCCATACCGTTATATCTTTCTAGGAATGGTGCATTGGGTTCGTATAATGAGGAACACATTGGATGAACTGTTTCATAGAACGGCGCTGTTCCCTGCTTATCGCTGAGGGCTGTCGGGTAGTAACTAAACTGATCGCTCGAGTCCTGATTAAGTTCTTTGCAGGCGTATTCATCTGGCTCGAAACCGACGAGTTTTGCGTTTGGCAAGGTACTGATAAGCGCGTGGAATGGTTCTGTGTGCCCTTCCATCTTTCGCGCGCCTATCTCCAGCGTCGTTAGCGCCAAATTAGGGTCAAGGTCTTTAAGAAAGGCGAGGAAATTCTCTGTAATGCTTGTCATAGTAGCCACGGTATCCAAAGTGCGACCGAGAGTATATACGGGTCTTGGGGTGTACTTAAGTTATTTTTAGGCCGTGGGTTCGATAAAACCGAAAGGCAGATCGACAAAAATAAAGAATATGCTGCAAGCCCTTGGAGGCACTTTCTCCACCGTAATGAATAATTTTGGCATCAGGCAAATAGGCGATTTTTCCAATCTGGGAGATCTTTTTGCTGAGGTCAAAATCCTCGAAATACAAAAAATATCGCGGGTCGAATCCGCCGACGGCCTTCAACGCCGATGTCCGGGCAAACATGCAGCAGCCGCTAATCAATTCGATGCCGAGCGTCGGTGCTGAGTGATCCAGATCATGGTACTCGTAGTGGCGCAAATGATTCGCGAACAAATTCCTGGCGAACCTGGGTGCAAAACCACGAACAAAAAATGCCAGCACGCTGGGGTATCTTTTACATAGGTGAGCGTTGTTTTGCGACGGTGTCTCACCATGTGGGGCGATCATACAAACTTCGGGATGATTAAGAGTAAAGCGCAGGATCTCGGTCAAGCTGGTCCTGGCGAGTATGACATCGGGGTTTAGAATCAAATGAAATGTTTTATCTGAAGTCATGATCGCCAGATTGTGCGCGACGCCGTAACCTACGTTACCTTGCCCTGCAACTAACCTTGGTTCAATAAAGGGTGTCATTTTCATCTCGTCCAGCGTTAACCGAATAGATTCTTTGTTGTTACCGTTATCAATGATCGTGAGCGCGGTATTTCGCAATAAGTTTTCTTCCTTTGCGTTGCCAATGGCGACCAGCAGCGAATCAAGACACTTTCTGAGTAGCGATTCGTTGAGTTCAAAGACAACGATTGAAATTGAGAGATCTTGCACAGAAACCCTTGTTAAGAAACGTTAGCGTGACACGAGTGAACTGTCGCACTGCGATACGGAGTAACTCTATCGTCAGGTGCGCTGTTGCGCCTGAATCATCTCACTATTGTAAAGTATCGTCGACCAATCACTGGTGGGCGATGAGTGCGCTTGGTTAAATACCGGCAAGCGGTATAGGTGTCATCGATAGAAAAATTTTGCTCATTCCCTTTTTCAAACCACTTTGCAGGGTGTCCCGTAGGCAATCGAATACTCAGGGATATCTTCCATCACCACTGATCCTGCGCCTATGATAGACCCCTTGCCGATGGTCACGCCTGCCGAGATCACCACTCGCATACCGACCCATACATCGTCTTCGATCACGATTCGATCGCTGAAGGAGGCTTGCTTTCTCATCGGGATGTCAAGAGCTGACCGCCCGTGTTCAACGCCACAGATCATCGTTCCACCTGCAATCATGGTGTAGTCGCCGATGATCAGGCCTTCTCTCGGTTCGTAAATGTGGCAGCCAGGACCGAACGATACTTCTACGCCTGTCTCCATAAAGCCCTGGTCGATTCTAATAGAGGTTGAGGGGTAAATAATGTTCATTTCCCCGAAGGTGAGCTTTGCATTGATGCCACCATAAATAGTGACCATCGGTTCAATGATCGTGGTGCTTGGCAGGGTTAGTTCGCCTTGAAAATCAATCACGGCACTTTGATGAACAGACTTGTTGATCATGGATAGTCGCGCAGCTGTAGCAGGTGCGGATAGTTTACAGGACTAGGCTCGTGATTGACGTAAATGGAGGTGGAATAGGGAAAACACAGAAATTTTCAGGTGGCGTGCGGGGTGCTTTAAAGCGCTTGGCCCAAGCGCAATTGCCGTGACACCTGATGCCCCCAATGGATGCAGGGACGTTCAATCCATCGATAACTCAGGTAGCTGATCGCAAACGTCGCGGCGATGGTTAGGCAGAATTGAACGGAGGGGTGTACGGACACGTGCTGATAAACGACCTGCAGAATGACGATATGCCAGAGATAAACGCTAAAGCTGACCCGGCCAATAAAACGGCAGACCGGCAGGGCAAAGAACTTGCCAAAATGTGTGCCACCATGGAAAGCGGCAATAACCGCGACGCTCCAGATAACGCCATAGAAAATAAAGGCGCGGTGGAACGTGTTGTTGGCAATTTCGGAATCGAGCAGAGTTCCTGCCAGAGCAGGTACGGTGAGCAGCGCTATGACAATGGTTGACCAACCGGTTAGTTCAATGAGCCTGGAGTCCCACGTTAAGGCGTTAACTTTAGCGTGCTTACTGCACAAAAAAGCCGTCAGACTGCCGAGCAGAAACATCGCAAGATAAGGCCCAAGACCAATGCTATTAGCCATCATGTCAGCGGGTGGCCAGGTAAGAAAAGCCGCATAAATCGTCAAACCAGCTGCGATGAAAGGGCCTGTGATGTGAATGCGCGAGCAACCCACCATGACCAGCGTTACCAGCGGTAACAGCAAGTAGTAGGTAAATTCTACTGGAATGGCCCAATAAATCCCCTCACCAGCCTGCAGGGTCAGGTGCTGAAAAATATCGCTCGGCGTATTGATGTTAGGTGCGTAACCCGGCGCATACTGCGTTAGCCCGAAAGAGGCAAACACTGCAACAAGGTACAGAGGATAGATTCGACAGAGTCGCCTAAGCCCGTAGCCCAGCCAATAGAAGGGTGAAGAACGTTGGTCAGCTTCAAGTGCCTGCCAGGTGAGTAAAAAGGCGCTAAGAACAAAAAACAAATAAACGCCGGCCTTACCGATGCCGGAGAAATCCAAACCGGGGAGCAGGTTTATGCCGACAAGGCTCATATGGCTCAGCAGTACGAGGAGTACCGCGAGCCCTCGCAGGCCATCCAGGGATTTAATAGTCAAGACAGGTAACGCCCTTGGTTGGATTCATAGAGCATCTTCAATGAAGTTGCTACACTATATTATCATCAACTTTTACACTTCCTATGGGTAATTCTCCTATTGTAATCGGCGGTGTTGGTGGCAGCGGCACGCGGATGATTGCGGAAATCCTGCACGCTCAGGGAATCTACCTTGGCGACGATCTGAACGCGGCCTCCGACAACCTTTGGTTCACGCTGTTGTTCAAACGGGCAGAGCTTTTTCCCGATGACAATAACCTTGATGAAATGAGCCAGGGGTGTGATGTGTTCCTGAAGGTGATGAGGCAGGCTCAAGATGTTGGGCTAGATGTTGGGCCCTTTTTAACGCTGCAAGATCATCGCTTTTTGAATCGACTCGCGGCCGAAGACAGGCTACAACACCCGAAGGAATGGTTAAAACAGCGTGTTGAGTCGATACAGGTGAAGTTTAGCGGGCAGCAAAGCGATTCAACCGGTAATGATCGGTGGGGCTGGAAAGAGCCTAATTCACATTTTTTTGTTCCCTACCTGAAGTCCCGAATACCTGAGCTCAGGTATATCCATGTTGTCCGCCATGGTCTGGATATGGCCTTCAGTAAGAACCAAAACCAACTCGCCCTCTGGGGCGAAAGGCTGCTAGGTCGCCCGGTTGATGTTAATGACCCATCCGACTCCCTGAGCTACTGGTGTCGTGTTCATCAAAGAGTGGCAAGATATGCTGACGACCTTCAGGGGAGATTTCTGTCGATTGACTTCGATAGCTTTTGTGTGGAACCAGCGAAGCAAATGCCCGAATTACTGGATTTTGTCGGTGTGCCGAGCGGCGGAGCGAATTTACAAGACATTGCGATAAAGCCGCCGGCCTCGACCGGTAGGTTTCGTGACCACGATCTTTCGGTTTTTAGGGATGAGGACCTGTTATTTGTTCAGCAGATGGGGTTCAGTATTGATTAGGTGAGCACCTGACACGTAACTGTTTTTGATGACGCTGCGGCGCTAAGGTATGCGCCGAGCAGAAGGACTAAGTAATATGGTGCCCTGAACAGGAGTCGAACCTGTGACCCTCCGCTTAGGAGGCGGATGCTCTATCCAACTGAGCTAC
>ENA-OREN01001843-OREN01001843.1-marine-metagenome-genome-assembly--contig:-NODE-1843-length-23298-cov-7.077516_pt1 | contig 23298 bp, 15 predicted proteins | sample MGYA00248624_ERZ508555 | MGnify/ENA primary metagenome ERZ508555 (study PRJEB26222, sample SAMN06267773) | marine metagenome | isolation source: Saanich Inlet, British Columbia, Canada | place...
CCTCGGTAGCTCAATGGTAGAGTGGGTGACTGTTAATCATTAGGTTGTAGGTTCGAATCCTACCCGAGGAGCCACATTAGACGGACAGGGTCTAAAAGCTCTGTCCGTTCTTTATTTACAGGCACTTGCAGCGGTTCTAACCTTAAATACTCTTCCTCCAGTTTCTGATACGTTTCTTTTATCGGAACTAGCCATTCATTCGTCTCTATGCGCAGTATGCCGTCTTTTATGGTTGGGTTCTGACCAATAGCCATTAGTATATCCTTTTTCGTATCCATGTCTCCATTGATGAAGGCTTCACGTGCATTCGTTGCAAAATCAAAGGTTTTTTCTGTTAGTTCCAGCCAATTAACAGCACGGTCTTCCGTTTCTCTTAAATTTTGCTTTAAAGAAATTAGCTGTGCTTGAAGTAGTTTACGTTCTTTTATATACTCTTCATCATCAATTAAACTTCTATATCTCATTTTTGTTAAATTATCAATTTGATTCTGAGTATCAAGAACCACCTTACTTCGTGTTTTGTGGATTTGTTTTCTGTCTTCAATTTCCTTATCATTTTCTTTGTTCAGAATATCTAATGCCCAATCTCTAAACTCTGGTAGTATTGTCCACTTTTTGATTTCTTCCTCTATTTGTTTTTCCAGATTTTCTTTACGTATAACTTTCTTCTGTGAACATTTGATTTTTTTACTTTTCCTTGTACAGTGATAGTAGGTGTAGGTTCTGATTTCTCCTGTACTTTTAATATGCTTCTTCTTCGTCTCAGCGGTGTAAAAGCATCCACACTCTCCGCACTGAATAAGTCCTGTAAATGGGAATTTATGTTTTTTATATCTTGGTCGCCCTTTTCTCCCCAGCAAGAATTGAACCCTGTCATACTCTTCCAGAGTAATCATTGGTTCGTGTTTACCCTCATGCTGTTCTCCGTTGTACTTAAATATTCCAGCATAAAATAAGTTTGCAAAAAGGTGATATATATTACTTCTTGATAGCTCTTTGCCTCCAGATCTCTTGGTTTTAGGTGTTCGTAAGCCCCAACTATTAGCAATTTCTAAAACCCGTGGAGGAGTATAGCGTCCAGTTAGCATTAAATCCCATAGCTTTCTGACTAAATCGAAACGGTCAGGATCTTTAATGATAATTTTTTCTTCTTTATCGTTTAGGTACCCAATGGGGGCATGATTGGGAGACCAACCTTTTTCAATTTTGCTTAAAACACCCCTGAGTGTATTTTTTTTTAAATCTATGATATATTGATTAGCGATACCGCTTTCAACGCTTAATAATAAGGCGTTATCTGAAGGCAAATATTCTCTATCTATAGTCTGAATTGATTCCAAAGTGTTTTCTTGAAGCAACCATTGTACCCTGGCGCTATCTATAGGGTTTCTAGAAAGTCGATTGATCTGCCAGCATAAGATACCATCAGCTTCACCACTTTCAATGGTTTGAAGCATCTTGCTAAATTGAGGTCTCGACTCAGGTTGTTTAGCGGATTTGGCTTCAACAAGTATATCAACAATCTTTAAATGTTGTTCCTTCGCTAACTTTTTCAATCTGTTGACTTGATCATCTATAGATTGAACTTGCCTGTCCTCGTTTTCACTTGATTTCCTTGCATAAAGTATATATTTCATTATTATCCCTTTGTGTACCCCCCCTAGCCTGACTCACTATATATTTTAAGAGTCGGTACTATAAATACCCTGTTCACCAACAAAAATCAACATTTTCCTTTTGTCGTTTGGGTCTGGCTTTTCATAGATTAAACCTGATGCTTCTAACATCGGAATAATTTGCTGTCTCAGTCTCCAATCATCTATCATTCTTCCGCATATTTTAAAATGTTCTGATTGAATTTCTTTGCGAGATAGGCCTTTTAGTTCATCCTCGTTTGCAATTATATTTTTCTTTTCAAATGCAGGTGCAATAACTTCTTTGTAAATATCAAATACAAAAGGGGGAAGATTATGTTCTTGGCTCTCGGAAATCTTATCCCATAGAGAACATGCTTCTTTTATATCCGTTTCGTTAGCAATAATAGTATTTCCTTCTCTTTCCCTGAACCATACATTTAATAAGGCAAATCCTTTGACAAGTGATATAAGCCGTCCAATATCCCTCTGATGCCTTGGCTTTAGTACTTTTTTACCATTAAAAAATTTATCTTTGATAAGATCAGTGTTAATGATTTTAATATCTCCGATATTTTCATTTTTAGTGGCTTCGATTCTTTCTTTTAATAACCTTCTTGATAAATCATTTCCTAACCAATGTTCATAATGCTGATTATCGCTGTCTTTTATTATTTTTTCCTGAATAGCATCCCTAATCTTTTCCTGGCTGGTCTCTGGAGAAAGCAGAATAAAACGGGTGCCTTCCTGTTCATCAATATTCAAACCCGCACTACAAAATATTACAGACGGATAACCTTTTACAAGTACATTCTTGGTTCTTAATCCCGATTTTTGAGACTTGTCTGTAATCTTGAGTAGGATTTCTCTTTTGTCGTGAGATAAAATTGGTCTGAGTCGTTCAAGTAGTTGATTATGCGGCTGGTCTAAGAAAATTAGAATTTTCCTCGATAGATTGATTATATAAATATTCTTCTCTTTGTCGTAACCAGCAGCATCGTGAAAGAAAGATGTCGGGGAGCAATATCCTAATTCAATGACATCTTCATCAGGAAATATTTTGCTAATTTCAATTGGTATGAAAGACTTACCTGTAGAAGAAGGCGCGTTAAAGCTGATGTTAAATTGAGAACTATCTGTAAAGGCAGACAACATACAGATAAAGCTAACTAGTTTATTATCTTCATCTTTTTTGATAGTCAGCCCAAGGGTTTTAACAATATCAGTTGATGTTAATTCTTTGAATTTAGTCACGTCTATAGGCTCTTTCCCTGCCGCATATTCTGACAATTCATTAATTAATTCATGTTTAGAGCCATTATATTTTACAAAATAGTCTGTAATGTCTTTTCCATCAGTCATTCTTTCAGGCAAATTGATTTTATAAATGGTTTTGTTGTACAGACTCTTTTCAAGTTTCAAAACCAACTCTTCTGTTCCTTTAATTCCTGCTTTATCTCGGTCAAAACATATATAAATTGACTTCACATCCTTTAGATACTCAATCCATTCTTCTTTGAATGTTCCAACGCCAGCAGTTGAAGTTATAGCTGGTATTCCATAGCTATTTAATAAGATACAATCTAACTCGCTTTCACAAATAACAATATAATCGTTATTATTTCTTAGATTTTCTAATCCAAATAGTGTTGATTCCGTTCCTTTAGGATGGAAAATATATCTTGGCTTTTTATCAGATCCTGGGTCTCGTCTTAATTTGAAATAACAATATTCCCCATTAGCATCTTTCATGGGGATGGTGATCCAATAAGAGTTGTAGAAAAATCCCCAGCCTAATTTGTATTTATCAACAAGCCCATCTGTTATGCCTCTGCTATTTAAGTATTCTCTAATATTTCCAGGCAGACTTGAGCTATATTGCTCAACAATTTTCTCTGTAATTTTTAGAGCTTTATCTTTGCCTCTTTTAGGAGATTGGTTCAAGGATATATCTTGCGTGCTATCGCCAAGATGTTTTGCTAACGTAATAATATTTCCTTTTTCACCGCATTTTTTGCAAACATATTGACTAGATTCTCTATTAATGTAGAGATGTGCTTCTTTGCCCTTGCTGTCATGATCACAGTCATTAAAGATACAACTCGTAATTAGTTCACCGTTGCGTTCTCTGAATTGAATATTTTTTTGTGTTAAATATTTCTTGATAGAAATAGTTTCGATTTTATTCATTTTCCCTATTATCATCTTTCTTTAGAGGAACTGTAACTACTTGCCTAACTATCGCCAAAACAGATAATCCTTTTTCCAGAGCTTCTTTTTTGGAAATATCTTTCCCAAAATGTTTTTTATATAGCTTCTGAAAATCTGTAATTTGTATTTCAGATAGTTGCACAGATTTCTAGCTCCTTCAATACCTGCCTAATTAAAGTAAAATAAGTCGCCTCAATCTCGTTTAGCACATACTAGCTCATTCCTCACGTATTACGGCGTTTCTAGGTCAAAAAACCTCAGCTCAACTGCCTATTTGGGAGAAAATCCTCCTCCTATTCCCTTACGTTCAGGATTTGTTCCCAGCCTATACGGATATGAAGGGCAGGATTTATCTGTGCATTTTTTTATTTCGTAAGCAGAAAAACCCATACACTCAAGGCATTGAAATCTGATGGCTTTTATTGGTGTTAATGAAACTTCTCTAGTTCCCCCGTCTTTTGATCTTATTGTGTGTTTAATCATTTTGATGACACCTCGAATAACGCTTCTTTAATTACTTTAATGTCTTCCTCAGAATAAATCCGCCTCCCTGAACTGGTTCGTTCGACATCTCGAATTTTTCCGGTATCAAATAAATACTGAAGTTTATAAAAAGGAATTTTAAGTTCTCGGCAAATGTCTTTACTTGTTAATATTCTTCCCATCAGGTCACCCCTCCTTCTATTAGTGAGTAAACGACTAAAATAAAGATGTTGTCCATCTTGTGCTTACTGGAGGTTTTAAACAAATGGGAATTGTTTCTCTGGAGAATTATATCGTAGTGGAAAACTGTTAAGTCCTGCGCATAATACACTTACGATATTGAAGGAATTTGATAGTATACTTTGAAAAAATATTTGGAGAAATTTGAAGTATGCAAAAAATGGCAAAACTTACCGTGTTTTAGTAAGTATGGATTTGCAACTATTTGAAAAATAAATAGATAAGACTTGAAGAAAACTTACTGGATGCAAAAGTAAGTAAGTATGAGTAAGCAGGGCAAGCATTTAATCATGATAACTGCAGTCTATATATAATTCACAACGATCATTGATTAGTTTAATACGACCTCCATCAAAGCCCGCTTTCTCTAATTCGTCTTTAATAGGTGTGATTTTAGAAGATAAATGGTCTTTCTTATTCTTTGAGATATTGTCACCCTTTTTATGTCCTTTGATTCCGGCTTCTTGTAAAACCGTATCAATAGCCACTGAGGCTTTTTTGGTATTATTATCGTATTCGTTAAAGAGGCAGTGGAATATCTGAAAAGATTGTCCCTTAAGCTCAAGAAGTCGATCAGCTGTTTTCCCTTTTGCTTTTGCATAAAACTTTTCATCATCATCCCACCGTATAAATTCTAAATCTTTTGAAAGGCCCTTCATTGCATTTGTTTGTCCATTTCTCCCCTTAACCTTCTTACCCTTAAGGCGGATTGATTTAAAACCATCCGGAGCTGTAAATTCCCTTGAGAAATATTCAACGTTGTCTGTATATGCAACCAACCAGCAGCTTGGTTTCTGGTTAATAATTTTAACTATTTCAAGATAATGGTCATCGTCTTCTCGACAGCCAGGATCACATTCTAAATTGTTCAAAAATATTGTGCCGTTAAAATCCAGCAGAAAACTTTCATAAATAGGAACCGAAAAGAATGGTTTGTTTAGAACAGGGTCATGAAGTATTTCAATGTTATCTACAACTTGCTTTTGCATCAAAAATGAATAAACATCTTTCCCTTTGTCATCTGCGAAATCCTTTTCGTAAAAAGATTTGGTTGTACTCTTGAAATGCTCACGCACCTTGTTTTCAATTTCTACTATCAACTGGTTTTTAGGGGTTTGATTTTGCCATTGTATTAAAATACTTTCAGCATCTATCCTGAACATATCAAACTCCAACAAAACACCCATATCACCAAGAATATCTACACTTGAATCAGTTGCTTCACTATCTGTCTTAGCGTTTCCATGCGAGGCTGTTTTCTTATTTCTCCTCGAATATTCGTCAATTAACGCTTTATTAAGTTTTTCACCTAAATCCTTTATAAGTTGCTCTTTTGTAGGTATATCTTCAGTCTTGATGAATTCTACTAGATCAAGTTGTTTACAACCGGTTACTTTCTTGTGAATTTTCTGGATTAAATGTACCCGGTTAAAAATGTTTTTCTGTAAATCGTTATGAAGCAAGACAGATTTACGGGCTTTAAAGTATTTGATGATATCAGCTTTATTTTGCGCTGAAAAAAACATGATTGCGCTCCTCTAGCACCCTCAAAACAAGTGGTTAGGGAAGCCAGTGAGGTCTGGCCTTTCGGTGTGCACGCCTACCCTAACCATTGAATATTACCTATTTAACTACTTCAAATCGGAAAGTCAAGACTGTCTCAAAAGCACTTATCGCTTTTTTCTAAAATCTATCAATTCGGGGCATAATTACCAATAAAGTATTGAATTAAAGTAGCAAATTTACTACACTTACAACTCTCTAAAAGCAATCTTCTTTCAACGTGATGAAAATAACAATCAATAACCAAATAAGCCATCTTCCTTTGTTTGGATTATTTAACGAAATAAATAAATTTTATATCTATGGCTGAGAAATACAACATGTCGTTTACTACAGGGGGTCTTTTCCGACAAGAAGCGGAAATCCTCGCTGGTTTGTATATGGAATCCAATAATTGGGATGAATCAAAAAAGAAGATTCTTGATGACAATCTTTTTCAGGTGACTACTCAAAGTGCCTTAAAACGAATTATTCGTGAAATTTCAGGCCGTATAAAACTGCTAGGAGAAAAGCAATTAGAGATATTAGTTGATGGATCGCCACAAGAAAAACAGCACATCTTGTGGTTGGCTGCCTGCAAACGTTTTGACTTTATCCGTGAATTTGCTGTTGAGGTTCTAAGGGAACACTACCTTCAACAAGTCAAAGAACTTTGTGCAAATGATTTTGATCAGTTTTTTCGCAATAAAGCTGAGTGGCATGAGGAACTCAGCTCATTAACAGATGCAACAAAAGACAAACTGCGCTACGTGGTCTTTAGAATGATGCGTGAAGCCGAGTTGATTAGCAAGAAGAATGAAATCCTTCCTGCTATTTTGTCATACAGAACCGTCCAAGCTATTAATTCTGTGAATGATGAAGACGTCCTCGTTTTTCCCATTTCAGAGACAGAACTCAGGGAGTGGGCAGTATGACAACCACACTGGAATCAAAAACCATTGCTGAACGCTTTGATCACCTCCTGGCTTTAATTCAAAGTGAACGCTTTTTAAAAAAACAAGGATTAGGTAATGAAGTCCCCTTTTTCATCGTTCCATTTCCTGTGGAAGAATCTGTTCAGTGGAATGACTTGGGAAAGAAACTCATTAAGCAATTGGGACAAAATGGAGTCTCAATCTTAAAAGTTAATCTCTTTGATCTTTGCATTGAACTTTTGAAAGAAAGAGGTATTTGGGACAAGACCCTTGAGATTGAAGAGTCAACAAGCAAAGCTGATCTAAAAGAGCATTTGCAGGGGGTTGTGGATTCCAGAGAGTATCTGGTACCGGCCATTGCAAAAAAAATGCGGGAAGCTGAAAATTTTGATGTGCTCTTTCTGACAGGTGTAGGTGAAGTTTTTCCCTACATCCGTTCACATAATGTACTCAATAATTTGCAAAGTACGGCTCAGGAGAAACCAACGGTCATATTCTTTCCCGGTGCTTACACCCATTCGCTCGAAAGTGGTGCGTCATTGGATCTCTTTGGATGTCTTCATGATGACAAGTACTACAGAGCTTTTAATATTTTTCACTGTGAGGTATAGTTGCGAGGTAATGAATGAAACTTAATAGCATGTTTAAAAAACCCGTTGATCGCCCTATTGAGGGTGTGATCAAAGCCGACGACGAAACCTCTTTGCTCCTCGAAATTGAAGAGTATGTGCTCACGAATGAGGTCTCTAAAAGGCTGGAATCATTTCTGGAAGCGTACAATAACTACGAAAATGCAAATGGGGTCTGGATTTCAGGGTTTTTTGGCTCAGGTAAATCCCACCTCCTGAAAATGCTTGCACACCTTCTTGAAAACAAAGATATTAACGGTACACCCTGCCTGGAGCTTTTCAGTCCCAAATGCCTGGATAACGAGATACTGAAAGGTGATATTAAAAATGCAGCCTCCATTCCATCTAAAAGTATTTTGTTTAATATTGATCAAAAGGCTGATGTCATCAGCAAGACAGAAATCGATGCCTTGCTGGCGGTATTCGTCAAAGTCTTTGATGAAATGTGCGGCTTTTATGGCAAACAGGGTCATATAGCTCAGTTTGAGCGTGACCTTACCAAGCGGGATGTATATGAAGGTTTTAAGAGTGCCTATAAAGACATATCGGGTACGGAATGGTCAAAGGGTCGTGAGCAAGCTCTTCTTGAAGCCCAGAATATTGCAAAAGCTTACGCAAAGGCCACCGGTTGTTCCACTGAAGCCGCTGATGGAATTTTGGATAAATACCGGCACGAGTACAAGGTTTCAATTGAAGATTTCGCCAGTCAGGTTCACGACTATATCGAGTCTCAGGGAAAAGAATTCAGATTGAATTTTCTGGTAGATGAAGTAGGTCAATACATAGCTGGAAATACCAAATTAATGACAAATCTCCAGACGGTTGCGGAAAGCCTGGCTACCAAATCAAGAGGCCGTGCATGGATCATAGTAACTGCTCAAGAAGATATGTCTTCCGTGATGGGTGAAATGGATCAGCAGCAGGGTAATGACTTTTCAAAGATTCAGGCTCGTTTTGCCAACCGTATGAAGCTTACCGGTGCTGATGTGGCTGAAGTTATTCAAAAGCGTCTCCTTTCTAAAAATGAACAGGGAGAAAAGTTGCTGTCAGGAATATATGAACAGCAATCAAACAATTTTAAGACACTTTTTGACTTTGCTGATGGAGCACAAACTTACAGAAACTTCAGAGATAAAGAGGACTTTACAGACTGCTACCCATTCATTCCATACCAGTTTCCTCTATTCCAAACAGCCATAGAAAACCTTTCTCAACATTCCGCTTTCGAAGGAAAACATACCTCTGTTGGCGAACGATCCATGCTTGGAGTCTTCCAACAGGTAGCTATGACCATTGCAAGCCATAAGGTAGGTCAATTAGCCACTTTTGACCTGATGTTTGAAGGTATAAGAACAACGCTAAAGTCACAAATTCAAAGTGCAATTACTAAGGCAGAAAAGCATCTACAAAACAGTTTTGCTCTTCGTGTTCTAAAAGCGCTTTTTCTTGTCAAGTATGTCAAGTCCTTCAATGCAACTGTGCGAAATATTTGTGTCTTAATGCTTGATGAATTTGATCAAGATCTTCCAAAGCTCAAAAGAGATGTCGAAGAAGCACTGGATGTCCTGGAGCAACAAACCTATATTCAGCGCAATGGAGATCAATTCATCTTCTTGTCTGATGAAGAAAAAGACGTTGAAGAGGAAATTAAAAATACCAAAGTGGAAGTGAATGATGTTACTGTTGAGCTGGCCAAGATTGCCTTTGACAACATCATCAAAAACAAAAAAATCAGGCACGATGAATATGGCCAAGATTACCCTTTTTCAAGAAAATTGGATGATCACCTTATGGGGCGTGAATATGAGCTGTCCATTCACGTGATCAGTCCCTTTCATGAGAACTCAGACAACATCAACAGCGTTCGTACTCAATCGATGGCCAACAGTGAGCTCTATGTAGTGTTGCAACAGGATAAACGAGTGATGGATGATCTTTTGATGTACAAACGCACCGAAATATATCATCGCCAAAATATTTCAACTACTCAACAAGACTCTATCAAAAGGATACTCAGTGACAAAATTGCTCAAAACCGTGAGAGGTATTCTGAAATACATTCTCGTGTTGAGACACTATTGTGCAAAGCGACTCTGCTTGCCAAAGGGGAGGAATTAGACATTGGAGGTGATGATCCCAAAGTGCGTATTTCAAAAGGCTTTCTTGAACTTATTCTCAGGATTTATCCGAATCTCAGAATGCTTCGTGGAATTCAATGCACTGAAAACGAGATTTCAAAATTCCTTGAGCCTATTGACGACTCCCTGGCGATATTAACAGAGCCTGAACAGGAGATCTTAAACTTCATCCAGAGCAACAGCAGGGGTGGCGTAAGATCAACCATAAAATCACTTCTAGATAAGTTTGAGCGCAGTCCCTTTGGCTGGTACAACGCTGCGGTACTTTGCAATCTGGCCAAGCTCTGCGCCCGAGGAAAAGTTGAGGTCCGTCAGGATAGCAACATTCTTGAGGGATCCGAGCTTGAACGAGCAATCAGAAACAGTCACGGGCATGGCAATGTAGGCTTGGATCCTCAAGTTGAATTCACGGGTTCACAGGTACGACAGTTAAAAGGGTTTTACCAGGAATTCTTTGACAAACCTCCATCAGGGAATGAAGCCAAATCCTTGGGAAAGGCAACTGCAGATGCGTTTAAATCTTTGCACAGCAAATTGTCTCCTTTGGCATCACAGGTTAATCAATACCCCTTCCTTGTCGCTTTAAATGGGCCTATTGCTGAGATCAACGAATTTTCCGATAAACCTTATACCTTTCAGCTCACAGAGCTTAGCCGACACCACGAAACTCTTCTGGATCGCAAAGAAACTATCTTGGATCCTATCCAAAAATTTATGAGCGGATCGATGAAGGATCTTTACGACGAGGCAAAAAAATACCTAACTTCTCAAGAGCCTAACTTTTCTTATATCGAAGGTGATGAAAATGATCAAATACAAACTATCATCACCGATCCCTTGTGTTTCAAAGGAAATAGAATGCAGCAGGTCAAGACCATGCTGGGTACCCTGAAAAAGGCGGTGTCCGTGCAACTGAAAATAGAATTGGAATTGGCACATGATAAGGTTCTATTGCTAAAAAATCGAATAGAAGGAATGGATGACTTCAAGAGTCTGAAGAAAGAGATGCGTACGGAAATCAACGAACTCTTTGATTCCTTCAAAAACGAACTCAATAATCAAACCCTGATCGCTGTTGTCAAAGACACTCTTCGACGCTTTGAAGAAGATGAATATGTTCGCCTACTCCAGAAAATTGCCGCCTGGTGCCAGTCGAAAGCGACACCAGGCACAAAGGCAAAGGTTGAATACGTGAAATGCAGTTCAATCTCGGTACAATTTGACAAGCCACACTTGGCCAATGAGGAAGACTTGAATAGATATATGGAAGCTCTTAAAGCGGCTCTGGCCAAGGAGATTAAGAGTGGAAAGCGAATCCAAATATGAAACGGAAGGTTTGATGGACACAAGCACACTGAAGAAATTTGCACAGGAGGCTCGGAGGCAGCTAAGAGAACAGGTTCGTTCCAAACTTGAATTAGTTCTCAAGGAAGGTAGTCTGGCCCGTCGTGAAAGTGCCAATTCTGTAGAGAACCTGAAAGAGGCAATATCCAACACCTCAAAAGAAACGATCATCGACAGGGTTGCCTACATTTGGTTCAATCGTTTATGCGCCCTGCGCTTTATGGATGTCAACCATTACACAAAAATCAAAGCTGTTTCTTCGGTAGAGGGATTTACTCAACCTGAAATTCTCGCCGAAGCCAAACAAGGTCATGTCGATGATTCACTAGAAAAATTCGTCAACAAAAAGAAAGTGCTTGGGATATTGAGTGGTAGTGAACCTTCTAAAGACCCTGAGCAAGAAGCTTACCACCTTCTTTTAGTCGCCACTTGCAATTATTACAACCACGTCATGCCTTTTCTTTTCCAGAAGATTGATGATTATACAGAACTCCTTATTCCTGCTGATCTCCTGTCTGAAAGCTCAATACTGACATCAGCACGAATGGCTTTGACGAATGATGCCTGTCAAAACGTGGAGGTGATTGGCTGGCTTTACCAGTTTTACATCTCAGAGAAAAAAGACGAGGTCTTTGAGGGGCTCAAGAAAAACAATAAAATTACACCTGAAAACATTCCTGCTGCCACTCAACTTTTCACACCACATTGGATTGTGAGGTATCTGGTGGAAAATTCTCTTGGGCGTTTATGGATGCTCAATCACCCCAAATCAAAGCTTGTGGAAAAAATGGAGTATTACATTAAACCAGAAGAGATGGAAGTGGATTTCCTAAAAATATCAAAGCCGGAAGAGATCAAAGTTTGCGATCCCGCTTGCGGCTCGGGCCATATGCTCACCTACTCCTTTGATCTGCTTTACAATATTTATGAGGAAGAAGGTTATGACGCAAATGAGATCCCAAAACTTATCTTAGAGAACAATCTGTACGGGATCGAAATTGACGAACGTGCTGGTGAACTTGCGGCGTTTGCCCTAACCATGAAGGCTCGTGAAAAGTATAAACGCTTCTTCAGCAAGGCAATTCAGCCTAATATTTGCGTGCTGGAGAATATTAAGTTTGAAGAGGGTAATTTGAAGGAGTATATTGATTTTGTCGGACGTGATCTTTTCACTGCGCCCTTGCAAACCACTTTGCGTCAGCTTGAGGAAGCTGACAACTTCGGTTCCTTGATTCGTCCGGACGTAAGCGATGTGGCTAGGATACGGCAAGAACTGGAGTCAAAGGGTACTTCCGGGCAGCTATTTCTGGCCAACACTCACAAGAAAGTGCTCCGGGCCCTTAAACATGCTGATTATTTGAGTACTAAATACCATGTAGTGATAGCCAATCCCCCTTATATGAGTAGTAGGAGTATGAATGGAAGGTTAGGTTCATGGGTAAAAGATAACTACCCTGATGTTAAATCTGATTTGTTTTCAGCGTTTATTATCCGGAATACAGAGCTTTCGCTAGAAGGAGGGCAACTGGGCTTTATGTCACCTTTCGTATGGATGTTTATTTCTTCTTATGAAAAACTTCGTGAATTCTTGATCAATAAGAAGACGATAACTTCTCTTGTTCAGCTTGAGTATTCTGGATTTGATGGTGCAACCGTTCCGATTTGCACATTCACATTAGAGAATTTTCACAGGACAGATTTTAAAGCAGGTTACATTAGGTTATCTGACTTCCGGGGTTCTGATAAGCAAGCGCCAAAGACGCTTGAAGCTATTAAAAATCCAAATTGTGGTTGGTTTTTTAGTACCTCTTCAGCCCAATTCAAGAAAATACCTGCAATTCCCATCGCATATTGGATAAGCGAAGGAATGATTAAGACGTTTGAAACCGGGACACCTCTTGGAGATTTTGCAAAAGTTAAACGAGGAATGACAACATCTGACAACAACACATTTCTTCGTTTTTGGCCTGAAGTTTCTTTCAATAACTCCTACCGGTGTTCCTGTAATGATACAGAAGCAGTTGGTTCAAATGCAAAATGGTTTCCCTACAGCAAGGGAGGAGGTTATCGTAAATGGTACGGATTTATGGAGTTCTTTATTAATTGGAAGGATTCAGGTAGAGATGTAATTAATTTCGCAAAAACAATTAATCAATCATACACACGAACAATCGTTAACATTCAATACTATTATTTACCCTCAGTAGGCTTTTCATATATCACCAGTGGTCCATTCAGCATGCGCTGGATTCCTAAGGGTTTTCTTTACGATTCCGGTGGTCCAGGAGTTTTCACTTCTGAAGAAAAAAGACGGTTTATCTTAGCATGCATGAATTCGTCACCTGCAATGATTGCTCTAAAGCTGCTAAATCCTACTCTCAACTTGCAAATTGCTGATGTCGTACGCCTTCCACTTCCACTAGATAAGGATTTGCAACATAACTCTTTTTTTATCCAAGGTATTCCTTCACTTATACATTTGTCAAAAGAGGATTGGGATGCCTACGAAACGTCTTGGGATTTCACAAATCTGCCACTTCTGCAATTTGAGTATCGACATGCAACACTGATGGCCACTTACCAAAAACTCCGTGCCCACTGGCATGAGATAACACTGGAAATGAAGCGACTGGAGGAGGAAAATAACCGTATCTTCATCAACGCTTACGGTCTGCAAGATGAGCTGGATGAAAAAGTATCTCTCAGTGAAATTACTCTGACCTGCAATCCGTCATATCGGTTCGGCAATGAAAAAATCGAGTCCGAACTTGAAACCCTTCTTCTTGCGGACACGATGAAAGAGTTTATTTCATACGCTGTGGGATGCATGATTGGACGGTATTCAATTGACAAACCAGGCCTCATCCTCGCTAATCAAGGCGAAACAATAGAGGATTACCGCAAGCAAATTCCTGAACCCACATTTGAAGCCGACGATGATAACGTTATCCCCTTTCTTGATAAAGGATATTTTACCGATGATGTCACTGAGCGGTTTTATAATTTTCTAAAAGTCACATTCGGTGATGACCATTACGACGAGAACCTCAACTTCATTGAAAAAACCATTGGCAAGGATGTGCGTAAATATTTCCTTAAAGACTTCTACGTAGATCATATCAAACGTTATAAGAAACGACCCATTTACTGGATGTTTTCAAGTCCTAAAGGAACATTTAATGCACTGATCTACATGCACCGTTACCGTCCTGACACTGTCAGCATTGTTCTGAACGATTATCTTCGTGAATTCAGGACCAAACTGACAGCACGTAGAGATCACTTGGACAACGTCAAAGTAGACAGCTCTGCCAGTCAGCGAGAACAGACACAGGCAATTAAGGAACTTGAAGCAATCAAAAAACAAGTCGAGGAACTAAACGATTATGAGCACGAGATTTTGTATCCACTGGCTACTCAAAAGATTGAAATAGACCTTGATGATGGTGTGAAAGTCAATTATTCGAAATTTGGCAAGGCACTTCAGAAAATAGCTGGTTTGTCAGAAGTAAAGAAAGCTAAGGGTGAAACCTCATGAGTGCCAATAAGATTGCACAAGCATTAACTCAACGTTTTGAGAAACATCGTATAGTTTTCTGGTACGACACTAACAAAGAGCTGCGTGATGATTATGAATCCCTTGCACTTCCAGACGTTGAAAAAATTGAACTGAAAAACAACGAGTTCAAGGTAAAGCATCTGGTTTTAAGAGAAATGCCCAAACAAAAATTCCTCCTCTATCAAGAAGGGCCACAACCAGCTCGACTCGACAATTGGCTTCTTGATGTTCTTTTATCACATGATGAATTCCGAACAGATCAAGTCGCCATCTGGCTAAACGAACTTGGGTTGAGCCGAGATGATGCTGCTGTGGTTCAAGAGCACCATGCATTCTTCAATTCTGGAAAACGAAGAGAGCAACTGGAAAATGTCCTTAAAAAAAACGATACGCCGGGAATGATTCGTCTCAAGATGCTCGGCGTTTGTGCCGGGGTCATATCCGACCCGAGATTAGATGTGATATTGGAAAGTTTACTAACTGATGAAGCCGAAGGTAAAAATGAAAAAATCAAGCTAATCAACAGATGTTCTTTAGAACTGTTTTTGTGGGAACAGCTTAAAAGGAATTATGGATACATCCCAGAAAATCCCAGTATCAAAGATTTCGTTATTGAGCTATTCAAATCCTGTTATGCCATGGAAACTGAAGGTGAAATCAAACTTTCAACAGATACCCTTGTTTTTCTAAAGCGCTGGAAAGATAGCCGCACTCACGAAGATGCCTTCGAAAAAATTTCAAATGATTGCAGTGAAATCTTGAACATTGAAGAAAGCCTGTACGAATTAGATTATAGAAAACTTATCGAACTCGATTATTTTGAAGCTATCGACAGGCAAATCCTCCGTGGTCTGGTTGCAGATGTCGCGGAAAAGAAGATCACTGCTGGAGAATGTGCTCAGCTGGTACGGCAGAGACGACAAAGTCATTGGTGCGCTAAATTCAGCAATCTTTATAGCGCCATTGATAATGCCGCTCAGTTTCTCAATGAAGTGGAGAGTGTAAACTTGTCAATTGAATCCATGGCTGAGGGTATTAAAAGCTATACCAGTAACTGGTATAGAATTGATCAGCTTTACAGAAGATTTATCTACCACGTCCGTGATTCGGCACAATCTACACTGCTGGGTGGGTTGATCGAAGAAGTTGAGAATAAATATTCAAATAGTTACCTCCTGCCGATGAATGACAATTGGCAGAGAATAGTTGACCGCCTTGAGAAATGGGATGATTCATCTATCACTTTACAAAGAAACTTCTATTCCAAATGGGTACAGCCCTTTGTGATTAAGAAGATAAAAGTGTGTGTCGTCATTTCAGACGCTATGCGCTATGAAATTGGTGAAGAACTGCTGAGCCGTGTCAGGCAGGAAGATAGGTTCGAAGCCAGCCTGAAGCCTGCCCTTTCTATGTTACCGAGTTATACGCAACTTGGCATGGCTGCGCTATTGCCTAATGAGACCATTTCTCTTGCAGAAAACAATAATACACATACAATAAGCGTTGATGGGATTAATGCACAAGGAACTCCTGCTAAAGCAAAAATCCTCAAATCTCTAGACGGGAAAAGATCTTCAGCTCTTAAATCTGAAGACCTGATGAAACTCAATGGAGATGAGTGTCGTGAGTTGGTACGGGAACACGATATTGTGTACGTCTATCATAATAAGATTGATGCTACTGGAGACAAGCGCGATTCTGAGGAAGGGGTATTTAAAGCTTCGGAAGAGACGCTCACACACTTGGTGAATCTGGTAAAAAAACTGGCTTCGGCTAATGCTACAAACTTACTTATTACGGCTGATCATGGCTTCATTTACCAAGATCGGACTATTGAAGAAAGTGATTTTTTGGCAGTTGAACCGGAAGGTAAAAAAATACTACTCCACAACCGACGTTTTGTATTGGGCTTTGGGCTGAAGGAGCAGTCAAGTTTAAGGAAATTCAGCGCCAGTGAGCTTGGGTTTGAAAGCGATATTGAGGTTCAAATTCCGAAGTCGATCAACCGTTTGAGAGTACGTGGTGCAGGAAGTCGTTTTGTTCATGGCGGTGCTTCTTTACAAGAAATTATCATTCCCGTGGTTCAGATCAACAAAAAGAGAAAGAGTGATATTAGATCTGTGGATGTTGAAATACTTAAGGGTAGTACTTCTATTATTACATCGGGACAGCTGTCAGTGGTTTTCTATCAAAAAGAAGCTGTGACTGATAAGGTACAAGCGAGGATTTTGAGGGCTGGTATCTGGACCAAAGATGGAGTCCTGATTTCCGATTCACATACATTGAAATATGATTTAACCTCTGATAATCCGAGAGAGCGAGAATTGCCCACCAGGTTCCTCTTGACGCGGGTGGCCGATGAGGTGAATAATCAGGAAGTTATTTTGAAATTAGAGGAGCAAGAGGGCGATACATCGCACTATAAACTCTATAAGACAGTGAACTATATGGTCAGAAGATCATTCTCAAGTGACTTTGACTTTTAAAGGATGAATACCATGAATGAATTAGACAAAAAAATAAACGACGCTTTCCCTGGACTGGTTGTGCGCAAGGATCTTGTAAAGACCGTTAAGGGCAACGCTATCGTGCCCACCTATGTTCTTGAATACCTTCTGGGCCAGTATTGCGCCACATCAGACGAAACAAGCATTCAGTCAGGCATTGAAACAGTCAGAGAAGTTCTCAGAAAACACTATGTACATCGCAATGAAGCCGGGCTGATTAAGTCCACTATTAAAGAAAAAGGTCGACACAAAGTCATCGACAAAATCGCCGCTGTTCTTAATGAGAAGTCTGATGCCTATGAGCTTAGCTTCTCCAACCTGGGCATTAAAAAGGTTCTTGTGGATTCAGACACAATCAAAAAGCACCCAAAGCTACTTGTGGCTGGTGTCTGGTGCATTTCAGACCTGGAATGGCTATTCACTGAAGACAAGAACTCCACTCCCTATGTGCTTGGTGCCATAAAACCCATTCAGGTTTCACATTTCGATTTTGATGGGTATATAGAAGCTAGGAAACAGTTCACATCTGATGAATGGGTCGATCTTTTGATACAAAGCGTCGGATTCAATCCAGAGAAATTGAGTAGAAGGGAAAAGTACCTACAACTTGTAAGACTGATCCCCTTTGCCGAAAGAAATTACAACCTCATTGAATTAGGACCTAAGGGCACAGGTAAATCGCATATTTATTCTGAGTTTTCTCCTCACGGCATTCTTATTTCAGGAGGTGAGGTCACCGTGCCCAAACTATTCGTGAACAACACCACCGGGAAGCTCGGATTGGTGGGCTACTGGGATACTGTGGCCTTTGACGAGTTTGCAGGCAAATCGAAGAAGCCCAATAGTGCCCTTGTCGACATCATGAAGAACTACATGGCCAACAAGTCCTTTTCTCGTGGAGTTGAGACACTGGGAGCCGAGGCTTCCATGGTATTTGTGGGTAATACCCAAAACACCCTGGAACACATGCTCAAACACACAGACCTCTTTAGTGAGTTGCCAGCTATTTATCGCGATTCTGCTTTCCTTGACCGTCTTCACTTCTATATCCCCGGCTGGGAATTTGACATGATTCGTGGTGAGATGTTTTCAGATGGATATGGCTTCGTGGTCGATTACTTAGCGGAAATATTGAGGTCCTTTAGAAACCATGACTTTGCCAACTTATATACCGAGAAATTCACTTTGAACAGCGACATAACCACCCGCGACCGTGATGCCATTAACAAAACTTTCTCAGGGTTAATGAAGATCATCTTTCCACATGAGCAAGCATCAACTGAAGAAATTGAAGGGCTTTTGAGATTTGCCATCGAGGGCCGCAAACGTGTCAAAGATCAATTGATTAAAATAGATAACACCTTTGAAGCAGTTTCATTTGGCTACAGTGGCGGTTCCGATGATGACAATCCCATAAAGACCACCGAAGAACAGAAATACCCTCAATATTTCTAAGAACAGAGTTCGTAACGAGAAACACCGGTGTCGGTCTTGTCAATGGTTTACAGGTGAGATGTGGTTTTAATCCTTAATTACTTTTCATCTGTTAACGAACAGTGCCAACATATGACCATCGAATCTCATTACCAGGCGGGTTCTATTTCAACACTTGAGTTGGATTTCACATTTATTAGGTTTGCAGCTCAAAGACCAGGCCACCACTTCTATTCTAGCGCCAAAGACAAACTGCTACTGTGATTATTTAAAGTTCTCGCAACCATTTAGACAGTATAGATGTGTAATCTGTAAAAATAATAAAATTGTATTTTAAAGAAATTGGAAACATGAAATGACATTAGAACGTTACGTAGATATTAAGACGGTTTCAAAGTACACCTCTCTGCCAGTGAAGACATTATATGAATGGAGTTCCACTGGACGTATACCATCCATTAAAATCGGTCACAGGGTTCTCTTTGACCTTCACGATATAGATAATGTAATGGCAAAATTAAAGAGGCCTTGTAACCGGAGTGATACTGTGGCTAATAAAATCATTAAAGATATTCAAGGCTATGAGTCTTAAATGGGAATAATGGGATTATTCATCAGATAAATTGTTATTTTTTAAACTAATTTATAACGGCTTGATTCGTGCTTGTATGTCGCTATCACAACATAACAAGATGAGTAGAATAGTAATTATAATCTGCTGAATAGTCCTGTTTATTACTACATTTTTAAATGCCAACTACCTAACTACACTAATATATGATTTACTACCTAATTACGCTTGATATATGAATGATATTAAAGAGGAATGATGACAAACTAGTTTTTACGAATGTAAGATTTTTTCATCAACCGTTTATTGAAAAATAAAAAAAATAATATTTGGTAGCTGCTATATACTGAAAAAATTAAAAGTATTCTGCTAAAGGTACCCTGAAGGGTGCACAGGAGCCGAGTTTTCCCCCTGGGTGGGGGCTATGAGAATCGACCAAGTTGGAATTTGTTTTGAATTTATTGGGTATTGATTTGTGTTTGCCATGATTTTAATCAAGAACCGAAACGGGAAATAACAACGCGCAAACCGTGAACATAACATAATACCTATTCCAGGACGTTGGCTGGAGCCCTTGTAAAATAAGGGCTAGAGACGAGGTGATAACTACCTAGTTTGGTGGGGAACTTTTTGCATGTTTTTATAGTTTATATCCCCATTTTCAACCTCTATAGCCTGTTATTGTGGAGTTTCCACCCCACAAACAGAGTTAATTGAATTCATTTTGGTGACAGTTGCCTAGAGTGTCAATTCTGTGTTGACCCATATTAGACTTCAATTTTCAATAATTTACGATCTACTTTCTGCCATTCTCAACATAGTGCCACTAATAATACGCGCGCGCGCACGCGCATATGGTAGCGAAACGTGCTCCTAGTTTAACCTCTTCAAACCACTATTGCAGATTAAACACCTACTGCTTCTAATAATGACTTTACTAAAAATGGTTCAACGTCGTGTATTGGAATACGTTTAACAATCTTGACAATGTCTGTAAGTATCACAAGCAAAACTCAACTGATAAATGAAGATACACAGGGCATTACTAGAGAGATGTATAAAATTTGATACTTGTTGGTAGAAGTTGACCAATTCTATAGGCTGTTTTTATAGGCCCTATGATTCTCCAAACGCATGTAAATTAATTAAATTAAATTTCGATTTTTCATTGACAGAATAACTATATTTTGTACAATCCGAGTTGTTTGCATATAGATATAGTATTAGAAAGCACTAGAAGTTTTTGGTTCTATAATAATTTAACTTAAATACTAACAGTGTTCCTACCTTTTGTACTATGTTAAATTCCTTAAAGTATATTCGATTAACTGCTCTCGAAGAAAAACAATTCCAATTCCAGCATATTACCTTTTTTCATTAGTTTTTAACTTTTATTTGCGTAAGAGATTTTCTTATTAATAATTAAAGTTTTCTAAAGGGCGAGATTATGCAGTTTTTTTTAATTCAGGACCCCGATTTTGGCAATTTCTTGTAATTCGTGTTTGTGGAGTGTGTCACAGATTTCCCTTGATTTTGATTATTGGGTACAGTTACAATATTGGGCCATTTTTTTAATTTGATCTTAAATAAGGTGTATTGCGATGTGTAGTAGATATTTGCATAGTGAAACCGGAGATCGACTGACAAAGGATATGCAATCATGTATCAAAGTATTACTAATCTTATTAAAAATTCCTTATGCGTAAGTGAGAAAGATAATTGTGTGTGTGTTTACGATGAACACAACTATGCAACTTATAAACTAGTCAAAAAAGCTTTTTTTAGAACAGGTCATAAGCTTAAATCTTTTAAGACAGATTACTCAGGAATAGGAGAGCCATCTGAAAGCCTAACAACACTTCTTTTAGATGACACTCATAATGTTTTTATTTTTATTCTTGAAGGAAATATTTGGCATACCAAGGCAAGGAAAAAAGCAAAATATGAGCTTCGCAAAAGGCTAGTTTCTATTCTTTGTTCTCCTAGTCAAATAGATTGTAATTCAGGCTTAGTAGAAACTAGTAAGCTTTCAAGATTGGCTTGTGAGTTGTACGAATATCTAAAGAATACAAGAGAAGTAAATATTACAACTTCAATGGGTACTAACATTAGTGCCGAGATAGGTCAGCCTTTTTGTGAGGATGGCGACTATAGTCAACCCTCATCAGGAGGAGATTATCCATCTGGAGAGATTGGCTTTGGGCCGGTAGAAGGTACTGTTAATGGAACCATAGTATATGACTTCAAAATGAAGCATATTGGTTTATTCGCTACTAGTTTCTTGGAAATGAAAATAAGAAACGATAGAGTGGAGAGAGTTGTAGGGCAAAAAAGGGAATTGTTTTCTAGGTTGGTGGCAGACTACGGGGACATAATAAATTATGTAAGTGAAGTATCTATAGGTGTTAATCCATTAAAAATAAAAGACCGTTGCAAGGATTCCATAGTCGAAGAAAAGAATTTGGGGACTGTGCATTTTGGGCATGGGGGAAATCTCTCTTATGGAAATAGAGTTGGAAAACACCTAGACGGAGTTTTAACTAAACCTACAATAAAACTTGATAATACAATCCTAATGCAAGAAGGCAAGCTAAACACAAGTTTAATTTCAGAGGAAAGCAGTTCTTGGTTAAAAAGTTTAAATAAAGTTCTAGTCAAAATTTAGTGTATAAAGTATTGATGGTAGAAAAGAATATAAATTTTAGGAACAATAGAGGGTTTTCTCTTTCTGGTGTATTGCAATATCCCAAAAAGAGCTCGGAAGAATGTCCGCTTTTGGTGTTCGTGCACGGTTTTACAGGAGACAAGGAGGAGAAAGGGCTTTTTTCAGAAGCCGCAGAATATTTTGTAAATGCAGGGTATGCAGTATTGAGATTTGATATGACAGGGTGTGGGGACAGCGAAGGTGAGTTTGTTGATACTACTCTTAAGGGGCAGGTTAAAGATCTTCAGGCGGCATTAGAGTACATATGTAAAGAAGATAGTATTAAAGAAAAAAGAATTGGCCTAGTGGCTTTTAGTCTTGGGGCTACGATTTCTATAATGGGATTTGATCCGGAGAAGATAAGCGCTGCTAGTTTCTGGAGTCCGGCATTATTTCCTTCTGAAGATATGCATCCTCGATATTGGACTAACACAATTCAAAAGGAGCTTTCAACAAATGGATATTTAAAAAAATCTAATCTAAAAGTAGGCCGCAAAATTATAAATGATCTAGGTGAGGTAGATTGTACTGAAGATATGAAGCGAATTAAAACTCCAGTTTTTTTGGTTCACGGTAAACAAGATTCCAAAATAAACTATAAAAGCACTACAAAAGGGAAAAGTTACTTTTTTAAAGCAAAAAGCAAGTTTATCGTAAACGCAGATCATTCATTTAGAAGTTCAAAAAAGGTGAGGCAGGATCTATTTAAGTCTACTGAGCAATGGTTTAATACATCCCTTCTATAGGTTGCGAGTATGGCAGAAAATAGGCTTGTTTAAGTGTACCCAAGAATGATGTAAATCTGTAAACAGAAATTATAAATACAGTGAGTCGGGGTAGGGGGTTCATGCAATCATTTTTAAATCTGGAATATCAAAATAGGTATTATTCTGGATAATCTTGGTTCTAACATCGTCCACGACGGGGAGCATTATAAAAAACCCACCTTTTTGGTGGGTTTTTTAATACTCTTTTTTTGTGTTGGCCGGAAATCAATTGAGTGAACGAACCGGACGGACATATCGGTTTTTGTAACGCCACCGTACGTTACCAAGGCTGAAGTAAACACTCCAGGTGTTGCTGCCATGTTTATCGCCAGACCAGATCCCCCACTGTTCCTCGTCAAAGATGGGGTCTATGTGAAGGGCATTCGTCTTGCCCGGTTCAAGCAGTGATGCCGCTTCCTCTATAGTCGGTAGTCTCCAGTCGCTATACCCGGCATACTTCAGGGTGTTCAACTTCCTTACCCATCCATTCGCTGCATTCCACTGCATATACTCTTTAGAACCTGACTGGAGCCACATCAGTCCGGTGGCATGGTCTATTACCACATTGCCTCCTTTTATCGACTTCTTCTCGTAGTTGTG
>ENA-OREN01001851-OREN01001851.1-marine-metagenome-genome-assembly--contig:-NODE-1851-length-23258-cov-6.947802_pt1 | contig 23258 bp, 24 predicted proteins | sample MGYA00248624_ERZ508555 | MGnify/ENA primary metagenome ERZ508555 (study PRJEB26222, sample SAMN06267773) | marine metagenome | isolation source: Saanich Inlet, British Columbia, Canada | place...
CCTAAAGCTTGTCTCAAATTTCTATCAACTGGTTCATGAGCTTGACTTCTACTGTCCCAAGTTCTGAGTCTTTCAATAGTACTTTTCATGGATGTAGAAAGTGGTTTTCCTGAAGCATCTTTGTTTAATGGATTAATGACTGTGGATAATCCCATATCGTGAATCGTAAGTGATGATGGTGCACCTGCTCTTGCTGGGTTTGAACCACTATCTTTTTGAAATGATCTCCATTCTGGACCTGATTCTTGTGATTTTTCAGTTATTACAAATCCACATTTTGAACAATATTGCTCTCCTGTAACATCATCTGTGAGTAAAGAATTTTTTCCACATCTTGGACAATTAGGATTTTGATTTGACATGAGATCTAAATTTCTCCTTTTAAGCTGACTAACACGATAAGATACCTTTCCGGGGATATTTAAATCGAGTATGAACTATGATGGACTCTGTCACTTTTACAATGCAAATATTTGGAAACTGCTAAAAATTATTCAAAAAGTTTCAGAATAGTTTCCTTGTCTGACTCATCAAGCAGCATTGTAAACACTATGCTGTCTGGATTCTTTGCTTTTTCTCCTTTTGGAAAGAATCTTAGTCTGACCTTCTTCTTCTCTTTTGTAGCCTCATATGGGACGCCTCCAAGTCTTTCTCTGTCCATATCAGTCATGTATTTACCTGATTATTAGCGGTTTTCATTACTTTTCAATTGTTGTCCATCGTGATTTAATTAATTTATTCAACGTTGATTGCATTCATCAATTACTTCTTTGCAACTCTGAAAAAGATCATGATGAGATCAAAAAACTAAACCGCTGAGAGACATTATATTCTAAATTCATAATCTCCTAGGGTTTGGGTTTATTCTTCCCTGCAGTTAGATTGTTTGTAAATATTATCCTGTCAGTTTGGTAGAGATGATCCACTGTTTTCTTAACGCTGAGACAATCAGAACCTGCACTGGTCCTAGTGTAAAATTCTGCAGTGCCTTTCTTGCCGATAGGAAAAAGATAAACTGGTTTTTCACTACGTTCTACAAACACTACTGCAAGTATCTTGTTTTTTTTCTTTTCTTTTCTTACATGTATTAGATGATTAAATTCAGTGCCTATTTTGTCACGGATATAGTTTGAAATCATTTGATTCCAATGATCCCAATCATTTTCTTTAAGATATTTAAAATCCACTTCTATTCCAAGTATTTCCTTATCATCCTTAACCCCAATTACCAGATTTCCACCATCCGAATTTAAAAAAGCACAGACTGTTTTCATTGCAGAATTTATTACATTATTTTCATTTTCCTTATCTGACAAATCGGGACGGTTTTCTTTTCTATTCTGATACGGGAATCTTAATGATGATTTAAATTCCAATATCTTACTTTCTTCACTTTCCAGTAATTTTTCTAAACTGCTTTTGGAATTAATCCAAGAATCATGTGTATTTTTTGAGTGATGTTTCTCATTTGGCGATAAAATAACTTCTACCTTATCTTTTGCTGTTAATTGAGAAAAATACTTTACTGCCTTTTTCTCTTCTCCCTGGATCCAATAATTATGTCCTAACGCTTCTAGTGCATCATTTTTTGTTTCAATTGCATCCTTGCTTTTTTTGAGCAAGTCCAGAAAAATTTTTTCAGCTTCCTCACGTTTATCTAATTTCTCAAAACATTGTCCTTTCATCCATAAACAATGTAGGATAAATTCTTTCTGCCCGATATGCACTTTGTTATTCCATGGTTTGATTTGATTAGATGCTTCAATGGCATCTTCAAATTTTTTTAGATTGTAAAGTGATTTAATTTTGTAATATAATACAAAAGTATCGTACCCGTATTCATCAAGTAACTCATTGCACATTTTAAGAGTGTCTTCGTATCTTTTGAGCTTAAATGTTGGATATATGCGGAAATTTTTAAAATATGCTGAAGGATCTATTTTTAAGATTTCATCATAGGTGTCAAGGCTTTTTTGCCATTTCTCACCCATATAGTGACATTTTGCTTTTTCGCCAAGGATGTCTATATTTTTTGGATCTTGTTTCAATAAAAGATTAAAACACTCAATTGCTTTGTCATATTTTTTATTCCAAGAATAATTTTTTGCCATTTCTAAAATGATCTTTTCATTATTTGGAATAATTTTTAATGCTTTTTTTAAACTCGTAACTGCATCAGTGTATTCATCTCTTGCGTGATAAATTAAAGCCTTTACAAACAACCCGTCTATACTTTTTGGGTATTTTTTTAATAACTTGTTTGAAAGCATCATGGCACTTTTAAGAATTTTATTTACTGCTTTTGTAATTCCAAGATTCTCTACGCCACTTTCATAGTATCGCATTCTTGCCATTTGTGTCATGCAGTATTCGTGATTAGGGAAATACGTTAGAGCTTTTTCATAATGCTTGAACGCATTTTTGTAATCCTCCTTCACTTCAAGTTTGTCTGCCATCTCAACTTGCTCGTCGAATAATGAATTACTCATTTTTAGTCCCCCTGATTTCTTTTATTATGTTCACTACGTCTGGATATAGCATTTGAAATTTAGCATACTCGTCCTCATTTAGAGGCGGTCTGTGCATTATTTTGTTTCTCAGCTCCCTCAACTCTGACAGTTTTGTAACCATACTCCACATTCTTTCGGGACTTCCGTCAAAGAACAAGTTTTTGACTTTGTTTCCAGTAAAAATTCCCTCATAGTGTGAAAAGTCAATAAAGTCTATTCTCCTTAGCATGTTTTCTGAAGTTTTTAGTTTTGAAACTGCCTCTTCATATCCCTTGTTGGCACTTTCTTGCACGCCTTGCGGAAGCTTGTTCCACCATCCCTTGTCTTCCGGTTCTAAGACATCAATTATCAGATTGCGAAGACTTGTCTCCAAATGAACTGTATTTCCGTACACTTCTAGACTCTTTTGATCATAATTTTCAATGCCAAATACTGTAAGTGTCGGATCAACTATGAGCAGCCTTTTGTTGCAGCTTGCAATTCTGTTTTCTATTTCCATCATGTCCAAAACTATCTCTGCCCTCTCCAACTCTGTTGCAAATCTTTGTTTTTGATCATTTGTTGCAAGTTCGTCCTCTGTAATGTCAAACAGTTCCTGAAGTCTTTCCTTTAGGTTTCCACCGTGTTCAAGAATGTCTATGCCGTCAATCCTCCGGTCATCAACTTCATCCATTTCGCTGAGGATTAGATTCATTCTTTTTTCGATGTTTTCAAATTTGCTTATGACTCTTAATTTGTCCATGCGAAGTTTTTGAATTTGATCTCTGATGATTGTAATTAGTCCTGCTTGCGACATTTTCCTAAGTGATGCATTCCGACAGGAGCATCTTTTCCATGTACCTTCCCTCCTCTGTTTTTCTGTTGACGTGAAGTCTCTTGGTAATCGAGTCAATCAGTCCTAAGCCAAATCCTGGATAGTTGAAATTTTGAACATATTCAAGATTCCGCGTGCTAAATCCTGCACCTGACAAAATCCCTATCCATGTGTAGTTGTACTGCGTGTCTTTTTTTAGCTCCGACACAAGTGCGTCAACTGTATCCCTTCGCGGTGATTTTAGTGATGATGCAGAAAAGAGTATCAGTCTTTGCTTGATTGGAATTTTTGTTGAATGTGCAAGAAACATTGTTCTGTACCCTAGGTATGATTTTTCTTCCTGCGGCGCGAACTTTTTGTTTGTAAACTGCTCTCGTATCTCCTCAGTCTTTACGCCCTCCCTAATTTCGTCTGCAAAGTTTTGTTCTATTCTCAAAAGGTTTTCTGGAATCTCTTTGGGCTGATGAGTGTGCTTTCTGGTTCTTTTTGTAAATGCATAGTCCATCACAGCCTCCCACGGGATTACGGAGTACTTGAAAAGAGTATGCTCGTCTATCTTTAGATTCTCTATGTTCATTTCCTTCCAGTTTTTGTAGTGCGGCGCATAAAGTTTTGCCCCGTTTTCTGCATCCTCTGTAAATCCAGATAGTGAATGAATCTCGATAGTGACATTTTTTTTGCTGCGTGGGTAGTATTTTTTTGTAATGTCCTGCAAGTTTTCATATACGTCATCTAAAATTTTCTCAACATGTTCCTTGTGAAGCGAATTAATTCCAAGTGTTGCCTCCTTTGGATCCTTGACGCAGTCAACAAAGTATGAAAAATAAATCTCAAGGTTTTCTGAGAGCTCACTGTATCTGACTCCTATGAACCGCGTCGTGTTGTAGTTTTTTGGCTCAAACTGTTCTACAATTTCCTGCTCTGTAAGTACAAACCCAAGCTTGCTCTCGCTTACCCAGTTTTCCAGTATGCTGTGGCTGAAAACCTTCATGGTGTAAAAGAAAATTCTGTGAATGTCCCAGCAAAAATTTCTGGGCTTTGATGCATATGCAAGGTCAACCGTTTCTTGCGGAATGAATTCGCCTCCGCCATTGTAAACAAAAATTCCTCCACTGATTTCCCCTCCGATTCTCTCAACATATGACTCGTTTTTGTTTGCAGTATTGATTAGATGATCGAGATCAACTATTCCCTCATTCCCCTCAATTTTTCCTGATCTGCACTCCACAAACATCAGTTCACTTGGAGCATATCTTGGCTGTAGAAAAATTTCAGAGTCAAACTTTACACAAAGCCCAACCTTGTTCTTGCCCTGCTCTACGTGGTGCTGCTCTTTTACAACCTTAAATCCTAAATTTGTCAGGAGTTCCTTTGTCATTAGTGCAAAATTTTCCTCCTTTATCTCAAATGACATGTTAAGTGATTCACAATTCTATCCTATTAAGAATTATTATTTTTAATTTATTTTGAACATGGTGATCATCTTATATTCATGTCATACGAATAACTCATGTGTCTTTTGAAGAATTTGGATTTTCTTTTGCGGGAAGAACCATTGACTATTTTGGAAGCAAGGCAATAACTTCTGACATCACTGCATTATTTGAATTAATCAAGAACTCTCGCGATGCAAATGCAAAGACCGTCACTGTTCATTTTAAAGACTTAACAAAAAATAATGCATCAATTGAAATTTATGATGATGGTGATGGAATGTCTGAGCAAGACGTTCGTGAAAAATGGATGGTTATTGGAACTGATTCCAGACTAAACAACAATACTACAAAGAATGGAAAGCCTGTCTGGGGTGAGATGGGAATTGGAAGAATTGCCTGTCAAAAACTTGGGGGTGTGACTGAAATGGATTCAGTAAAAAATTCCAAGTATGTAAAAATGGTTTTTGACTGGTCAGTATTTGAAAAACCGGGAATTACCGTTGACAAGATTCGATTTCCTGTTGAGACTGGTAGTGGTAAAGGTTTGGAACACGGAGTAACACTCGAACTAAAAAAATTAAAATCCCCTTGGAATTCAAAAAAAATTAATGATCTAAAAGAGGAACTGAGTGTTTTAATTTCTCAAGATAATTTTGATGATCTTAAAATCAAGATCAAAGTCGGAAATGAAGGTGGTGAATTTATTGGGAAAAATTATGCAAAAATTCGTGACAAGGTTACATCAAACGCTCCCTTCAAACTCAGGGCAAAGTTTGATGGTTCAAACCTGTCAGTTGACATTTCTGCACATGTGGGACAGCGAGGAACTTGGGAACCTCAAATTGTCATGGGTGCCTATGACAAAACAGTTGTGGGTCCGTTCACTGTTGACATCTTTCACTTCCCAAGAGCCCCTGGAAAACAAAAAACATCTACTATTGAAACATATTATGACAAAAAAATTGGCATTGACAAGCTAAGTTCATTTTTGAAGCACAACTATGGGCCTTATCTGTATCGAGATGGTGCTTGGATGAAACCCTATGGTGGTGAAAACGACTGGCTTGGAATGGAGGCAAGTGCAAGACAGGAAACCAGCAAAATTGGAATCAAGCAGATTTATGGACAGGTTCAAATGTCAAAGAAAAAAAATCCTGAAATTCGCCCTGCATCACACCGTGAAACATTGATTGAAAACGAGGCTTTTGGAAATCTGAAAACAATTCTTGCAGAAATCTTTGAAATTTTAAGACACTACATGAGTGACTGGAAAAAAGAGGACAATAAAAAAACAATATCTGACATGGGTTCTGACTCTGTAACTCCAGAGGAAACTCTCCCTTTAATTTACAAACAAATTACAAAACTTTCTGCAAGTCTTCCTGAAGACAAGAAAAAACATCTTAAGACATCGCTAAATGGTATTATCTCAATTGCAGCAATGAAAGATGAAAAATCAGAAAAACAACTTTTGGACATGGGTCAGATGAGGGACTGGGAAAAAAATCTTGCAACCCTTGGGATTGCAACATCATACATGGCAAGAGAAATCACGCATCCTCTTGAAGAAAATATGGAGACTCTTGCTGAAGCTGAAGACATCATGGCCGATCTTGAAAAAACTGATTGGAAACTTCCTCCTGAAACTGTCAAACACAGTTGGGAAATGATTGAAAGTATGAAGGACAATCAGGGTAAAATGGCACATTTCATGAAATTCGTAGATGTACTTTCAAACCACATATCACAATCAATTCGTAGTAGCAAGAGATCAACGCAGGTGGATGTGTTAAAATGCTGGGAGACGGTATCAAACGGATTTCAATCAAAAAAAGAAGAACTCGACATTGAAATTACGGATGACTGGACAACACATACCAAAAATACGGGAAGCAAACTTGTGGTGAAACTGGACAGGATTGATCTGGAATGTATTCTTACAAATCTTTATCTAAATTCAATTGAATCACTGTCAAAAATAAAATCAAAAAAAAGAAAAGTTACTTTCAATTACTGGTACAAGGATAACGCGTTAAACATAGAGTTTAGTGACAACGGAATTGGAATTCCAAAGAAAAAAATGGAGGAAGTGTTTGAGCCTTTCAAGTTTGGACACAATGAAAACAATGATGAAAAACATGGACACGGCCTTGGATTACACATTGTAAAACAAATTATGGCCAACTATGACGGAACTGCTATTGCACTTGATGTTGACGAGGGTGCAAAAATATGGATTAGGTTTCCTGATGTTTCCAAGGTTGCAACATGAGTTTGAAAATGTCTGATGTAAGATTTGACCTTCTTGACGAGGTAAGAAAATTCTTTGTGGGTCCGAGAACTGAGGGAGATCCACTTCCTGAGGGAAATACGCCACTTGACATGTACACTTCAGGAATTTTGTTTCCAATGGAGGCGCCACTTGAGGATGTGGACAAGGATGAAAATGGGTCTGATTCATCCGACAATGACGACTCTTCCACTGAGGATGAGTCTCAAAAATTTCTAAAGCCCAATTCAATAGGTCTTAGAGTACAATTGAATGACTCTGTAAAAAAAATCAGTGTTGAAATTGATTATGGAAAATATTTTAAAAACGGTGATGATATTTGGGAGAGAACTTCACTTGATGATAAAAGTAAAACACATCAAATTGATTTATCAAAACAAAATGGCGAAATAGAAATTTTTAACGAGGTTAAAAAATTGGAATCTAAAATTTCTTGGATGCTTCATTCGGATTATGTTTTAAATATTTTTTTGGAAAATCCTACTTATTGGGTTGTACCTGAACCTGATGTAAAAGAAAAAGACAAAAAAAATTCAATTAGTTATGATGAAGCGCAAAGATTGAACAATTCTTTTTGCATTTTTCAGCCAACACTTTCCATTAATTCTGTAAATTCTGAATCTGCTTTTGAACCAATTTCTACAACTTCTAAATTCTATTCCAGCCCAGAAGACGATCTTTTTGACATGCTTTACAAAAATAAAAAAGTTTTTGGAGTGGGTTATGGATGTGCAGCAGAATGGGATGACGGAGGAAAACCTGCAAGTATCAGAACAACCATTTTGCCTACATTTCAGGATGATGAAATTGCAAAATTCTCTGATGTGCCAGATAGTGAAAAACCTTCACGTGTTGACATGTATGATTTGGGATGCTTTGATTCTTTAGAAGACAATGCCTCTAACAGGAAAAAAATTCATTCCCAGTTATCTCCGATGATTACTCAGTATGGAAAATGGATTGAAAAACAAAAGGAAATTGTAGACAAAAATCTTGTTGGTGACAAATACGAATCACTTGCAAACGAAAATTTGGAAAAATGCTCACAATCTCACAAAAGAATGATTTCAGGTTTGAATCTTTTAACTGATGAAAAAATGGACCCTGACAACAAAATTCTCAAATCATTCATTCTTGCAAACCGTGCAATGCTGTATCAGCGAATTCATTTTAGTTATGCCTTGAAAAATTTTAAGGGGCAAGAAAAACAAGAGTGGCCGTCACCAAAACATGGTCTTGGACTGTGGTATCCTTTTCAGATTGCATTTCTTTTGATGTCAATTCCTGGAATTTCTGACAAGACACATGATGATAATCATACTGTTGATCTTATCTGGTTTCCAACTGGTGGTGGAAAGACAGAGGCATATCTTGGTGTTGCATCCTTTGCTATGATCCTTAGAAGACTGAAAGGGGATGTGGAAGACGGATTGGGTGTATCTGTGATTATGAGATATACCCTTAGACTGCTAACTTTGCAGCAATTTGAAAGAGCATCTACGCTGATTTGTGCCTTGGAGTATCTTAGACGAAAAGTCAAAGGAAGCGGTTTGGGAACCGAACCATTCCTTCTGGGACTGTGGGTCGGATACAGCCTTACTCCAAATTTGTATGAAAGTTCTGAGGAGTCATTAAAAAAATTAAGAGACAATCCGCGTATTACTCCTGCTGACGGTTCCCCCTGCCAAACTAATTACTGTCCGTGGTGTGGCACAAGAATGAACCCGTATAATTATAAATTTGATCCAAAAACAAAATGGACTCTTGCAAGATGCTCCAATGACACCAGTCCTTGCATTTTCACTGATCCAAATTTTTCACCTCAAAATATTTTACCTGTTGTTACTGTAGATTCTGACATTTACACAAGATGTCCTAGCATGATAATTGCAACTGTTGACAAATTTGCTAGGCTACCTTTTCGTCCTGAAATTGCAAATATTTTTGGGAGGGCAGCAAGAAGGTGTGGCTTACACGGATTTCTTCCAGACTCAAAATACAAAAGTTGTGGAATTGAAAACGAAGGTTCACACAGGGGCTCTGATGGAAAGGTAAGGTATGTTGATTCTACATTTCCTCCCGATTTGATTATTCAGGATGAACTTCATTTAATTTCAGGACCTCTTGGAACCATGGTGGGGCTGTATGAGTCTGCTGTGGATTTTCTTACGCAAAAAAACATTGATGGAAAAAGTACGGGCCTAAAGGTAATTGCATCTACTGCGACAATCAAGGGTGCAAAAGATCAGGTAAGGAAAATTTTTAACAAGTCCAATACTGATTCTTTTCCACCTCCTGGAATTGATAGAAGTGATTCTTTCTTTTGGTGGGAGACTGGCAAAAAGGGAAAGATGTTTGTTGGACTGTCATTCTCCCAGCGTTCTGGAAAATATGCTCTTGGAAAATTGTATGCAGCATTGTTGCAAAAAATACATCTCATAAGACAGTCAGAAAATATCAAAGATGATGACGTTGATCCTTATTGGACGCTTGTGGGGTACTATAACAGCATAAGAGAACTTGGCGGTGCCAATAGGTTGGTTGAAGATGACGTCGTTATGAATATGAGATTTTTGGCAGATGCAATTTATGGAAACAAAAAGGATGTTAGAGATCCTGGAACCCCTGAAAATGGAATTGATGAGCTTACTGGACGAAAGACCCAAAGAGAAATCAACGAAATCAGGGACAAACTTGAAAAATCCCTTCCTGACAAGGACGTGATCTCGGTTCTTCTTGCAACAAATATGATTTCTGTTGGAATTGACATTGACAGGCTTGCTTTGATGACTGTAAACGGTCAGCCAAAATCAGCTACTGAATACATTCAGGCCACTGGGAGAATTGGTCGAAGGCCAGAGTCGCCAGGATCTGTGTTTGTACTTTTTAACCCGTACAAGCCTAGAGATTTGTCTCATTATGAAAATTTTGCCGGTTTTCATAATACCATGCAAAAACATGTGGAGCCATCCAGTCTGACTCCTTTCTCAATTCCAGCATATACTAGGGGAATACATGCCGTCTTTATCTCCATGATGCGTTTGAGTAACAGTTTTCTTGCAGAAAAAAAATCTGCAAATAATTTTACAATTGCTGATGGCAAATTGGCAACTAAATTCCTTCTTGACCGATTCAAAACTGTGGAGTTGACAGATGATGATTCTTCATCGTTCAAAGATTTCAAAACAAAGATAGTTACTTTTCAGGAGGAATGGGAAAAATTCATCCGCGATGTGGAGGATGATTCCTCACTTGTTGAAACCGTTTGGTATAACAATCCTTATGACAAGTGGCATGGCGACAAAGAAAAAAATCCCAGTGTGCTTATGATAGAATTTGCAAAGCGCGGCAAACAAGAGTCTGATCAATTCCCAATAAGCACTCCTGAGTCATTTCGTGATGTGGAACAGCAAATTGAAATGGAGTATGTCTGATGATTCCTATTAAGGAAAGCTTTTTCATTCGTCCAAGTCAGGTCACAAGAACCTTTGGTCCTGGCTCGGTCTATGACAACCAAAGAGACTCTATGATGATAATGGGTCTTGATGATTGGAAGCCGGAAAAATTCAAATCAATTACTGATCAAATACTTTTACAAGAAATTAAGAAAGACAATAAGGAATTTGGTAACGTGGAGCGATTAGTTTCTGTTTCTTCTTTTGATGATCCTGAAAGGCCGGGCACTATTCCTGTAAGAAGCTTTCCGACATGGGGGTTTTGTCCACGGTGTGACAAACTGGTCTCTGGAAGAAATAACAAAACTGGAAAAGGAATATGGTGTAATTCCGACGAATGCCATGCGCTGTTTAAAAATAAACAAATCGATGTTCCCTTGACATATCCTGTAAGATTTGTTGCAGCATGTGCAAATGGACATCTTGACGATTTTCCTTGGTATGAGTGGGTACATAGAACAAAAGCAGAGAAGGACGCATGTGGAACCGATGATGCACAACTGTATCTTGTAGATGATTCCAAATCCCTGTCTCTTGAATCAAAGACTGTGAAATGTACCGCATCAAACTGCATTGCCAAGCACCAAAAAATGACTCGTGCACTTTCAAAGAATGGACTAAGATTCATTCTTTTTGAATGCACCAAGAAAAGACCGTGGTTAGACAGATACTCCAGTAAATGTGAAGACGCTGATGGCAACCCACTTCTTATGAAAGGCATGTTCAAGGGTGCAACCAACATATATTTCCCCTTGGTGAGGAGTGCTGTAACCATTCCTCCTTTCAGTGATGATTTGGCAGAGAAGATCACCAATGCCGGTTCTGAAATTTCAAGTTTTAGAAAGAACTATGAAAATGATTTTTACGAACAATGGCTGGAAGGGAAGTTCCACCTTAAATCTGAAAAGTTTCCTGACGGTAGATGGACTTTGAAACAGGCGTTAGAAAAGATTACAATGCTGGATGAATTTGCAGAAAAAAACAAAGACATGGATATTTACAAATTAGAATTTAATGCTCTAAATTCTGGCGTAGACAATACTGATCGTGAATTTGTTACAGAAAATCTTCATGACATGTCAAAATCTTTTGAAAATTATGTGTCCCGAATTGTCTTGGTGAAAAAAACCAGAGTCGTATCTGCAATTACCGGATTTACACGAATTGATGCATATGATCCTGAACTCTCTATGTCCATTTCCAGTCTTTCAAGAGACAGGCCAACTTGGCTTCCTGCAGTTGAAAACAGGGGTGAGGGAATATTTTTCAGCTTTAATAATCGTGCACTTGATGATTGGCAGACAAGAGGAAATGTCCAAGAGAGATTCAAAAAAATTATGACATTGCAGGAAAAAGTAAAGATAAATTCTGAAAACAATCGGCATTCGCCAAAGTATGTCTTTCTTCACACCTTCTCCCACGTCATAATGAAAAGTCTTGCAAAACTTGCCGGTTATTCAACTGCTTCTTTTACTGAAAGAATCTATTGTGGTAAAGGAATGGCTGGAATATTCATCTATACATCGTCTCCCAGTAGTGACGGTGCATTGGGAGGTTTGGTTGAGCTTGGGAGAAAAAATGAAAACAAACTTTGGAACGTTTTAGAATCTGCTGTACTTGAATCTAGAACATGCTCGTGTGATCCGCTTTGTTCACTGCAGGAGTCTGGCAAAAATCCACAAATGATCGGTGCAGCTTGCCATGCCTGCACTTTACTGCCTGAAACTTGCTGTGAAAATATGAATTCATTACTTGACAGGGAGTTAATTGATCGTACTTTGAGACAGGACACTGGCTTCTTGAAATTCTGACATGAATTCCAAACAAACACTCCTATTTGCAGAAAAAGTGGCTGAACTGGTTCGTGATATCCCTGATAATTTGTTGGAAATTCTTTTGACCTCTTGGGAAAAAGGAGAAACAATTACCAAATACAATGTTGAAAGAATAACTGGAATTTCGGGTGATGTTTTGCTGAGGCTTGTATCACTTATTGCAAATCCTGACATTGATGATGACACTCTTTACGGAATGTTTGCTGTTGGTATGGGTACAAAGTCAATACATGAAAAAAATAAAAACAATTTGGAAATAGTATGGACTGGACCGCGTAATATTAGTGCTGGAATTAGAAACACAAAACCCGTAATTGAAGAAATGCTAAAGTCTGCAAAGGTTGATGAGACTGTTACCATTGTAGACTATATGATTACAAGTAATGCTGAAAGCATTGTGGATGAATTAAAGTCGTGTTTAAATGATGGGGTTAAGGTTGACATGATTCTTGACAACAATTCAAAAAACAGAATGCATTTGAAAAAATGCTTTGCTGAGAAAAGTCTTACACGTCCCCGAATACTGATCAGAAAAGAAAAAGAGTCTAACTTTTACAAGGTTCACGCTAAGATAATTATTATAGGAAACAGGGAGATGCTTCTTACATCTGCAAATCTTACCGAGCTTGGAACTGAAGTGAATTTTGAAATGGGATTGCTGGTTAGAGGGCCAATCGTAAACGACATGGTTTTACTGCTGACAAAAATGATCAATGACAAATATTTTGAGGATGTTGACTAAATGAATTACAGAAAACTTGTTGCAAGTAAAGATGAAAAAAAAATTGCAGGCGATATTTTGCATAATATTTTTTTCAATGATCATGATGATGATGATGTGATTGGTATGTGGCTTCAGAGATATCTTGAATCAAGAACACCTGGTGTGGAAAGAATCCTTGCTGCAGACACTGGGTCTGAAAATGATGAACTGCCATACGACTCCCTTTCTAGATTACTTGTGGATTTGTACGGAAATGAGATTTTTGAGGCAAAAATGGGATATGTTCTAAGAGACAAAATTCTTGAAAAACTGTATGGCCATAAAGAATTTAGAAAAATTTTTGAAATCTTTCTTGCCTCAAAAAGAATGTCTTCTGAGACAATTCAAAACCTCAGGGTGCAATTTAGCCTCAATAAAAGTGAAGAATCCAAAAAATATGTTGAATCTATGATGGATCACACCACATCTCCTTGGACTCCTGGAGGCCCATATGCACGCAGATTTGTTGATCAGTTACGCCTTCCTAGATTTTTTGCAGGAATTCGAAGTGATGCCAAAAGACCTAGAATGATTAATGTGGAATCCAAATCTGAAATAAAAGATCTAAAAAACTTTCAAGAAAATATGAAAAACCAAGTTGTCGAAATTTTAGAGGGTTCTGATGAAAAAAGAGCAATCATAACTCTTCCTACTGGAGGTGGGAAAACAAGAGTTGCCGCAGAGGCTGTTGTAGAATATATGAACAATCATGGCGTTGACCGAAATATTTTGTGGATTGCACAGAGTGATGAGGTTTGTGAGCAGGCAGTTTTGTGTTTTAAACAAATCTGGGAACTAAAAGGAAATGGAGAACAACTTCAAATATTTCGTGCATGGGGAAAACATGATCTTCCCACATCTGAGGAACATGGAATTATTATCGGGGGTGTACAAAAACTAGCTTCTAAAAAAAATGAACTGCATAATTTTGTTGATCACGGTGCACTGTCAGCTGTTTTTATCGATGAAGCACATCATTCAACTTCACCCACATACACTGAAATTTTAGAACAACTGCAGATTTCCTCGTTTAAGGGAGGAGTCTTGGAGAATGATTCCCGTGTTCCTTTGATAGGCCTAACTGCAACTCCTGAAAGACGTTTAATTTCAGAAACAGCAAACCTTCACAGGATGTATGGTGAAAAAAGAATTTATCCCGACGCAAAGTATTTGCCTGATTCTGAGGGTGACGAGTTTTTTGATGATGACTGGAGTGATTTGCTTAAGATGAGAAAAAAATTAACTGATTTAAAATATCTTGCAAAACCTAAATTCTATGGGATAGATCCTGGAAAAAAAACCATCACACTGTCTGAATCTGAAACAAAAGATCTTGAAGGGGGCGGAGATTCATGGATGAAACGCGTCGCAACTGAATCCGAGCGAAATTCCAACATCAAAAATGAAATTCTCAAATGGGCTCGAAAAGGCAGAAAAATCCTTTACTTTGGAACGAATGTTACCCAGTCAATTACAATGGCAAAAATTTTGGAGAAAGAAGGAATCACAAGTGCATCAATTACCGCTGAAACAAGATTTGCCACAAGAAAAATGTTTATTAAAATTTTCAACGAGCCTGACAGCAATGAAATGCAAGTAATGTGCAACTACAACGTACTCTCCACAGGCTTTGACTCGCCTCAAATCGACACTGTGATTATTGCCAGACCTACAACAAGTGTTGTCTCTTATCAGCAAATGGTAGGGCGCGGTTTGCGTGGGGAAATATTTGGGGGGAAACTTGGAAACAAATGTGAAATTGTTACTGTAAAGGACAACATTGAAAAATACAACCACACAGTAGTCGAGCTTGGACATTCAAAATATGAAGATGAAGTTGAAGATGCAAAAATAGATGTCAATGAACCCAAAAATATTTTTGATAATGAACTTGACGATGTAAAACCACAGTCATATGATTCTGAAAATATGGTTCCAAAATTTGGTGAATCTTTTACGAGTGATGAAATTTATAAAAAATACGGAGTTCAAAAACAAGGTGGAATTAGATATACCACAAAACACAACTATGTAATTTTGATTGATGCTGAAATTAGCAATTATACTGACCATGTAAATGAAAAAACAGGTGACATTACCTACACAGGAACTGGGCAAAAGGACCAAGGTTTTGACAAGGGACATGATTACTTTAACTCACAAGTTAAGAATCCTGATTCCATTTTATTGTATTTTCAAAGACCAACAGGGTCACAAAATATTTTCAAATATTTAGTCAAATATGTTGCTCATGATTTTAAAATAGAGAAAAACAAGGCAGGTGAAGAAAGAAGAGTGATCAAGTTCAAACTGAAAATTATCAAGTGACTGTCGCCTTGATTAATACTGCGGAGTCTTCCATGTATTGCCAAGTTTACATGTGAACCGTATCGTGCTGGCTAACGGATTTAACATTTTTGTGCCATTTTTTATGGTATTCGTCATGCTGCGTATGGATTGGGATCAGTTTTTTAGAATTAGACCCGTCAATGACTCTCTTTATCTGCTCACCATCGCCATGTCCTGAGACATGAATTTGATGCCAGTCTTGGTCTTTTTTTATCACTCCAAAGTGAGTAAACCAATTCTTTATCTGCTCTTCTTTGAGCTCCATCTCCAAATCAAAGGGCTCAGTTAGCGAGCGAATGTATGTGGCCCCCTCATCAGGCTTGATATCAATCAAATCCTGCAATCTAAAATCACTGCAAAAGAATATGAAGTTTTTCTGATTTGCCTTGATGTCCCTGTAATCTACAGCGTTTGGATAATTCAAAAACTCTCTTTGCCATTCTGCATAATCCATGTTGAATTGCCTGTCAGAAAATTTTTCCAAATCCTTGTCTAGCAATCCCCAAGTTCCACGCTGAATGTAGATTTTGATGTTGCTGTCCGTAGGGGATGGGTAATTACCGCGCAGATTATCTGACTCGTTAAATAATTTTAACAAATATGCTTGCTTCATGTCAATAACTAAATCACGATTAGTCTGTTTTGCTGACTCGTAAAATGAAAGCAGCCTGTCTAAATCCCTGATTGGATAACCGCAAATTGCCAATCCGTTTGTCTTGTTTACAATGTCTGTAACAGTAGTTTCAACATCATATTCAGTAAGAGATGGAACTGCATCAACTCTAGTTCCCTCACATAACAACAAATCTAAAGATGAAGCATTGCATGCATCAACAAATTTTTCAGTGTCTTTGCTTCGCCTTCCATGAAATCGTAAATCAGCAGTGTTGCCAATTGTTCCTTCAGACGTATCTAAAATAAATGCGTGAACCCCTGGAATTGAATGATCAACAGGCAATGGGTTTACAGAAACAGAATCAATGTTGAATTTTTTCCCAGACTCGAATGTTTTGATTACTCTGGGAATTTTTACTTTATCCCCTGATGCTCTACTAATTTCACCTTTGTTGTTTTCATAAATTTTGAATTTCTCTTTCATTGTCAGGTATTGATCAGATCCTGTCTCATCAAAATTCTGCATGATTAGTTTTGATTCTTCTGAACAGTAAATTGGAATATCAGGTCGCAAATATGGAATGTATGCACAATGGTCAACGTGTGCATGAGTTAGTAGTACTCCATCAATTTCAGTTGCCTCGTCTCCTCCAAATCCTACATGTTTTGCATAATCTCTGCGGTACATTCCCTTGATTTTTGGAAGGATGCCTAACTCGAACATGTCAGTGAGCATATTTGAGCCTCTAGCCCCCATGAACTGTGAAAAGAATTGCCCTTCTTCAGAAAAGGACATGCCAAAGTCCATCAGTAAAGTTGTGTCTTTGTCCTTTACGAGAAACTTGTTTCCTCCAATGTCGTTTACTCCTCCATGAAATGTGATATTAGTCAATGTAATTTTTTATTTTTAATGACATTTAAAATGTGGGGTGATTATTTATTTAAAATACATGAATATCATACCATCATATTTGTAAATAATCTTTTAAACTATTAAAACAAAAATTGTCATTGACTGAAATTTCTGATTTGATTAAATCATTACAAGATTCAAAATTAAATGCCAAATGCAGACATTGTGGAACCTCATCATCTCTTTCAAAATATACAATGTTTGACGGTACTAAAGATTTTTCAGATGATATCCAAAAAATTGTAGATCAATATGAGACTAGTTTACAAGAAAAACATGATACTTTAGATAAACAAATTCTACGAACAGATACAGGTGCAGAACAAAAAGCAATTGATGTAGGTTTTGGAAAAACTATGGAGAAAATCATTCATTTACACAAGGACTTTGGGATTCCTTTAGATGATTGTAGGTTTCTTGCAGAACCCCTTGATGTTATTGTTTTTAATGGCTCATCAAAAAATAAAGTTGATCATATTACATTTATGGAAATTAAAACCGGTGCTGCAAGACTAAATGCACATCAAAAAATGATTCGTGATGCAGTAAATGATCATAATGTGGTGGTGGAGAAATTATAATGAGTGAAATCTTATCTACATTTACAAATTTTAAAAATATTTTATGTATTTGTCCTGAATGCAATAATATTTCAAGACTAAGTGAATTACATTTGTCTTCTAATAAAAAAACAAAGAAAACATGGCTAGATGATTTTGAATCCAGGGTACGTGATCTTGGAGAACTAGAATCTGAACATGACTCAAAAGCTAATGAAATTAGGGAAAAAGCAATTCAGAGAGGCAGAGAGCAGGTTCCAAAGATGATTAATGCCTCATTGTCAGGCGCAATTACAAAATTAAAGTATGATCCATACGATATCAAGCCAATCAATCATCCCATTGACTATGTGGTGTATGATGGAATGAATGGTGGTGAAATTAACAATGTTGTGTTTTTACATGAAAAAAATAGCAATTTAGCCGAGTTGCACAAATCTATTCGTGAGACTGTAAAAAAGAAAGAATATGACTGGAAGGTTGCAAGAATTTCTAAAGAAGGTAAATTTGAGATTGAAGACTAAATTTCAACATTTCAGTGAATATCATTCTCTTTTTCTATGATTATTGGATTTACACATTTTAGAACACTCTATTAGATATCTTCCAACTTGCTCTAACATTTGTATTGGGATTTCTACACCTGGCTGATCTCCTTTTACTCCTTTTTGTTTATTGACAAAATATTTGGTTTCTTTATCATTATACATTAATTTAAAATTAATTGCTACGTTGGGACCTACTGGAAATCCTTGTATTCTTTCAAAAGTATATCCAAAATATTTTCCAACGTCACGTATGTCGCATTCTCCTTTTATGTATGGATTCCCCATAGTTTGAGCAATCATAATTTTTCCCACATGAGGGGCAATACCAATTGGGATTTCTACTCCGCCATCAAAACCGATATTTGATTTTCGTTTTCTGTTTAAATTCAACTGTTCTCTTCCTGGACCAATAATGTGAAAACTTAGTACTATCTGATACTCCATTTCATCTATACGTTTGATATTATCTGAACCCCATCTTTTTATTTCAAAAAAAGTCTCACCCGAACTATTATTTTTTTCTCTACATTCTCTGAAAAAATTCTTGTTAATTTCTATCATCTTATTCCTCAAATTGTTTCATGTGTTTTTGAATAATTTCAACATTTTCCATGATTTGATTTGTGTTTCTGGTTACAAATATTGGGTCATGTATAGGCTTACTATCTAATACCCTATTATGGAATTCTTTGTCTTCTGTAACCAATACTGCGTTTTGTTTTTCAACTACTACTAAAATTTCATCATCAGATAATTTTCTTCCCAGATACCATATATTGTATCCCAATTCTTGAATTTTTTTAATTAAAGTAGAATTTGCCACACATTCATCGATGATAATCTTGGGGATTATTTTGTCAACCTCTTTTATTTTATTTTCCATTCCTGTCACATTTTTTTTAATAACTCCAGTTAGAAGACATCTTTGAAACATCATATTTTTTTCAACAATATCCCCAATCAACATCTGAGATTTAGATGGCGCAGTGTATTTTCGTGAATCAATGTGATGTTCTGCAGGCCCATGATTTTTTAATTCATGTGGCAATAACTTTGATTCAAATTTTTTATAGGATTTTGTTTCTGTTTTATGAATAAGACATTTCTCACAAGAGTATTCTATGTCCACACTATTCTCTGAATTACAAAACACTTTCCACACGTGCTCACAATTTTTTTGACTAGGTCTAGGTATGTCGATTTTTCCTTTTTCATCTAATGATGCCATAATTTTTGCTCTTCTCAGATCTGCTAATTCTTTTCTTCTTTTTCTTTTAGACATTTTACATTCCTATGATTACCAATCTACTCTTTTCACTTTTTTGATTTTACCATAATCTTCTGTTTCTTTTTTTCCACCCTGTTCTTTCCATTCTTTTTCAAATTTTTTCTTTTTTGATGAAACGAATCTGTCTTTGTTTTCTATTTTTTTAACTAATTTTGTAATCATTGCTTTTTCTTTTTTATTTTTAATATACTTAGACCATGTTTGAGAAACGGATGAAACTATGGCTTTTTTGACAATTTTTTTGGTTTTAATTTTACCTTCTTTTTTACTTCTTACCATCTAATCATTTTTTATTGCAATCATTTACATTTAAAATGTGTCCTAAGTTGATATTGTAATACTATCATCAAAAATAAAATTATTGGATATGTTCAATCTTTTCCCATCTTCCTTGTAACACTATCTGTCCAAACTGAAATTCCCCACATCACTTTCATCAACATTAGAAAAAACCCTAGTCCCAGAAATACTATAGAGTACAACAACATTCCGTCAATAAAAATAAAAATCACTCCTAAAATCATAGATATCACAGCTACAAATGCAAAAAATGTTTGGATTGATCCCATCGCATTTTACCTCTAAGGGGTTATCTCTACAAGTTTATTGTAAGCATGTATGATCTTTTTACATTTTTGTGTAGCTCCTGGGGAATTGTTCTTATCTGGATGAAATTTGAGCATCAATATTCTATATTGTGCCTTTATCTCTTTGATTGTAGCTCCTACTCTGAGTTCTAAAACATCATAGTATTTTTGTAAATTATTAAAATTTTCTTTTTCATGCTCTTCTTTTCTATTTTGATAGTATTGTTTTTCTTTTCTCCATGCATCTCTAACAACTTGCCAGTCATCTTCCCAGTTCTCAAAATCAATATCATCCCAATCACCAATTTTACTCCATATATCGTGTATGAAAATATCTATCACATCAAAAACTTTCTCCATTATTGGGGAAACTTTGGATTTATAGGAATCTGAATCAGTTAACTTGACCCCGATCCTTCTTATTTCTTCAACTAGTAATTCATCTGGTTTTTCAAATCTTTTTTTCCATGTTTTGCCGAAAATTAATTCTGCTTCTTTTTTATTTAAATGAAATTTTTCTAGTCTTTTTTCAACACGTAATCTTTTTTCTTCTAGTTTTCGTATCTCTTCATTTCTACAGTTGATCCTCTTTGTTTCCTTCTCTTGACGTAATCGCTCTTGACGTAATCGCTCTTGACGTAATCGCTCTTGACGTAATCGCTCTTGACGTAATCGCTCTTGCTCTTTTTTTAATTTTTTTTCATCATGTTTGAAATACAGATAAATTCCTATTCCTATTACAACTAGAGGTAAAATGATATACCATAATTGAATAATTATCCAAATTACTAAAATTATTCCTCCAATGAATAATGTTCCTAATCCATCTTGGTTATTTGTCAAAATTATTGTTTACCTCCTTTCTATTCATTTTCTTTACTAGATCTCCTTCTCAATTCATCTCTAACTTTGTCACAAATTTCATCATCTATTTTTTTGATCATAAATGACTCTAAAGCATGAGTCAAGTAATTATTCTCATATTTCTCCAAGTTGGATATTTTTACGGGTTCATCTTTTTCAAATATCATACACTTGCAATCTGATAAAATCAAATGAGAATAGAGTTCATTTAATGCCTCTTTTGTGTACTTTACCATTATCCTTCTGACCTCAACACAATTTTCTTTACTAATTTTATTCCTAGTTTAAGAAAATTATCCTCAATTCCAAATTTTTCAAAAACTCTTCTCAAAAAATAACTCCTGACAAATGACACTGATGCATAAACAAACGTGATTGCCAAGTTTGCAGTTAGGGGGTCTTCTTGAATCCATCCCATTGAGATTGGTAAAATCAAAATCCCTAAACCATATCCTACGGGATATCCTCCAAACGAATTGACAAATGCTTCTGAAGCACTTTTCTTTTTTGAGTCTGTTTTTAGTTCTGACATTATTTCATATCCTCCAAGACATCGTCTGAATATGATTTCATTTCATGGTCTTCTTGAGATTCCACTGTCTCATTACATGGATTACATGCATCTTGAATTATTTTTGGAAGATAATACAATATTACCAATACAATACTGATCAATGGATTGACAAACCCTAGCGCTATTGTCATGGTCCAAAACAAAATTTTTGAAATCGTGTTCATTCTAAAATCTCCTGGTCATCCTTTCTGCAGAACCTGCAATGCTCCACATTACAGCAATTATTCCTACAATTAATACAAAGAAAAATAACAACAGCCCAATTCCAAAAATAATTCCTATCCCTTCATCAATTACCATGAAGAAAATTCCTACAATAAAGAACATGATGACAATCGCTCCAAAATTCCCCTTTGTTTTCTCTGATGCCATTAATCATACACCTCATCAAGATTAAACCCTTGATCAAAATCAAAAGAATTCGTATTTTTAGAATCTAATTCATCGTCTTCACGATTGCCCCATTGATGATTACAATCATTGCATTCCCATTTTGGATCATGGTCTGTAACACAACATCCTCCAAGAATGATCTCTTTTCTCTCAAGTGATTCTTTCATTGATTCAATATCTGCAGGATATCCCCAGAAAATCTTAGCAATTCGTAATTTGCCACAATTAGGACATTTCAATTTCTAATCCCCCAGTATTCATGCAAATAGTTACCATTCCATGAAAAATAGTCGCACAGACTGCTACAAAATCTACAAACTTGCTCTTCCCAGGATTGAAACCGGTTCGTGTTCTTGTGTGCCGTTTGACAGATTTTACATCTCATTTTTTCTTCCCCCAAATTTTATCTAAATTTTCTTGGTTTCTTTTTGCTCTATCTTCAGATTCCATGTTTGATTTTTTAACATCTGATGATAGTTCACTTGTCATTTTATCCATAGAATCCCCAAAGTCCTGAACTGCTTTGTTGAAGGTACTAATTCCCTGATTGATATTTTTCATGTTAATTATTTTGAGGATATTTTTTAATGTCATTTCCTTAACCTCTTTAATTCATTACGACCTTCAGCACACCTTTCTTCTAAGACCCTGACCATAGTTTGATAGTACTGCAGTTGAATTTCTGCACGTCTCAAGTCTTCTGCCTGGTATGTCTTTGCAAGAAACTTTGGAAGAATTTTTGTGAGTTTCAATTCTTATTCTCCAAAACGGATTTCAATTTTTTTTCTAAACCCTGAAATTCATCTAAAATCTCTTTGATATTTTCAAAAGATAAGAGAATGTAATTATCATGATTGACCTTATCTCTAATTATTAATCCGAAACTAGCCTCTCCTTCTCCAAAATCCATAACTTTCAATTTTCTTTCTCCTTTTGTTCCTCTAACTTTTCTTTGAGATTTGCAAATGACATTGCAATACTCTCATCGCATGAGAAATTCTTTTGTCTAAATAAAATAGTCAAGAGTTATCTCCATAGCACATTGACTCCTCATGATCATCAAACTCTCGGATTATTCTTGGATACATTGCGGGTAACATTTTAAATTCCCCTCAACATTGCTGGGTGAAATGCTGCAACTCCAACAAACGAGCATGCATTGAGCAGCATTCTATCAAATGTCACCAAGATAAAATCTTTTGCCTGGCACAAAGAAAGTATTTTGTTATCTCCGTTGTGGCAAACTTGGAATTGGTTTGTAATCTGTTGCGCATTTGATGTCTGCTCTGAATCAATTTGTGATGTCTCTATCTTTTTGCCTAGGATTTGAGAAATTTTTGCAATTACTGTATCAGGCAAGTATCCTCGTACTCGATTCACCTCGCCTAATACAACATCACACAAAATGATCTTGACTGGTTTTCCTCTAAGATTGGCTTTAATTTTAGAGGCTACTTTTGGTTT
>ENA-OREN01001859-OREN01001859.1-marine-metagenome-genome-assembly--contig:-NODE-1859-length-23230-cov-10.533926_pt1 | contig 23230 bp, 24 predicted proteins | sample MGYA00248624_ERZ508555 | MGnify/ENA primary metagenome ERZ508555 (study PRJEB26222, sample SAMN06267773) | marine metagenome | isolation source: Saanich Inlet, British Columbia, Canada | place...
TGATGATGTTATAACACTTTCAGAAAGATTTCAATATGTTCTGGGTGAATACTTGACGGAGAGTGTATTATGAAACTCACAGGTACACCAAGAAAACACCCATATTGTAAAATCTGTAAAGAGTTATACATGGATTTCTGTATGCTACATGGTCACATTAAAGGCAGTTTTGAGATGAGGAGTGAAATATGAAATTATCCAACTGTGAGGACTGTAAGAAAGATTAAATGTAACATAAACCAATATAAACCATCATGAAAATCATAGCGTTATTCCTAATTTTAGTGTTAATTGGTGGTGTGGGAGTCATACCTGCAGGTGTAGGTGACAACCTTGAGACGCTTAAGGTCAGGTTTGACAAGACCCCTGAAGTATGTATTTTCGACATAGATCCTGACATCAGCGACCGTGCGAGGACTCATGAGATTCTTACCAGGGTTTCGGTAGATGCGTGGACGGAGGCACTGTTCAAGGAATATCCAAAGGGTAACTGGGAAATAATAATACATGAGCCAATAGCATGGGAAGACCACAAGGACAAGTCTGCGGAAGACTTTCCACACTGCACGATAATGGTTGTATTTGAGGGTCTTAGCGGATCCGACGCACTTGGCACCACATCAATAAATTTTACAAACTCCAACCATAAATTTATGGTAATAAACGCATATGTGAACTATGTTGACAACAATCATATAATAATAAACAACGGAAATGCCGATTGGGCAATAGAATCATTGAATGACTATACACTGCAATCAGTGATAATTCACGAGCTTGGACACGCGTTTGGCCTTCTTCATTATATAAATTCATCACCCTTACCAAGGGATATGGAAGGTATAGAGGTGTCTGTCATGTATCCTCATCTTAGTATTTCCTATGGCAGTGTTGTTGATATAAAGTCCCCCGAATTGCAGATGATGGGCAAACTGTATGGGGAATATGGATGGAATGGTGTAAAGTTTCCGCTTGTCGTAAAGTCATGCAATTTTTTGCAGAATATAGCATATGATTGCAAGTGGTAGTGTGTCAACTGTAATATTTAAATAACACTTACATACTATAAATACTATGGGTTGTTGTGGAACTTCTTGTGAATTGGGTCCTAATGGATTATTTGTCAAGAAATCAAAAAGGAAACAGATAAAAGATGATGATGATGATAAACAAGAATAACTCAATCTGTAAATCATGTTTCTTAAAAAACATATGTGATGATACAACGTGTGTTCGTTTGAGTATTAAAAAGACCGACTAGCCGGGTCATTACTCCGGACTTCCAGAGCTTAGGAGCTGGCGTGCAAATTCACACTACTAGTCATATATATTAACACGTTCGTTATAGTTAAATTTTAAGTAAAGATAAAAAACACCTCTTAACACAAATAGCTACAGCTCGTTACAGTAAATAACACGCCTACAATAGCTATAACGAATATAACAATAACTGTTAACTAACTAAAAACTCCAGTATATACATTATACCTATAACGAATCATGTTACACTTATATTAGGAAATCATCATATATTATACATGAATCAAGAGATAGAAAAAGCAACACAGGTTGTAAAGGCATATAACAACATACCTGAAAACATGAGAACGTTGGAACTTAGGAATTTTCATACAAGAGCTCTAATTGTCATTAAGTTGGAGGAGATAAAATCGGTCAACAGACTGTACACACTTATGACATTCTGTTTTGACGAGATGATCCTGAAAGAAAAAAGAAAATGGGCATCAAGGATAGGAATGAGAATGCTTCGTGGAAAAAGAGGAAAACCATATGGTGGTGAAAACAAACAACCACCGATGACAAATGCCGAACGACAAAGAAAATGGAGGGAAAATAATCCACAACAATATAGAGAGAGTGTTAAAAGACAAAACAGACAAAGACTGTCACATTACTAATCTTTATATATCATTTTCACGTTTATCTATACATGAGTGCATGTGAATGTCCAAAATGTGATTGTGAAGACCACGGTGTTTGTAAGTGTACTGACTGTGAATGTGTTAAATGCAACTGTTAATGTAATTTAAGATAGAGTTAAATACAGGTAAGTTTATATTAGTCAACGACGTATATATATATTGGTTGTCAAGGATTACCCTTATACGGTATCCTTCTTAAACCATTCAGTGATTACTCATGTTAGAAAGAGCGTTAGAGACGTCATCTAACCACTGAAAATATTCATTTAATTACAAAAATTTTTCAAAAAATAAATTTATTTTCACTTTTTCAGAAAATTTTCAAATAACTTTATATACAGAGGAACATAATAGTTAATATGGGATTTAAGGACAGGTTTACAAGTGCTTATAAGGCTTTAACGTCAGTCGATAAAGGTTATACTGAAACTACATCCAGACCAGCCATTATGCAGCCATATATGGCAACTGATACAGGTGCTAAACTCCCAATTTTTCCATTTCCACTTATAATGATCTATGAGTTGTCAGATAATGTTGACGCTCTAAGAATTTCCATTGAAACTATCAATAGAGAGATGTTTAAGAACGGATTTGAGGTAGTTGAAAAGTACAAATACAAGTGTAACAACTGTGGAAAGGAATTTGACGGCAAACCATCCAAAAATGACTCTTTTGACAGAAAAGAAGGTCCACCAGAGGATGCTGACTTGGATAAAGCACCGGCAAAAAAACTTACACATGCAAACAAGATACTAAACAAGGCCGGAATGCCAAGTTTAAAGGAAGAAGACACACCAGCAGAATGTGATGACTGTGGTTCAGGAGATATTGCTAGACCAAAACCTGAAAATCGTAAAATTTTACAACAATTATTCACATGTTTCGTCAATAATAACGACCAAACAATGGAAGATGTAGGTAGAATGTTAGAAAGAGACTTGGAAGTTGCTGATAACTGCTATCTATTACTGTTAAAGAATTATTATGTTAATGATGTTACTGGTAAGATTGATAAAAAGAAGACAAAGATAAAAGAATTGATAAGAATAGACCCTCCACAAGTGGCAATAATAGCAGATTCAGACGGAAGGGTTGGATTTGACGACAAAAGAAATGCTGTATATGTTTGTCCAAGATTTGAACATAGAGATAAAAGGCTCACCAAACCACATTGTGATAGATGTGGTGCGGAAGCATTAAAAGCATTATTAGAGGTATCATCTGTATATTCAGTAGGTATACCACAACCAAAAAGAGTAATTTATGCACAAGGAGAGGTTATTTGGGTAGCAGGAAAATACAAACCAGGATTAATTTATGGTTTTTCACCAATTTATGCCTTATGGAGCAAGATAATGTCATTATCACATATGGATGAATATATTAGAAAATACTTTGACAAGATGCGTCCACCAAGAGGTCTTTTGGTTATTGCATCAAGAAACTATGAGACTTTTAGAAAGTCATGGAACACGTTGGAGCAAAGAGCAACAGAAGATCCTTACATGATACACCCATTATTGGTAGAATCTGACAAGGGAGGAACAGGTCAGGCAGCACAATGGATTGATTTCACGGGGTCCCTAAAAGAATTACAATTTATAGATATAAGAAGAGAACTAAGACAGATTATAGGAGCAGCATACGGAGTATTACCTCTTTACTTTGGAGAACTTCCATCAGGATGGGCAAATGAAGGAATGCAGGTTACAATCACAAACAGACATGTAAAGTGGTCACAAGACTTTTTAAAGACACATATTTTCGACAGATTGGCAAAAGAACTAATGGTTAATGATTGGACTTTGCGACTTAGAGAAGGTGAAGAAGCCGATGAACTCAGAGATCTCGAAATAAAGGCACAGGAGATCCAGAACAACGCAACCCTGCAACAAATGGGATTTGATGTCAAGAGAACACATACTGGAGACTGGGTTGTCGGAAAGGAGCCAACATTCGAACAGGTCATGCTGCCAGATATGGCTGCCATGGAACAACAGGCAGAACTTGGTATGGCCATGCAAGAAGCAGACCCAGAAGGACAGAAACAAGGAAGGGGTGCATCTACAACAGGTAATGGTGAACGTACTGCAGGATCAAAACAGGGAGGTCCTATGAACAACAGGCCAAGTGACCCAGGTGGTGCCGGTCAAGGTAGTCCAACTGCTGGAGGCAAACAGAGATCAGGTGCATTTAATTCGTCACAAAAATCAGAAAGTTCAATTGGGCATACTGAAGATTTCTGGATCAGAAAGATAACAAAAGACGGGTCGGTATCGGAAGATGATGCTAGAAACATGATCAAGACATGGGAATTCCAACACAAAAAATCGGGGACAATATACTTCCCAACAATAACAGATGAAGAAGAAGAAACATTACCTGGATTGGCAGAAACTGTAAGAAGAAAAAAATCAAGAGGCAACCCAACATATACAATAAGAAAAGAAGGAATGCCTGACATACAGAAAGAAGACGAATAAAATAACATTTATATACGGTTTAAGATATATAATACTACATGGGTAAAAAGAAAATTAAATCTACAATAACAAAGAATGAATCAGACCCAAAAAATGATGTATATAGATCCATACGATTTAAATCAGATATTAAAACCCTTGTCGTTAGAACTGAGGTTGGTTATGATATGGTATTTGAAATCAACCCACAAATAAGAGTAAACCCATATGAAACGACAGAAAACGGAACACCAAAATTTCAATCTTCACTTGTATGGAACTTGAAAGGCATCAGACCAAGAGGAAATGCCATGAAACAGGCAGATATTGAAAAAACTATCAAAGGCAGATCACTGCTTCCAATGGAAGTAGATTGGGATATAGCACAGTTGGGATTTGTTTATTCCAATCAAAGAGATCCAAACAACCACAAATGGTGGCTGGAATCGTTAAAAACAGGACAAAAAATGGGTGAATTTGACAGCATTATGTCTGAATATACACAGATGATTACATCCACAGCACCAATAGGTACAAGGTCATGGTTCGACGGAATTCATCACGGAAGATTCACACTCGCAAAAGACAATATCAAGGATGTTGTGGAATTGGATAAGGGACATATTCTTATCAATGGAAACGGCAAAGGTAGACTTGGAGAAATAAAAGGAAACGTGGTAATACCTGATGAATGCATACTGTTTAGACTTCGATTTGATATCAGAAAAAACATATGGTATACTGAGATGATTGACAGTCAAGGTAAAGTTTTAGGTGAACCTATGATAAGTAGCCAACTCAAATCAGATGCCAAATTCAAAGGACATATAGTGCCTGATCCAAACAGACCAAAAGTATCAGGACTTATATTAAGAGGTGATGTGATAACAATAAAAACAGATTCACAACTAACAATGATTAAAGGTAAAGTTTAAATTACAATCAATCATAGATGATATATATGTTTGATAAATTCATTAAAGGCATAAAAAAATCATTCGATGGTAAAACATACATTAGAAAACTATACAAATGTAATCTATGTGGTAAAGACAGTTATATGCATACATGTTTGCAATGTGAAATAGATGACGCATATAGGGGGGTTAATAACTAAAATGTTTAACAGAAAAAAAGATCCATACGAATACGTCACACCTGAAAATTATGACATGGTCAGACAATGCTTAATGCAGGGGCTCCATTCCAATGATCCAACAACAATAGTAAAAAACATACAAAAATTAACAGATATACCAGTAGAAGCAATAGAGGCAATAGTAAGTAAGGAGATAGGTGGTGCATTTGACGCATGGAAAGATAAAAATGGAGACAATCTTGGCTGATAAACTAAATGTAAATACTGGTGGAACAGCCGCAGGTAACAAGATTTGGGATATGCATCAGAAAGATGAACAAAAAAGAGTGAACAATCACAAAGAAGGATTTTGTTGGAGATGTGAAAAAAAGAAAGCGGTATCGGCAACACTTTTTAATGTGTGTGAACATTGCAGACGAAACAGAGGACATGAGTTTACATTGGTAACGGTAGCAGACAAGGGATGGGATATGTGTATGTTTTGTGGAAGATATGATTGGAGTATAAAACAGATGAATGCAAGACTGTGTTACAACTGTCACTATAAAGTTAGAGAGACATTAAGGGATTTTAGACGTGCAGGAGGAACTACTAAAGTGGACCCATTCTGGAAATCCATGAGACGTAATCTTGGAAAAGACTTTTTGTTTCAAGATGGATTTACCAGGCATTATAGAAAATAAAACTTTAATCAAAAATTAATGAACCGGTTTTATGATTAGGTTCACTCTTGGTCTGGTATCGTCATATAGAACATAACCCTTTATATGTCTTTTTTTATTATTCATACTACCTGATTTTACTCTACGTGCGATTGCCAATGTATGTTGTATTTCCATGCCAGAAAATACAACTCTGTTGTGTTTAGGTTCAATTTCAATTTCGACTATAGGTTCGAACTTGTCCTCATATTTTTTAAATTCTTTTTCACCTAGATCAAAATAAACAAGAGACTTGGAAAAGTCTGGCTTGTAACCTGCCGTACCTGAACGTATGTCACTGACAAGAACTATACTTTTATCATTAAGCCATAATGAGGAAAGATGAGTTTCAGCTATCTCGTCTTGTCCTTGAGGATAAAACAACATATATTCTTCCAGTGTGTCATACACATATACTGATGCGTTTGTCATTATTATTATATATGAGTGACACTTATATAAATGCATGGGATATAACGATTGTAAAAAATGCAAATGTATAATATCCAGATATACCATTGATAGGGAATCAAACGGAATAGTAAAAAATTATCAGTTTAAACTGTGCTGGGGATGCGGTTATTTTACAGTATATCCAAATATAGTAGATGAGTTTACAAACTTAATAATGAGAGATCAAACAATAATAATTGAATTGATAGAAGACAAACTATTGAAGCCGATTCTTTAAATAAGTTGTAACTATATAAAGATATATGGAATTTAATTTTCTAGGCGATGTAATTGCAGGGGCAATATTATTCATAGTAACAGGACTGTCAGCGTATATATTCAAGTATTTTAAGGACAAGAAACAGGAAATTGAAAAAAATCAACTGGAGATAGATAAGTTATGTGAAAAGGTTGAAGAATTGAACAGAAGATGCAAGTATGACGCTGCATTAATGAGAAAGGCAATAGTGATACTGTCAAAGAGACTGGACAAGAAAAACAAGGAAATACACCCAGATATAGATACGGCATTTGAGGAAGTCACAAAGGATATACTTACTGACGACTACTAAAAAGTTTATATAGGGTATTAACGTGAAGTGAGTATGGTATTCGAACTAGCTGGTCGACTTAGATATCATGCTTTATGGGCATACACCGCTATAGTTGCACCTGCCTTCTTATTGGATAAACTGCCAATAACAGACATACAGGGCTTGGCAGCAATCCTAGCACCATTAGCATTAGTTCTAGCAGCCGACGTTGCAAAAAACAGAAACACAGTAGTTACATCTTAGACGTTTTTGACAAATCTAAGTATAACCACTCTACATTTTTATAGATATTATTATATATGATGAGCGATATAATTAGTCATGGTAGAACGATTGTTTTTTTCCAAACTGGTCACCAAAAATTTAACAGCTATTACAAGCTCTAGAAGATTATTTGAAGGGGTGCTAACAGTTGAAATGAAAGACAGACAAGGCGAAATCACCGTACGTGACGAGTTATTGAAAGTTTTACCTATTTGGATAGCAAGGGGAGGCCCTATAACAGACACACACTCTAATAGAGTAGTAGGTCAAGGCATAAATTTCGGTTCAACAACCGTAACAGACGAGAAAGGGAAGTCATATCCTGCAATAACAATACAGGGTGAAATCTTTAGAGATTATGAACTTGACGATGAAATCTGGAAAGCCATAAAGTCGGGAAAATATAAGGGACTTTCATTCGGAGGAGCAACTAAATCCAATAGAACACCAATAATGCAAAAAGACGGATCAGTAGCATACTCCCTAAAAGATTTGGAACAGTATGAAGTAGCCGTATGTGAGGAACCAGCAGTACCATTGGCACTAATAACTCAACATAATGAGATAGCAAAGGCAATGGCAGGTAATGTCAAAGATAGAGGTGACGGTACAATGTGTATCAGATGTGACAAGTTTAAATGTTATATAGATAAAGGATATTCCGAGAAAGGAGATGACACTTATGCAGATGTAAATGGTCCAAATTCACCAAACAAGGATGATGATGCAGAGGCCCTGGAAAACAACAGGGGAGAGCCACAGGAAAACGGGGCTACCTATCATGGAACAGATAAAACATATAGAGATCCTGATCCTACAGAAACAGATCCAAAAAAGATAGAAGCAAATGCATTAAGAGCAAGTAAACAGATTCAAGTTAAAGATGATAAAGCAATTAAACCAAAAGATGATGACGAGATGCTAGAAGAAGCAGACTTGGAAGAAGTAGAAAAGATATTACCATTAATAGGAATGGTCGCATCTAGAATAGGTGGTGCAGCAGCCGGTGCAGCAAGAGGTGCAGCCGGTACAGCAAGAGGTGCAGCAAGAGGTGCAGCTGAAGAATTAGCACCAGGTCCTGAATCATGTGGTTCATCATGCGATATGACATGTGAAGACCTTTGTAAGGCAGACGGCATAGAACCACAATACACGGAGGATGGCAAGGATAAATATGGCAAAAAAATGCCAAAATTCATGCATACAAAACCATCAGATGTGGATACAGGACAAGACAAACCTGGATCAAGATACAGTACTGTACAACCAGAATCAGTAACACCTAACCGTTCTATGACTCCAGACCAATTAAAAAGAAGACAAGAAGGTAACTGGAACAAGCCATCAACAGCCCCACCAAAGGTAGGCGGCAAAAAAATTAAACCTAGTGCAACCGTAACACATGACCATAAAACAGGCACAACGACAATAGATAGTTCTACTTCAAGAAGAGGATCACAAGGAACATTAACAATACCAACAGAGACATATATTAACAACTTTACTAAAACATTAGACGTATTAAAGGTATTATTTGCTATAAAAACAGACGAATTGGAAAAAATTGCAAATAAAGATGCAGACAAACTAAAAAATCCATATTTTTTAAAAACTGATTACAATACATGTGAGGTGGTAAGGGAGTATAAAGATGACGAATCTGATGATGGATCTAAAGACGAAGATTCCAAAAAAAAAGCACTTGATATAATCAATGACATAAACAATATATTAAAGACAGAACAAAAACTACATGCTAGAAATGGTACATCTAATTTCATTCACGGAAGACATTTTGTTACAACTAATGGTAAAATATCAAATCATGATGGAATGGCATCACATGAAGAACAGGTAAGACGTATAGGACATAAGGATTTATCATCATTTTTAAAAGAAACAGGTGCTGCAAGAGTAACACATAATGATAAAAATAATGAATTTTCAGTTCATACACATAGACCAATGACGTCTCATCAAGAAAAAACCATACGAAATCATATGAGAGATAATAAAATAGATGAAAGAAAAGTGATATTTGACAACTACCACGATAAAGGTCCTGGAGAAACAGGAGATTCACATACACATCATAGTAAAATATTTCCAAAAGGAAACCATAATAATATGACTGATAATATACTAACTGATAAAGCTACAGACTCAAAGAAAACAGAAACAATCAAACTAATGGATGAGTTAAAAGATGCATTGACAAACAGATGGATAGAGACAATACCAAAAGAGGGAAAAAATACCAATAACATGTCAAATTCACAAAGATTTGGAAGACAGTCAACAGGTGCAAGGTTTAATCAAGATACAGGTAACAAGAGAAGCGGCAATAAATGGGATAAACTGGGAGATCTAGGAGAGATTAAGGATTCCAAGATATTAAGCAATGAAGGGGAAGAAACAGGAAAGATATCAAATCAACATGGTGGAGGATCAAAACAAAATGCATTGAGTAAGGCATCGGGAGATTCACCATATACAGAGCCAGGAAGGGGTGGATTTGCAGGAAGAGAACCAGGTGAAACTTGTGATCATAACGAGTCAACATCAATTCACAACGTAAATCAGCCTAAACACGTAAACAGACCGTATGAGGACGAGGATGCAGAGGCTTTGAAAAATGATCCACAAAAAGATAAATTAAACAAACCAAAAATTGTAGTTGGTAATTGTAAAAACCGTTATTATGATGCAGTATGTTGGAATGATGATTCATCTAACCATCCAAATGATGGAAATACAATAAAAGCAATTGAATTAATGAACGAATTAAAAGATGGTATGAATAAACTAGGAAAGAATGACAGGGCCATGACGGCAAACAATGCTGAGGACGGTATTAATGGAAAGATGAGATTGGATAACGACCCCCCAGCAGAGGCTCTAGAAGTAGAAAAGAAAGTACAAACTGGAGATTATGGTAACTGTTCAATAGAGGTGGAAGGTAAGAATATAGACGCAGAGATTAACCCAGGTGAAAGCCTAAGAAAAGATACGGCTATAATGGACCCAGGAAGCGGTGCAGGAGGAATTAGAACCGGGGCATCATATGACAACTCACAACAGGATACAGGACAAAAGGACAACCCAAGAGAGGTAAAAGAAGAGAATTATACAGGCGAAGAAGACAGGGGAAACCTAAATCCAAAATACTCAGGAGAAGATGACACAGTATCTGGTGCATCAACAGAGAATTATAATAAAGCAACAGTGAAAATGTTAGAATTACTAGCAGATATTAAAAAACAGACATAGTAGACAATCCTTATATATTACTTTTCCAGTATATAAAGTAACAACATGACTGACGAAAAAGAATATAAAGACGAGAAACAAGAAGACGAAGAAGAAAAAGAGAAAAAAGTAGAGAAATCTGCATTTGACTCATCTTTACAAGCATTGACAGAGACAATCAAAGGATTTGACATCAGTGGTCTTAAAGACGAAATTAAAGGTATCGGTGCAAAAGTCGATAGTTTTGATTCCAGAATTAAAGCCATGGAAGAACCAACCGACTTACCGCTAAAGCCTAAAACTTCAGCAGAAGACGATATTGGTGCAAAAGTCAAGGTTCCAGACGATTATCAAAGCAATTCAAACCAAGCCGGAGTCAAAGATTCCGACGAGGAAAATGCAAAAGAGACTGACAAAAACGGTCTTTCTATGCAAGAGAAAAGCTTTAGTCAATCAGAACAAGTCTTCTCTACACAAACTCCAAGACCAGGTGCTGCACTTGAAACCGTAGAGAAATCTGCTGGTATTCAAATAAACGAGGTGCTCAAAGCAGCTCGTGAAGTAGGACATGAAGATCTTGGATCAGTCGGTAGACGTATTCTGAAAGGAGAGTTCGGTAGTCCAGAACAAGGTGAACAGCAATGGTAAAAATTCAAACAATTGATGAGCTAGAAGCCCTATACTATGGTTACAACCGTAATTCTTTGAGAAAGGCAGACGCCCCGGTAACAACCAGTACAACTGGTTCTTTCAACGCAGTGTTCGGAGCATACGCATGGGCTCAATTAAATCTTGAAGCCAATGCATTTGGTATCTTACCAAAGTATCCTTGGGACAAAAGCGGTTGGAGGGTTATCACAGCTAAAGCAGACGCACTTGCAGACGCAGGTACCTGTAACAACACCGCATTAGGTGGTACAGCTGAAGGCGGATTAATTGCCGATACCATCAAACCAACACTTGCAGAAATTGATGTAAGACCAAAAACTGCTCAACTACCATTCAGTGCCTCAGAGGTAATGGAATGGCTTGCAACACACAGTAAAGACGACATTTGGGGTGGTCTAGGTTCACTTAGACTATTCATGGCAGTTCAACACAAAGAACTGTTAAACAGAATGTTATTAACTGATGTAGAAGCAGGAGCAGCAGCAGCTTGTGCTGTCAATACTGGTTCACTTAACTGGGAATCTTTAGACAGAATTATTTCAAGCCAAGCAGAAGGAAACTTACAAGGAGCATGTAGTACAGACAACTACGATCCTTGGAAAGGAAGTTCTGGTGCTGTAATTGACAGAGATAGTTCAAGTACATTCGATTCAACTGTCTCATCCCCATCTGGTACTTTAGGTACTAATGGAATCATGACAGATGACGTACTAAGAACATTCCTTAGATCAATCCGTAAGAAAGCTGGTAAAGATCCAAACGTATTCCTCGGTTCCCACGAAGTTTATTCCGAAATACAAGGCTTGTTTATGCCTTCTGTCCGTATTGCAAATCCATACGGTGAAGCATTAGTCCAAGTCGATGTAAACGGTATCCAAACTTTCAAAGGTACTGGTGTAGGTATACATGTAGACTCTATCTATGGAGTTCCATTCATTCCAACCAAAGATGCTCCAAGCAATGCTTGTGACTCTGACGAAGTAGGAAGACTATTTGCATTAGATACTTCTGATGCAGAAGGATATGGTTACCCAAGATTAGGAATCATGGTGTCAATCCCAACAGAATATTACGAAGCAACCCGTAGAAGTCCAGGTTACCCATTCATCAACAATGCTTTTGTTGAGAAAGGTGTATTCAGAACTATGGGTGAAACCGTATGTAGAAGTTTCATCGCTCAAGGTAAGATTAGAGATATTAAACTTTAGTCAAACCACATTCGAATCACATACTCTAGTCGAAAGATTAGGTATATTTTTTATTCTTATTATCTCAAGCAGGGCCCTCTACAATATCCTTATATATAACCAAAACTACATTTATATATGGCAAATACAGTCGCAGTGAATTCAGATTGGGAAAATCTAACAGGGAAAACTCTTTCAGTCCAATCAGAACTAACATCAAAACTAAAAACAACAGTAGTAGATGTTACTTTTGCAGGAGCTGACACATATTCAACGTGTGGTGTAACAGTTGACCTTTCATTGGGCGGTAGAATTAGTACAATAATTGAAGCATCAATTATATCAAACGACAAAGGACTTCTACTTGAATATGTTCCAGCAGCAGCAGGAGCAGCAGCCACAGGTAAGATCAAGGCTTTTGGATATATTAATGACGATGCAGCAGGTGTTAATGCTACCCCAGAGGCCTTTTCTGAATTGGCAAACGCATCAGCTATTGTTAACTCATTAGCAATCAAAATTCGAGTAGTAGGTTTTTAGGTAAACCTTTACTTTACTTTTTTTATTCACAAACCTTATATATTAAATGGTGACTATAATGTATATGGCTCAAGTTGATTTAACTAGAGAGAGAATAGACGCATCAAATGGGTCACTTATAGGAAGTTATAATAAAAATATAGATGTCACCACAACAAACTGCTTTTCTGCAGTATTAGAGGTAGATTCCAGAGGAACAAGAACATCAACATTTTCAATTTTCAACACACATGCAACAAACAGTATAGATTATGACATATGGGGAAATGTGGACAGTAATCCTGTGACAGCATTGACAGGTACGGCAGATACAGATTATGATAATGGATGGGTTGAACTGAAAGCCTCAACAGCTCAGACAGCAAGTGCTGCACCGGCAGTTGAAACATTAAGCAATTCTTACACAAAAGTGGTTGTAAGGGTAAAATCGACATCAGCCGGTAATGCCGGTGTTGTAAGGATATGGCATAGAGGAGATAATTAAAAATGAGTTTGAATTCTGGTTCATTAAACATAGGAGCAACTACAGGAAATATATCATTAAAAGGAAATTATGACGCATCTACAAATACACCTGATTTAGATTGTTCACCAGAAGTAGGTTCAATTAAAAAAGGAGCCCAATATGTAATATCAGTAGCAGGAACATTCTTTTCTGAAACAGTACAATCAGGGGATTCTATTATAGCAAAACAAGATGATCCAACAACTATATCACATTGGATTACAGTAGAAAACAACTTATCAGCAGATCCATTTGCAAGAACAAATCATACTGGATCACAAGCAGCAGGAACCATAACAGGATTATCAACAAGTGCAACGACAGATACTACAAGTGCATCAAATATATGTTCAGGTACATTACCATTAGCAAGATTATCAGGAATTACTAATAATGAAATATCATCATGTGCAAACATAACAACATCAAAAATATCAGGATTTGACACACAAGTAAGAACTAATAGATTAGACCAATTAGCATCACCAACTGGAGATATTGATCTTAATTCTAATAACATTACAAATGTTAATTATCAGGACCTAGACAATATTACATCCCCATCTGACCCTGCAGCAGGAAAAGGTAGAATGTATGTTAAAACATTAGATGGTTATAATGATGGTATATTTATAAAAGTTAAAAAGGCTGGTGGATTTGTGGAGGTACAGATAGCATGACATTAAAATATTTTGCAGGTAACCGTATAACAGGTTTATCATCTGATGTAAAACCTACAAATGTGGTAACTAATTCTAAATTTCTGGAAACAGACACCAGAAATGAATATATATTCAATGGTTCTTCATGGACAAGAGGAAACCTAACTAATATCACATATTAGGTATAACCATGACTAAATCTTTAAATCATATTACACCACTTATATATCATGGCAACTTGTTATATTTCAACTACAGATGTAGCAGATTTTTTAAGAATATCTATAACATGCTCTACTAGTCCTAGTGTTGCTCAGGTAGAGAAACTGATTAAAAGAGCAGAGGAGAAAATAGACCGTAGAACTGGTCACACATATGGAAGGACTAAATCAACTCAGGAAATATTCTCATTACCACTATTATATACATTCGGTTGGGGGACATTTATATCATTAAAACATAGAGAAGTAACTACCGTAGGTGCAGGAGAAACATGTCTCTGTACAAGTGCCGGAGACAAAATAGAGATATGGAACGGATCTAACGCAACATGGACAGATTATACAAATACACCTGGATCATACGATGTAGAAAAAATAAAAGGTGAACTATATCTAAGGGGATTTATATTTTCAATATTAAGAAACAACAGGGTAAAGGTAACATACAGGTATGGAAGTGCAGCAGTACCAGATGATATAGAAGATGCCTGTCTTAAACTAACATGTATAGACTTGATTAGATCCTCAATCAAAATGGATGATCTTGAGTTTGGTGGCGCTATTAAAAAAGAGCAGGCCATGTCAGAATGGAAAGATGAGGTGGACAACATAATTCATGATCGTGCAGAGGTGTACGTCGTACCTTGACCGGATTATTCAAAATTAATAATAGATCACTTGGTCAGTTAAGAAGAAATTTAACTGATGATGTAGGCAACAGGACAAGGGATGAAATGAAGTTCGAGTTTGAACAGCTACCATCATATTATTATTCAGATAGTGATAAAAAGGACAGCATAGTGTATGACAGTACTGCAAAAATTGTAGGCAGTGAGAAATGGGCCGTAGCCGCATCAGATACAGGAGGGGACTGGATATGGAGTAAACCACCACCATTTAACAAAATATTGGAATGGGTTGTAAAACATTCAGGTATTACAGGTAAAAGAGAACAAAGAACTGCAGCAGCAGGTATAAGAAAGAAAATTCATCGAGAAGGTATTGAGTCACATTATTGGGTTGACAGATACTTGGCAGATTTCACACATCAAGCAGGTGCAACAGGGAGTGGTATAGAATGACCATAATCACATATGATGCAATAGATGATCTAAAAACTGCATTATGTGCTCAATGGGATGCAACATGTGCAGGAGGAGTAAAACCAGCCATTGACCTGGTATGGGACAAAAAGGTTGTAGGATTCGACGGAGACTCTACAGAAAGGGTAATAATAGAACCATTAACAGAACCTATTAGACCATTTGCACTACACGGAGACGCATACTGGCATGATTTACTGGTAAAAATAGATATTAGGTCATATAAATCGGGAGGCACTACCAGGCAAAATATAATAGTAAAAGAGGTCACCCGTATCATACAGAATATAATAAGAAGAAACACACAAGGATTCCTACAGGTAGTTTTAACCAAATCTGAGACAAGAAACCAGGACTATAGGAACATGTTTAGACACTTAATTGACCTAAAATATAGTGATGTAAACACACATACCTTCGTATAGATACCACAGTATAAATCTTTATATACAATTTATTGCTAATGTAATCATGGTATTTACTGGTGCGTATACATATCTGCAATGGGTTAGAGAAGCAACATTTGGTACCGAAGCAACAGCAATTCAATCAGGTGGGGAACAATTTGGCTTTGAACAAAAAATCACCGGATGGTCATTTACTAATAATAAAATAGCACTTTCACAATTAAACGATGTTAGAGTTAAAACATATGCATATGGTCAAACTAGAGGATCAATATCACTAGACTTTGTATTATCAAGTCCGTGGTTCTTGGGACTGGTAGGATTTAAAGACGCTGGAACAACAGGTGCTGGTCCATATGTACATACCTGGGACTTGACAACATGTGCACAGAAAATAGACTCATTCACAACACAGGTAGGTCAATGTCAGGGAGGAACAGATATAGTAAGAACATTAACAGGTGGAATAGTCAATAGTGCATCAATATCAACATCAATAGGAGAATTAGCAAGAGTTACATTAGATACAAATTACAAGAATGAATCATTAACAGCATCATTAGACTCAACACCAGCAGGATTATGTGTTTCTGATCACATACCATTTACATTCGCACATGGAACCTTAGAATTTCCAGATTGTACCACAATAGGTGAAGTACAATGTGTGGATATAACAATAACACAAAATGCAGATCATATATGGGGTATTGGAGATAGTACAGCAAATTCAGCAATCAGAAGATTGACAGAAGTTACAGGAAAGATGAAATTTTCACATGTAGACAAGGCACAATTAATAAAATTATATGCTCAACAAAATAACACATTATGTAATGACTCAGCAGGAGCACAGACACTTGCAGCAGAACAACCAACATTAACACTCAAGTTTGACAATGGTGCATCAAGTACAGATTCAAGAATAATTGAATTTAACTTGACAGGAATTGCATTGGATGATCACAACCTATCCATTGAGCCAAACGAACCAATTTTCGAAGAAATAAGTTTCCAAGCAAGAGGAGCAACCGTTGTGGCAACTAACAATACATCAACAATACCAGCAGCAAGTTAGATAACCCTTATATACATCTTTATTGTTATATGATACATGGTGTTAAAGTCTTTCCAGGTAGATTATAAAGGAAGTAAAGAAGAAGTTGAATATGAGACTGAGTTAACATTCGGGGAGACAGAATCTATTATCAATCAATCATTAGACCTATCAGATATACAAAAACCAAAAGTAAGAATAGGAATATTCCGTAAACAGATATTAATGAAGACTTTAAGAAAAGCCCCATTCCCATATAAAGCAGAAGCATCAATTAATGCCGTATCTAATAAAACAATTAATGATATATTAGACCATATTATGGAGGATTATCCACTAGTCAATTTTTTAGGGGATTGGATGACGAGTTTCATGGGCTCAGAGGTGGAGAAAGAGCCACAATCGGAGTCTACTCCTTCTGTGCAACCAAATTCGGATGGACCAAAAGAGAAACAGACGAACACGGAGCACTCTTCCTCAAAAAAATTATAGCATACGTCAATGAGCATATGAAAGACGCTATACAATTCAAGTAATCTTTAAATCCCATTAGTACCATTTATATATCATGGCAGATTATAAACTAAAGCTTGACATAGACGCTGCATTATTAGAGAAAAAACTAGAGGCAGCAGCTAAGAAAGTATTTGGTAGATTAGGTGGAACAGGAGGAAGTTCTGGAGGTACAGGAGGTTCTAATACCAATGATGAGTTTAAAAAAGTGCTCAAAATAAACAAAGAGATAACTAAATCTCAGAATAATACACTTAAAACTAGAAGGAAATATGAACATGATTTGAAAATGGAATATGTCAGAGAAAAGGCAGCATTAAGAGCACATAATATTATGTTAGAAAAGGCAGGTGTACAATCACAAAGAACATTTAGAATGATAGGTCAATTATTAGGCGGTTCAATGGGAGGAACAGCAGGACAAACCATTGACATGGCAACAACTTGGTTTAAAGGTAAGCAAAAACAACGTAAAGCATCAAAGGCTACACAAGATGCATATGATATAATGCCTGCAAAACAACAAAGAAAATGGAGAAAAGCACATGGAGGAGAAGCACCCGGAACTGAAGATGACTCATTTAATCAATTTGCTGACTTTATGGGATCTGCAAAAGAAAAACTTGGTGAAGCAACTGGTAAAGTTGGTAAGAGATTTGGCAAAACAAAAGCTGGTAAAATACTTGGAAAGAACAAACAAAAATTTGCAAAGACTAAAGGTGGTAAAGCAGCAGGTAAAGCCGGTGGGGTAATGGCTGGTATGGGGAAAAAAATACCACAAGCAGTTAAACTTGCAGGTATAGGTGCAGCATTGGCAGGTGGTGCAGGTTTAGCAAAAATGGTAATAGATTCATCACCAATGTTAAAAGCAATGTTAAAATTATTGAATGTAGGTGTAATGCTTATATTAAGACCTATAGGTGACTTTATAGGATTCATGTTAAGACCTTTACTCTTACACTTTGTTAGAAAGGTAGCAATTCCTGCATATAGATCAGGATCTAAATTAGCAAAAGAGTTGGGACCAAAAATGGGGAAGGCATTATTATTATTATTTACAGATCTACCTGGATTCTTTGACCTAGCAATAGTAAACCCAATAAGAGCAAGTATAGATAAAACATGGATTAATATTGTAAAATCATTAAAAGATTTAGGAAATATTTTTAATCTTATGGATGGAGATGATGCACAGAACTTTGCAGATAATCAAGCATGGGCTGATGAGCAGTTTTCCAAGATAGATGAAAAATATCCAGGATTATTTAGTGAAGGTGCTATTGACAAAAAACTTGATGATTTGAAAGAGAAAGGAAATGAACTTATTGGTCCAGTACAACCAGATGCTATTGACGAAAATGGTGACTTGGAAGAGAAAGGAAATGAACTTATTGGTCCAGTACAACCAGAATTAACAGATGACTCTAAAAATACAACTACAGCTGTAAATGAATTAAAAGAAAAGATGGATGCATTACCAGATAAAATAGGAACCGTAATTGATTCAGGATCAATACCACGATCATTAGATGAATATCTTGCATATTTAAAAATGAAAGAATCAAAGGAACAACAATTAGCAGCAAATATTGGACAAGATGCAATTATGAAAGTTGCTAAGAAAGGTATAGGAATAAAAACAGGGGTAGATATTATTACAGGTTCTATGATAGAAGAAGCAGGAAAAGAAAAAGAACAAGCAGCAATAGATGCAAGAAATGAAAAGAAAAAAATGGATAGACAGGGGAAAATAGACAAAACCCTTCTTAGTGATACTGCACGAAAGATATTGGCAGCAGCTGAAGAATATAAACTTGGCAGAAGCAAAGGAGCACAAGCCCAGGCAGGAGGAGTATATGGAAACTATAATCCTATGTCTACATGTCAAATGGGAGGAATGGTTGGTACAGGTGTATTCGAATGTGTTTGTGGAGAAAAAATAGAGACAGAAGAATATCAAAATTTTGCTGCAACAAATAGAGAAGAGATGGAGATATATTCAGCAGCTATAGCAGAAGCAGCTATAAGTGGAGAAACTGTGTTATCAGAATATAATAAAATGATGACAGCCGCATATCTAACTAATAATGCTATGAATACCACTGAAGATAAGTTTAAAGCTATAGAAGAAAAATCAATCGAGGCATCAGATAGTTCAATATTAACTGCTGATCAATATCAAAACATGTTAATACAAGCAACCAAATCAAATGCTTATGCAGTACATACTAGTAGTCAGTTTAATAATATATTGACACATGCAAATAATGCTAATAGTAGAATGTCATGTTTTGAAACTGCCACAACTGGAATAGTTGATACATTTGAAGGTGCTGATCAATGGATACAATCAAGTTTGAGTCAAATAGCAGGTTATAGAACACCTTCAGGAAAACAGTTACCTTCTGCAAGAATAGCACAAACAACTCTATCACAATTTGGTGATGGTTTGGTTCATAAACCTGATAATTCAGATAGGAGTGCAAGATACCAAATATCATTTGGAGATGGTTCATCAAGAACACAAGGACTTGATCAAAGATCATATAACGCACTCAATGAAATGAGATCAAAAGGTAAGGCATACCAAGGAAAACAGATATTGTCAATTATAAAAATGGCAAAGGGAGGAATAATAAACGAACCAATATTCGGTATAGGTCAAAATACAGGAAAGGGATATCTTATGGGAGAAAAAGGACCTGAAACAGTAACTCCAGGTGCAGGTACAAGTCCAGTAGGAACATCACCAATATTCAATATAACTATTAACGCATCAGGAATAGGAGACATAGAGAGGCAACTTAAACCAGCTATTCTAAAAATGCTTAAAGAATCAACATCAAGGGCAGGTATAGTATAATGGGAGATATAGTAATTAAAAAGGTTACGGGGGACTCTACTACAGACTGTTCATTACAACGAATGCATTTTCCATCACAAACATCAGGTGTAACACCACCAGCAAACACATATTTCACATGGGAGCAGACTTACTTGTTCAGAACTGATGATTATATCACAATAACAAATTTCTCTAGTTTAGATTTTGAAATGAAAACACCTGTTGGAGATTTTCCTATTCCGGAATTAAGAGATACGTGTAATATTTTGGTAAAAGCCGAAGGTAACTCTCTAAGTATAATGTTATCATTTACTATGAAAGATGAGGGATCTACATCTATATTTACACCAGCAGGTGGACATGCATCACAATCAATAACAACTGTACAACAACAATTAGATTTCTGGATTAATACATTCCAGCCTAACAGTATGGAAGATGGATTTCTTTTAACTGTTGACGGTATTACTAGAGCTGGAACAGTTAAAAGTATGTCAATATCAAAACAAGCACAGTCACCAGTTCTATATGATGTTCGTATACAATTTGTATCAGGATACGCTGTTGCTGGTGAGTCTTAATGGTAAGAGTAAAAGTATTAGTTTGTAATAGCCCAGTAAAAGCTATAGAAACATTTGTAACCCGTGAAGGAGAAAGAGCTATAGATCAATCAAAAATTGTATTACCAATATGTGCTTCTATAGATATAGGTAACCAAGTGAATGTGATTCAAGATGCAGTTAATTTAGATGATTTGGTAGGTGCATATATGTTTCAAGGTAGTGTAAAGGATGAATCTGGACGATGTAATAATGCATATGGTACAATATCATATCCACGTATAGATGTAAATTTAGTTTATTGTAATACCACATCAACTACATCAAATAAAGGTATAAGGGATTCAATATCAATTGATACTGGTAGTATAACATGTGTTGCACCAGGTAAAGTTAACAGTAAAGGTATGGTATTTGATGGTGTTAATGACTATACAACTATAACAAAAGAATGTATATATGATATAGATCAAACAACACAATTATCTTTGTCAGCCTGGATAAAAACAAGTGATACATGTGTCCCTTTAATTGCTAAAAAAGCAACCGGTTCGTCATCTAAAGGATGGGAGTTTGGAATAAACTGTGCAGGACAATTAGATTTTAGAATGACAAGCACGTCATCATCTAATGAAATACATATAAGAGGCGATACAGCAATAAACACATGTATATGGACACATGTGGCAGTAACATATAATGGCATACCTGGATGTGGTGCAGATACTGTTAAAATATATATAAACAATGTAGAAGATACAAAGGGAGTACATTCAGTTAATCTTACATCATGTACACTTAATAATTCAACTGTAACATATGGTGCATATGCTGATGGATCTTCTAAATATACTGGATCAATGGATGATGGAAACATATGGGTATCCAAATTACTAACAACTGAGGAATTAAGATCAATATATCTAAGGGGGATAATATCAGAAACAACAGGCAAGTTTGGAACAGCAATGACATTCAATGGTATAGATTCATTCCAGGAAATACCATACACGACAGATTTTGATTTTACAGGAGAGTTTGATATATCTGTATGGGCAAGATGGCAAAGTATAGGCACACAGTATTTATATGCAAGACGTGTATTGTCTGGTAATGGTATTGCTTTATCAGTAAATAGGATTGTACCTGGAGACATAGTTGCAGAAATTGATGGAAATTTAATAAAGACATGCGGTGTATTATACAATGATGACACATGGAATTTTATTAGAGTATATAGAGATTCAAGTAATGTAGTACATTTAGAAGTCAATGATGTAGAAAAGAATACAATGACGGTTGCATCTAATCTAACATTAGTGGACACTGCATTATTTATAGGAACAAATCATAATAAAACTGCATATTTTGACGGAGATATCAATGTATTAAGATTATATGATAAAAACATAGGATCAACACAGGCAACAAGGATATATTCAGAAATATCTGCAACATCATTAATGAAATTTGGAGGGTTTGCTACTAAAATCACAAAAGAAATAACAAAAAAAGATGTTATAGTTCAATCATTTGGTAAAAGTTTAGGTGAAACAGAAGTAAAGGCACAACAATATAATGACAGAAGTCCAGAATTCATAATAGATGATTTAATTAGAAATAATACTAATTTGGTCCCACATATACATGGTACATGTAGTGGTATTATTCTATCTAGATTTAATGCTGATGGTAAATTAATAGATATTATGAGAGATTTAACACAGTTAATTGGAAGGACATTTCATACTGATGCACTTAACCAGTTTCATTTACATGATGCTTTGTTTAATGATACATGTTTTGTATTCACTCATGGTGGATGTGCAAGAAACTTTGAATGTGTTAATGATGATACTGAGATAGTCAATGATCTAGTTGTGTTAGGTGAAGCTAAAAGATATAACACTGTTGAGTGTTTCACTGGTAATGGTATATGTAATACAATTACATTAACTAATGGTGCAATATCTAGTACAGTACTTGTTGGAGGAACCAGACAACGAGCAGAGGAAGATTATGAAACATGTGTGATTAATAAAACCATAGTTTTTTCTTCGACACCTGGTAATGGGGTTGCTATACAGGTAGATTATCAATACGAGATACCATTATTAATAAGAGGTGAGAAACAGTCAAGTATAGATCTATATGGTAGACATAGTAAGAGATTGATAATGCCTTGGATAAGAACAAGGAATGATGGTATTAGATTTATCAATGGTTATTTAAA
>ENA-OREN01001860-OREN01001860.1-marine-metagenome-genome-assembly--contig:-NODE-1860-length-23226-cov-3.316774_pt1 | contig 23226 bp, 19 predicted proteins | sample MGYA00248624_ERZ508555 | MGnify/ENA primary metagenome ERZ508555 (study PRJEB26222, sample SAMN06267773) | marine metagenome | isolation source: Saanich Inlet, British Columbia, Canada | place...
GACTTTGTACATTTTAAAGGATTTCTGGATACAAAGATGTCTATGCAGTTTACATGGCAGGGGTGTGATTCAATGTTGGCTGCGCCTATAGTTTTAGATCTAGTTCGCCTGGTCAATTTTGCAAAGGCAAATGGCGAGAAAGGTGAGATGCGACATCTGTCCTGTTTCTTTAAGAACCCGATTGGCGTTGACGAGCAGGATTTACATTTGCAATTTCATTCACTAATGGATTATGTCGATTCTCATTCAAACAAGGCCTAAGAGTAAGAGCTTTAATAGAGAGATTATTACTTATGCACTTTGTGTCCTGTCTTATGTTATGTTAACGGGAGTCGTTTATCAATATTACGGTACAATAAAGGCTGATTTATTTAAACCGGATCTAATATTATTATTTCTGCTTTATACGGGAGAACTGTTTTTCATCCTTCTGTTCTCTCCAATTTTTGCCCTGACACAATTTACAACAGTAGAAAATCAATCTACAAAGAATCAGTCAATTAATTTTCAAATGCAGACCTTGCGTAGGAAAAATTTTTTCACTGAAGCAATTATTAAAGTCTTCATATTAATCTGTGTTTTTCATTTAATCTCACTGTCTTCAACATACAATAATGCCTATTTTACATTCCGGAGTTATTTGATGATGTTGTTGGTAATTACGACTCTCTCTCTGTTCATTATTGGATTCACCTCCTTTCTGGTAATTATTTCCAGGAATGTATCGTTCTCAATTGCAGTTACATATTTTATTATCACTGGGATTTTCGGATGCGTATTTTTCATTTCACCGCTATTAGATCTGGTGAGTAATCCTACGTCCGTAATCAATCTTGCTCTGAATATTAATCCACTGATGGCAATCGCCTCCATTCTGGACTTTGACCTACTCAGATGGGGAATCTTTTATGAATCTGCTCAAATAGGGCTGTTTAGATTTAGTTATCCGCATTGGAGTGTTCATGTACTGTCTTACCTTGCACTGTCAATTTTCTTATATACAGGGATTTTATTATTGACTAAATATTATGTGAAACAGGAAGCTGCCTTAACCTTTTAAAATCAGACCAAAGGAGAGTTAAGAGATGTTAAAGAAGATATTTTGTTTTATGATTATCATTGCCGTAGTTTGTTTGAATGGTTCATTCATATATGCTGATGACGCTAAACTTGAACTGAGCTCCACACAAAAAGATGAAATTAAGTCCAGTATTGACAGGGGCCTGAAGTTTCTCCGTAGTGTTCAAAAACCTGACGGCTCCTGGGATAATCACCCCGGGTTGACTGCACTAGCCGTCTCAGCTTTTATGAGAAGCCCAAGAAAATATACTGAAGAGGATGGCCCTTTTATTCGCAATGCGCTTCAATATCTTGCCGGACTGGCTAAGCCGGATGGGAGTATTTATGCAGATTCACTTCCAAACTATAATACAGCTCTCTGCCTTGGAGCTCTGAGTCTTTCAGATAATCCTGAATACAAATCTGTTATTGAGAAGGCCCAGGATTTTCTTGTTAAGCTGCAATGTGCTGAAGCGGTTGGCTATAATAAAGAAGATAAATTTTATGGTGGTATAGGGTATGGAAGCGATGAGAGACCGGATCTGGCTAACTTGGGTTTTGCATTGGAAGCGCTGAAATCCTCCGGGTTATCGGATGACAACAAAGTATGGGAGAACGCGACGCAATTCATCCAGAGATGTCAGAATAGAAGCGAGTCAAATGATCAGGCATGGGCAGTTAATGATGGAGGGTTTGTCTATTCGCCGGGAGATAGCAAGGCAGGAGCAACAGAATCTTATGGAAGCATGACCAATACAGGTATAACAAGTTTTTTTTACGCCAATGTGAAAAAGGGCGATCCGAGAATAGAAGATGCTTTCAAGTGGATTGAGAAGCATTATACACTGAAAGAGAATCCGAATATGGGGAAGCAGGGTCTTTACTATTACTATCACACCCTCGCCAAAGCGCTTCATCATTATGGGCAGCCGGTAATCAATGACTCGCATGGAAAGCCTCATGTCTGGAAAGAGGAGTTGGCTAAGAAGCTGGTGAGTCTACAGCGTACGGAGGGTCACTGGGTTAATGAGAATAAAAGATGGTGGGAAGGTAACAAGATACTTGTAACAAGCCATGCCGTTATGGCGCTCTCTTATCTTTATTGAGTTGATAAGTAATTTCAGATTGCCACTAAGGCACCAATTAATTTAATGGAAATTCAATGGATGGACCAGGCTTTCTAATAAAAGAAAAAATTGAAGCATGTATTGATAGAGGCCTGAGGTTCCTTTTAGAAGAGCAGGAAGCAGACGGTTCGTGGGATAGTCATCCGGGTATCACAGCACTAGCCGCTTCTGCCTTTTTGAGGGGTCAGACAAATTATACTGATCTGAAATCGAAATCATCAGTTAGTAGAGCACTTGATTATATCGCTAACCTGTCAAGGCCTGATGGGGGTATCTACAAAGATGATTTAGCAAGCCTCAACACAGCCGTTTGCATTCTTACACTAAGCCAGTCTAATAGTCATAAATTCAGATCTATTATTGAGAAGGCCCAGCAGTTCCTTGTCCGCTTGCAATGCGATGAAACAGCGGGCTATTCAAGGGATGATAAATTGTATGGTGGAATTGGATACGGCAGTGACAGGACACCGGATCTGGATAATCTTGATTATACTCTCCAGGCTCTGAAATTGTCCGGGTTTCCTGACAATCATGATATATGGGAAAAAGCTGTCTGCTTTATCCAGAGATGTCAAAATAGAAACAGGTCAAATGATCAGAACTGGTCTGCAGATGATGGAGGTTTTATATATTATCCGGGGTTTAGCATGGCGGGTGGAACCCGATCATATGGAAGTATGACATGTGCAGGAATATCGTGTTTCCTTAACGCAAAAATTAAAGCAGATGACCCCAGAGTTGCTGATGCGTTCAAATGGCTCTGTGGGCACTATTCACTGGAAGAGAACCCATGTGTGGGACAGAAGGGGTTGTTCCATTATTATTATACCCTTTCCAGGGCTCTAAGCCGTTGTGGTGAAAATATCATTAAAGATTCTCATGGTACGGAACATAACTGGAGTGAGGAGTTGGTAAATAAACTGTCGGTTCTACAGCATAAGGATGGGTACTGGCTCAATGAGTGCCCGGAATGGTGGGAGGGTAACAAAGTCCTTGTGACAAGTTACGCAATATTATCCCTGTCATACTTAGATTGAATATTTAATAAAGTCTTATGAGAATTCTATGTATTGTCATCGCCTTCTGCCTTTTTAGTTGTAAAGACGCCTGTTCATCTATCAAGATCGATATTGAGTCTGGTCTTGGTGGATTCTATCGAACCCAGCAATGGTTTCCACTGAAAGTCATATTGCACAATGACGGTCAAGATATATGTGGAACATTGTCTACAGACTTTTCCGGTATGAAGTATGAAATACCAATTGACCTTCCGGCAAAATCAAAGAAAAAAGTATCCTTCTACCTCTATCCAAACAAATCGGAACATGAGATAAAAATCTCTCTGCACTCCAACGAATCTTTAATATTTGATGATGTTTCTAAAATAACGGAGTTGGATAAAAATATAATCTTTGTCGGGGTGTTAAGAGGCAGTAATCTTGCAAAAGAGTACCCCTTTCTTGAGGACAGTGAGCATCTAACCAGAGTAATAAACCTAACTCCGGCGGATCTACCTGATGAGTGGGCAGGATATGATGCTCTGGATATTATGATTGTAGATAGCCTTAATCCGGAGTTGTTGTCATCTGCTCAAAAAAACGCATTTAAACACTGGCTGTTTTCAGGTGGGAAATTGCTTCTTTATGGTAATTCTTCTCATCTACTTGATTCAGGGTTTTATGAGGATTTGCTGCCTGTTAATCTATTCGAAACGAATATATATGATAATGGTAATAAAAAAGATTCTAAAATAATTCAATATGTTGACGGTACTCCTGTAATTATCAAAGCTAATTATGGAATGGGAGAGGTTATATATTCTACAATCCCATTTTACTCGCCCATGCTGAGAGAATTAGCAAAAGGCGATAATATACACAAGGAACTATTTGCTCATAATAACAGGCAGATTCAGAGCAGAAAATTGTCTGTTACAGAAAGCCTTTCAGAGAGTATTAGTATGGACGGAGATAAGATATTATTATCCTGGGAATACATTTTCTACTTCTCCATTATTTATTGCGGTGGTCTGGTCGCTTTATATTTCACTGTCTTCAGAAGAAAGAACTCATTTACATTTCACTTAATAGCATTGTTCCTTTTTCCAATTTTCTTTTCTGCGCTTTTCGGAACTATACTATTCCTGTTCAGAGACCATAACGTAAAAATTGATAATTTCTCTCTACTAATTGGCACTGATCAGTTCAAGAAGAAAATCCTTTCCAATACATTCTGTATAGTTTCAGCACAAAAACAGAAAGAGCTTGAACTGGGATTACGAAACCACTCTTTTGTTATTGAGCCCTCGCATTTGATTGGGGGTGTGAATGTGTTTAATTCGTATACACAAACTCAAACAGAGAATTCAACTCTGGGAAACATAAGAGTTAATCCTCTTGAAAATAGATCATTTTTCTTCAGAGGTGTTTTAGAGACTGATGAGTTTATCGAGGCTGACATATCATGGTTGGAAAACTCTATTACCGGGACTATTTCAAACATGTCACAGTGTAGCTTCGATAATTGTATGATTGTTACTGGAAATTCGTACTACGTGTTATCGGACCTCGGAGCGGAAGAGTCAATAGATTTGAACTGTGAACAGCATAAAGGAGTAATGGATGAGAGATCATTGTCTAGGAAAGAGAAGCTGTTTTATGATTTAATAAAAAGCACTTTGCATGAATCAGTTATTAAAGGTAGGTATCCGGTTCTTTTAGGATGGAGTAATGAACCGATATTGAGTTACAGTCTGAACGAGAAATATTTTATAACAACACACACTTCATTATTCGTCTATTTTCTATAATGCAAAACAACCTTCTAGCGTATTTATTGAGATCAAGGCTGCAATTTGGACTTTTGCTATTTTATACGATCTTTATTTATACATATTATAGCCTTTTAATTTCTAATCTGCATTTCGGGACTGACAATCAAGGATTGTCTTTATGTAATAATTTTTTCATGAAAATTCTTACATGTCAGTTCTTCATAGTCTTGGTCAGCATTCCATTCAGTGTTTGCAGGTACTTTTCACAACTGGAGGGGCAATTAAAACAAGGTGTAGTATCAAATTCATTTACCGATTTATTACGTGCTATTACTCTTTTTTGTAGTATTTGTATGATACTGATTCTCTTCTGCATCTCTCTCTCTTTACCTATATTGGTTCATGCTCAGTCGCTATACGGGACAGATTTTCGTGAATTAGGGTTGATTTATACGCAAATTATTTCTCTATTCACGTTTGTCCTTTCAATATCTCTTCTGTTAAACTTTTATTTGAAAAACTCTTTATACGCGATGATCGCATCATATTTTACTATCTTGTTTATATTAATGGGATATTTATCCATTGCACTTTCCGATACCTCAATTCTTTATGATCAGGTGAATAATTATAATCCTCTTTTTTTAATTCTTCTGAAACCTTTTTATAGAATTATCTTGTTGGTTTATGATACAGATCCGTCTTCTGTTTTTCGTATATCCTATATCTCTTATTTGTTTACTTATCTGACGTTATCAGTTATATTTATTTTGTTAAGTATCAGGAGGGCAAGATCCTTTATAAAGTAGAGGAGACGCTTACTTATGGATTACTCATCTCAAATCTTAAAGAATACAAAGAGTTCCTTGATTTACATGAATGTAAACAGGGTATTGAGATACGAGCTGAAAGGGCTGTTTTATCTTGTGCTGGCGGTGTTGCTGGTATTATTGTGGCAGGCTTTTTTTAATGATTATCTATTTGGGACGGATGTCTGGTTATATTTTTTAATAACGGTTTTATCCGCTCCTTTTCTGTACTGTTGTTTCAGACCAGTCAGATTAATGGCTGTAGTAAGAGCTCTTGACAGTCAACTTAAATTGCAGCAAAGGCTAGAGACTTTTTTTGAAAATTTGCAAAAGAGTGATGAGGTGGTTAATCTCCAACAGAAGGAGACCTTTTATTTTCTCAAATCAATTGACATGACTTCTGTTGTAAAGTTTAGATGGCCATTTGAGGCCAGGATTATACCATTCATCCTGCTCTCAATTTTTCTATTGTTTGCCGGCAAGGGTCTGTTTGATAGCGAAAGAAAATTTATCACTGGATCGGATCTTGTCAATGAAGAGGATATCAATTATCAAATTGTCAAGAACCCGTTTAAAAAAAGATCTAACGATCCATCCGGTAAAGTAAATGAATCTCATGTAAAAAGAAATAGAAGTAATACCAGAAAGTTATTTAAAACCAGTGCTGGAGATTCTGTGGGACTGGCTAAATTGGGAATTCCAAAAAATGATAAAATAAGATCAAAGCTGAATTCTACAGACTATAAAGCGATAGATGAACAAAATAAGCAAAGAGAAGATTTTATAGAAAATAATCAAGCCAATAACCGAAAAAGAGAGATACTTTCTCATAAAGAAACAAAAATATTGAGAAATCCTGATGCGAATACGAATAGGGACAGAATGAAGAGATACGATACAAGTGAGTTATCTGCAAGTTCGAAACGTAGCAGTTCCACATTAACAGAAGCTGATGTTATAAATGCGAAAAGCAGATTAAACAAAAAAACAGATAGGGCTGGCTCTTCAGGTGTAAACAATACAACAGCAGCAAATGATGATGGAAGTGCCGGATCCGGCTCCTCTTCAGTTAATAGAGATGCCGTTAAGAGATCAATGCTCGCCCAACACTCATTTGTTGGTGACATAAGCCATATTGAAGAGATGATCAGTAAAAACGGTGTACAGCCTTCATTGAGAGAGTATGTTAAGAAGTATTTTGTCTCTCTCAGCGAGTAATCTACCGTTTCGAGATATTACTTATATAAGAAAACAGATATTACTAATGTTAACTACATAAAACATGGAAACTGAAAAACAATTTACTCTCTTCCAGGAAAATTATCAGAAGCTTTTAAGTGAGATACAGAAGGTAATAGTAGGGCAGGAGGATGTTATTCACCAGGTTCTTATCTGCTTATTTACACATGGGCACATATTGCTTGAGGGTGTTCCCGGCCTCGGCAAAACAAAGCTTATAAAAACCCTAAGTAAAGTCCTGAATCTGAACTTTTCCAGAATTCAATTTACACCCGATTTAATGCCAGCTGATATTTTGGGTACAAATATTTTTATGAATGGTACACATGGTGAAAAATCATTTCAGTTTGTGAAAGGTCCAATCTTTTCCAATATCATTCTTGCAGATGAAATTAACAGGGCTACACCCAAAACCCAGTCGGCACTGCTGGAAGCTATGCAGGAGGGTTGTGTTACTATTTCTGGACAGAAGTACAAGCTGGAAGAGCCCTTTTTAGTACTGGCCACACAGAACCCTATAGAGATGGAAGGTACATTCCCATTACCGGAAGCTCAGCTTGATCGTTTCTTTTTCAAGATTAAGATCTCTTACCCTGAGACAGATGAACTCCTTCAGATTGTTGATCGAACAACCGAACTGGATGAACAGGAATTAAATATTGTAATTGATCATGAAGAGATTATGACGATGAGAACTATTGCTAAAAAGATATTAATTTCAGAAGGTGTTAAAAGATATGCTATTAATCTGGTATTGGCAACACATCCGGAGCGTGATGATTCTCCGGATATTTCTAAGAAATGTATTCGATACGGTTCGAGTCCGAGAGGTATTCAGAGCTTAATTATGGCGGCAAAAGTCAGGGCGCTTCTGGACAAGAGGTATAATGTCTCTGTTGAGGATGTTGCTTCCCTGGCGCTTCCTGCTTTACGCCATCGAATTATTCTTAACTTTGAAGGGCAGGTTAAGGGACTGGATTCTGATAAAATAATTTCAGAGATTATTAGAGATGTAAAAAAAGAGTAATTGAAAGATCTGTCTGCATGTCTGACTTAATAACTGATGCTGCACTTTTTGAAAGATTGAAGCAATTTTCATTCGTCCCTGGAAGGCACGTGTCGTCATCCGGCGGTAATATGAAGAAGCGAACCAGAGGGACCGGTGGAGAATTTTCCGATTACAGAAACTATGGTATTGGAGATGAAATAAAGTATATAGACTGGAATATATATGCCAGGTCAAACAAACTCTTTTCCAAGGTTTTTCATGATGAGGGTAATGTAGATGTTCATCTGCTGCTAGATGTAAGTAAATCTATGGATTTCGGAAACGATAACAAACTACGTTATGCAAAAAATATTATCATGATGCTGGCTTATGTAGGTATAACAAATAATCATAATGTTCAGTTTTCCGCGTTTGCTGATAAATCATTTATGACAATGTCTCTTGGTCATAAGATAAATATTTTTGGTAATTTTCTGGAAGAGTTGGAGGATATTCATCCACAGGGAGAGACAAAGCTCAATCAGAGTATTATGAATTACCTGCATGAGCAGAAGCCTTCAGGTTTACTATTTGTCGTATCCGATTTTCTTGACGAAGAAGGATACGAACAAGGCTTGACACATTTAGCTCATAGCCCTTTACATGCCTGTTGTGTGCAGGTATTATGTGAAGAGGAGAATGATCCGAAGCCGGGTTTTACTGACCATCTCCAGGATATTGAATCAAACCGTTTGATTGATTTTAATCTTACCAGTGCCATATGCCAGAAATACATCAAGGCATTCAAACAACATATAGAACAGTTTAAAATTTTGTGTTTGTTACAAAATATTTTATATTTAAATCTGAATACTGCCTTTCCAATTGATCAATTCATAGTCAATCTTGTTCAACAAGGAATCTGTAAACGAAAGTGAACTTCCTACACCCTGAATTCCTCTATCTACTTTTCATTATTCCTGTTCTTATTGCCTTTAATCTTTTTTTTAAAGGTAAAAGAACCCTTCCGGTAACCACACTATTCATATGGGAAAAGTTCCATGAAGAGTGTAAATCGAGTAATATTTCATTCAATAGATTACTGAAAGAGATCCCGCTTCTTCTGCAGATTATGTTTGTAATTATGTCTGCTATCATGTTAAGTGAACCAACCTTTCTTGACGCTGATAAAGAACCAGATAGAGAGGTATTCATCATTGACTCATCAATATATATGAATGCAGGGACAGAAGGCAATCGATACATTGACATGGCGAAAGAGAGAGCTATTCAATTGCTTCAGGATGATCACAGAACCAGTCGTGTGATGATTATTGAGGCGGTCTCTAATGCGGAAATTGTTCATTCTTATTCGCGCGATACAAATCAGCTAGTAGATGCTGTTAGAGGTATTTCTTCAACAGATACTATTTCCAACCTGGATCAGGCAATTACAATGGCCTTTTCATTGGGTGAAATACCTTCACGGATTGTCGTTTTTACCTGTAAATTACCGGACAAAGTCAGTCGGCATTCAGACGAGATGGATATCATCGAGTGGGTTTCAGTTGGCGATTTTCTAGACAATAATGTTTTTATATCTGATCTTGATATACGGCAGGATTTCAGTATAAACCGTAATTACCAGACTTTTTTACGAGTCTCTAATGATTCTGATCTTAATCAAAATTTTAAAATACAGGTTTATAATGAAGATAAGCTGTATGAAGTAAGAAATGTTGCTATGTCTCCACATGAGACCAAGGGGCTCTTGTTTTCTCACGGGCAAATCATGGAAGGTCTCATCCGAATAAAAATTGAAGTGAATGATGATTTGGCTGCTGATAATGAGGCCTTTATATTGCTTGAACCTGAGAGAAAACTCTCGATTCTCATGGTAACAGCCGGTAATCGCTTTCTGGAAAATGCTCTGACTCTTCATGGATCTGTTGATATAGATTTATGTGAGAGCTCTAACTCTGAAGAGAAAATCAAGACAGGCAATTATGATGTCGTAATATATGATAATGTTGCTATTGCGTCTGATATTTCAGCAGACACTATTATTATCTGTTCGAAGGCTAACGAATATACGAACACAGAAAAAGGTATGATCTCACCTGAATTACTAACTTTTAATTATGGTCACAAGAGTCTTAATGGTCTGGATCTTTCAAACTTGTCAATTGATAAAAGCTATATCTTAAATGTACCGGAATGGGGAGAGGCTCTAATTGAGTCGGAGTACGGTGCTTTAATGTTTTGTGGGGAGAGAGATAATAAAAAGTTGCTGGTTACCGGATATGATCTGATGCAGTCAAACTTTCCGCTGGAGATTGCTTTTCCTCTATTTATTTCCCGTGTAGTAAATTGGTTTAATGGTAATGAACATCAAAACTGGATATCGGCTGGAGAGGCTTATCACTATACGATGCCAACCACGTATACTGAAGATTCTGTTACAGTCACTATGCCTGATGGAGAACAGCATATAAATAGAATAAAGAATAATTCGGTTGCAATTACAGACACTATGAAGGCTGGTGTGTACAGAATAGAGGGAGATACATTCCAAAAGAGATTTGTAGTTAATTTTCAAACTAATACTGATAGCCACAACAATGTATTTACAAAGAACATCATTCAGAAGACTGTGCCAGTCATTCCTGAAAGTGTGTCTACGAAACTGGGATTCCTGTTTGCGGTTCTTGCGTTAGTAGCACTGGTTGCTGAGTGGTATTTCTATTCTCGTACCTGAATCGTGTGCGTATCCGTGTATAGTTGAGGGGCTATCGTTTATGGGCGTACCGTCTCCAGACCAACCATGTAATTACCGGCAGTGCCATTGGTAATATAAGACCCGGGCCAGCCAGTGATTGTGGTATAAGTAAAGCGCCGTTGGCAGACAAGACACCTGCATATATGGCATTGCCAGCGGCACAGGCAATCAGGAATTGTTTTATGCTGGTGTTCGCCGCACCGGCCGTAATTGCTGCGGCCTCTGCAAAAACAGGGACAGGCCTGCTGAGGAACAGAATGACCTTTGTCGGAGTCTCAGACATATTAATTTTTATTGATTTAAGGAGATACTTGCCGGCAGCAAATCCGATCAGATTACCAACCATCAGTCCAGACCAACACCAGGCCCACCCAGATAATATACCAAGTCGGGCACCAAGAAAAGTACCAATAATGCTGGATGGAATTGGTAAAAGAATATCAGATGTGAGGAGCGACGCACCTGTCAGTCCGAAAATAAACGCATTATCATCTGCTCTCGAAAGCCATTTCTCTCCCGGGATCTCTCCAATTATCAGAAAAGGTACTATTGGAATAAGCAGTGCGATTATAATTACTATAACTCTGCGCAGGTATGGAGACATATTATTGAAATTGTTAATTAATGGTTTCTTTAATCTAAGACAATAGTAACATGAATACAGCGCAACTGTCAAATCATCTGTGTTGTGTTTATAGCTGATTAGACACGTAATCTAGTCTTGATAAAATATATGTCCGATGCTATGATCTTGACATCTGATTCCCGTGTATTTGCTATTTAAGTCAGTGATTTTTACTTTTCCTGGTTTCTTTCTTGCGCCTTGAGAGACAGTTATACCACGCCAACATTCGCATTAAATAATTGACTATGTTACAACTAATAACCTTTACTTGTCCATATGGGCTAATTCTGCTCCTGGTAGTTCCTTTTGTTTTTTACCTCAGTCGTCGTTCCCGGTTTAAGACACAACTGATGTATAAGAGGATACTTTTAGGTTTAAGGGTGGCAGTAATTGTTTTTATCGTGTTGGGTGTGTCCGGATTGTCGTTTAAAAGAGAGAGTGATGAAGCCTGCACTATTTTTTTATTGGATGTCTCTGACAGTATGAGTGGTTTGAGCGAGGAAGAAGGTATAGATATCATTCGGAATATAGTCAATTCAAATAACGACCGGCAACAGTTCGGCTTGATTGTGTTTGCCGGTAATGCGAGTGTTGAAGTAAACCCTACATATAAATTTGATCTTAAGAAGATAGATTCTGTCGTGGATAAGAACTATACAAATCTTGGAGGTGCAGTAGATCTGGCGATCACAATCTTCCCGAAGAATACAAACAATAAAATTGTGTGCATAACCGATGGTAATCAGAACCAATCTGATGTAATCGTAAAGGCGATTGTAGCTAGAACAAGAGATATAACTATAGATGTTATCACTCCTGGAGATGATAGCAGACCGAATGAAATCTGGATAAATGATGTCAATACACCTCCAAGAGTATCTCCTGGTCAAAAATTTCAGATTGCTGTTAATGTGAAGGCAATTCATGATAATGCAGATGGCACTTTAAAAATGTATAAAAATGGCGTGTTTGAATCTGAAGCTAAAGTCGAATTAAAAACTGTAAGGAAAACAAACATCTATTTTGAGCAGACACTTGAGGAGAAAGGTATATGTCAATATGAGTTTATTCTTGAAAGTAGTGATGATATACATTCTGAGAATAATATGGCTGGAGTAACGGTCGAGGCCGGGTCTAAATCAAGAATATTGTATGTCTATTCTGGAAGTATGATGCCCGGTGTGTCCGGCGCCATTCCTTTTCCAGATTCTTTTGAGACAGAACGCGTAAAATCCACTACTTTTCATACGATATCAGGCAATTTATGGCAGTATGATTTAATTATATTCCAGGATGTTCCTGCCAGTGATCTTAGTAATACTTCTATGGAAGCATTAAACAGTTATGTAAGGGATCAGGGTGGCGGATTTATTATGCTCGGAGGATTGAGGAGTCTTAGTCCTGGAGGTTATTCTCAGACAGTTTTAGAAGAGATGCTGCCTGTATATGTTGACCCAAAACCCGGAAGCAAGGGTGAGGGCTTAAATATCGTTTTTGCAATTGATAAATCAGGCAGCATGGCACAGATGCATGGAAGTAAAACCAAACTGAGAGTTGTGATTGATACCATTGGCAATGTCCTCAATTTGCTTAAGAAAGAGGATAAGTTAGGCCTGGTCCTCTTTGATAAAGTTCCCGGGTTAGTCTTGCCTATACAGAAATTCAAAAACTTTCAGGAAATCGAAGACAGGTTGGATTTGTTGACTGCCCAGGGTGGGACAGACATTTATAAATCACTTGAATCATCATATGGGCTTTTTAAAGACTCACATTCAAAGTTTAAACATATTGTCCTCGTCTCAGATGGTCAGACAGACCGTGCTGATTATTCAAAATTATTAAAAGCTATCAGGGACGAGAAAATTACACTTTCTACCATTGGAATTGGTGACAATGTTAAAAAGGATTTTCTTGAATCTATCGCCAGTCAATGTAATGGGAGAAGTTATGTTACCAGGGAGCTGGATAATTTATTTGATATTTTTAAACGTGAGACGGCGATGGCATCACATTCGTGGTTTAAAGAAGGAGAGTTGGTGCCCAGGATGATTTACTCTCATGAAATAGTCAGTGGGATATCACCAGAAATGTTGCCATCACTTCAGGGGCTGATACTTACCTCATCTAAAAGCCCAAATAATGATATAATTGTTTCCGGAGAGAGTACTCCTGTTCTCTCTTCATGGCAATATGGACTTGGCAGGTCCACCATTCTGACAACTGACCTGTTCAGCGAATGGGGCAATAACTGGTTTAGCTGGAAATCGTTTCCTCAATTTTGGTCACAATTGATCAGATGGAACACCAGGAATGTTGCTTCCGGACAGTGGGAGGTAAAAACAGCGCTATATCAGGGCAAAATCAAAATTCTACTTGAGGCTGTTAAAGAAGACGGATGTTTTGAAAATTTCTTAACATTAAAGGGAACCATGACCACTCCTGAACACACAGAAGTGATTATAGATCTTAAGCAGACAGGTCCCGGAAAATATGAAGGGTACTATCCTGCGGAAACACGTGGTTTTTATCTGTTTAATCTTTTTCAGATAGAAGAGGAAAAGATAATTTCAAAGCAGTCAAGCGGCATCTTCATTGCTTCTCTTCCGGAGTATATGAAGTATGGTACAAATTGGGGGTTATTGGAAAAAATGTGTCGACTGACTGGTGGAAGATGTTACAATGATATTGGCAAATTAAATGAAAATATGGATTTGAATGATGTTATACCTGTCATGTATAACTGCAGATCTATATTGGTTTTGGTAGCTCTGTTTTTGTTTATTATAGAGATTGGATACAGACGATTATTTTTTAAAATGTAACCTTGTTATATGAATATAATAGTCTTTTCTTCTCTTTGTATTGGTAAGGAAGATTTTGAGATTAGCTTTCAGCACAAATGCATTTGTAAAATATTCTTTAGAGTCGGCTATTCAGAAGATAGCCGGATGTAAATATAAAGGCGTGGAAATACTAGCCGATAGACCTCACTTTCCACCTACGCTTAAATCATCGTGGAAGAGAATCAAGTCCTTACAGAAGATGTTGTCCCAGTCTAACATTGAAGTTTCTAATATTAATGCGAATACGGCTTCTGTTTTCTACAAGCAGGTATTACAGGAACCCGTGTTTGAACCATCACTTTCCAATCCGGATATCGCTAAGCGCCGTTGGCGTATAGACTATACAAAACGATCTATTGACCTGGCTTGTGAGGTGCAGTCTAAGAACGTTAGTATTACATCAGGGATACCGTTACCGGATTGCCCCCCGGAGAAGGGAAAAAAACTTTTTATTGAGTCGGTTAAGAGAATTATGGACTATGCCGAGAAAAAAGGTATTAAAGTCGGACTGGAATACGAACCGTGTCTGCTTTATGAAAATACAGCTGAAGTACTGGGTTTAGTCAATACGATTAAGTCAAAATATTTTGGTGTTAATCTGGATCTTGGGCATGTGTCAATTTCAGAAAAAGATCCTGTGCAATCTATAAGAAAATTTAAGAATTGTATCTGGAACATTCATATTGAGGACATTAAAGATAAGAAGCACTTTCACCTGATCCCAGGTCAGGGAGATATGGATTTCACTAAGATTTTTAAGGTATTAAGAGAGATAAAGTATGACAATTTTATTACAGTTGAATTATATACTTACCAGAAGCAGCCTGTATCCGCTGCCCGGAAGAGCTATGATTTTTTAAACCGATTCATTTGAATCATGACCAGGAGGTATTTAAATGCGAATTATAGAGCCACATATCCATATGTTTTCCAGGACTACAGATGATTACTTCATGATGGCTGCTGCCGGGATTGAATGTGTAATCGAGCCTACCTTCTGGCTGGGCAGTGATAGAACATCTGTAAGTAGTTGTACTGACTATTACGAGCATCTGATAACTGTAGAGTCGGCGAGAGCAATAAAATACGGGATAGATTATTTTACATGCATCGGACACAATGCCAAGGAGGCAAATAATCTATCACTTTCAAACGAGGTTGTAGATTGTCTTGAACCATATCTTCAAAGGGACAGGGTTGTTGCTGTTGGAGAGATTGGGTTCGATTTAATAACTGATGAGGAAGAGCACATTTTTCGTAGACAATTGAAACTTGCAGTTAAATATGACATGCCGGCAGTTGTACATACACCCCATCAAAATAAAAGAGTGGGTACAGAGAAAATATTGAATATCGTCAAAGAAGAGGGACTGGATCCCTCCAAAACCCTTGTAGACCATAACACTGAAGAGACGATTGCAATGACATTGGATGCTGGTGTCTGGGCGGGATTAACGATATACCCGATAACAAAACTATCTTCTGAGAGGGCTGTTCAGATAATAAGGCAGTACGGGACCGACAGAATTATGCTTAATTCATCTGCAGATTGGGGATATTCAGATCCTTTATTGGTCCCAAAGACTGTTACCAACATGCGTCTTGCTGGATTCAGTAAAGAAGAGATAGAAAAAGTTGTCTTTCATAATCCCTATAATTTTTATAAACAGTCACCAAAATTTACTTTTGAGGCTTAACATGAGAATCGCTTTCAGTTCAAATGCTTTCAGGAAGTATTCCCTTATAGAAACTATTGATATATTGGCAGATGCCGGTTACAAGGGGATTGAGATTATGTGTGATATTCCACATGCATATCCTCCTGATCTTAATAAAGAATTAATTTCCGGTATTTTGCAACACTTGAAAGAGAGGGATATGAAGATATCCAATCTTAACGCTTTTATGCTGACTGCTATCGGTGATTTTCATCATCCTTCCTGGATTGAAAAGGACAAAGCGCAGAGAGAGTTGAGAATTAATCATACAATTGGGTGTGTAAGACTTGCCGCGGAGTTGGGGGTTGCCACAATATCAACTGAACCTGGAGGGCCGGTAGATGGTATGGGTATGGACAGAACAGAGGCAATGAAGCTGTTCATTGATGGCTTGAACAGAGTTGTAGAGGTGGCAAAGCCGCTGGGCATTAAGATCCTTGTTGAACCTGAACCTGATCTTTTGATACAGACTAGTGATGAATTCGGGGAATTTATACAACAAGTGGATACAGAAAATATCGCACTGAACTGTGATCTTGGACATCATTTTTGTGTTGGAGAAAATCCGTGCCAGGTGCTGGAAGAGTTTAAAGATTTGATTGGCCATATCCATATTGAAGATATTGCTGCATCAAGGGAACATGTCCACGTCGCACTTGGAAATGGGGCAATGGATTTCAGTGCCATATTCCGTACATTGAAAAATATTGATTATAGGGGTTGGATAACTGTAGAGCTCTATCCATATGATGATGATCCTGGAAAGACTGCTGTGGATGCTTTGAGATACCTGAATGAACACTTTTAATACGTAAGGGTGTACAAACCGTTTAATTTAAATGTAACTCAATCCTTTAGGTTTGAGTCGCTTAAAATAACCTAAAGACTTAAAATTTAATCCTCCATAATTCTACCAACATTGGATATAACCAGAAAATTAAAAATTTACTGTCAGTTAGTCAGACTGCCAAACATATTTACTTCCACATCTGATATACTGGCAGGATGTATTCTTGCTACTCATGCCTTTATAGACATCCATAAAATCCTTCTTCTCGTAATTATATCTGCCTGTCTTTATGGGGGAGGTATAGTTTTTAATGATGTATTTGATATCACAACAGACGAAACAGAACGCCCGGACAGGCCATTACCTTCAGGGAATATTAGCAAGAGAGACGCTTTGTACCTCGGTGTTATACTCTTTCTGACAGCTTTGTTATGTGCATGCCTGGTCAATGCTACAAGCGTCTGTATATCAATTGTAATAATAGCACTTATTCTGAGTTATAACGCATGGACAAAAACTGTTCCTGCTATTGGTACACTTAACATGGGTCTGTGCCGGTTCTTTAATCTGATGCTTGGCCTCAGTATCATTCCGGCATCAATCTCAACGTATTGGATGTTTCCCCTGATCCTGATGATTTATGTTATGTTGATTACTGCGTTGAGCAAGCAGGAGGTCAAAGGTGAACAGCGATGGAAAATTCTTTTTGTGATTATCTGCTTTATTGGACTGGTGTTTTTCACCGGAAGCTTGTCCGTTAAAGGTATCTTGCCTAACCACGCGATGCATGGGTTGTTATTCATATTTACACTGATTGTTTTGTGGCCAATGGGCAAGGCAGTGATAAATCCCTGTCCTAAAAGTATACAGAGTACTATTAAGACAATGGTCTTATCCATCATTATATTGGATGCCTGTTTTGTTATGGGAGCAACCAACGGATTACATGCCCTGGTGGTACTGGCATTATTGGTTCCGGCGTACATAATATCCAGGTTTCTCTATGTTACGTAGCAGGATTAGCTTTATAGAGCGTATACATTTAACAAAAAAAATATTATATACATTATTTCTTGCCTGATAAGAAGGGATACCTGAGTTTAATTAAGGAGTTATTATGAAAGCTAAACATGTTATTGTATTAGATATAGTTGGGCTGTCTCCGGAGCATTTGGCTATGGAAGATGTTCTGCCAAATATAACCGGTCTACTGAACAATGGATTCAAAGCACCGCTGCGTCCGTCATTCCCGGGGGTTACTTGCTCTGTCCAATCGAGTATTGCTACAGGGTCATATCCTGAAGATCATGGAATCATTGCGAATGGTCTATTCTTTAAAGATGAATTTCGAATTGCCTTCTGGGAGCAGGCAAGCTCTCTCGTGCAGAAAAAGAGAATATGGGATATTGTCAAAGAACGTAAACCTGAATTGAAGACTGCATTATTATTTTGGCAGAATTCCCTATATGCTAATTCAGACATTGTTATTACTCCCAGGCCACTTCATACTGAAAAAGGGCTTGTTCAGTGGTGCTACTCAAAACCGGTTGGATATTATGAGGAGATAGTAAATGCTACTGAACCGTTTGACCTTAAATATTACTGGGGGCCGATGGCTTCTTTTAAATCCAGCGAATGGATCACAAATGCGGCAGCCTATACTTTAAAAAAACATAAACCGGACCTGATGTTTGTCTATCTGCCTCACATGGATTATTCATTACAGAGAGTTGGTCTTGAGCTTCAAAATCTCAGACAGGAGCTGAAAAATGTGGATAATCTGGTGGGGAATATTATCAAAACTATTGAAGACAATGGAATGCGGGATGACACGACAATAATTGGACTATCAGAATATCCATTTCATGAAGTCTCTTCGTCTTTATCACCAAATATTATCTTGCGTGACAATGGGTTCCTCTCCGTGAGGGAAATAGGAGGAAAGGAGTACCTGGATTATGAACACAGCAGGGCGTTTGCCATGGTTGATCATCAGATAGCTCATATATATGTAAACAACAGTGAGGATATTGAAAAGGTCAGAAATCTTTTTCTTGGAACAGAGGGAATAAAATTTGTCTTTGGAGAGGGAGAAAAGAGAGAACATCATATTGCAAGTTCCAGGAGTGGCGACCTTATAATTGTTTCAGATGAGGATAAATGGCTCAATTACTATTATTGGAATGATGTTGATCTTGCACCTGATTTTGCATTTACCGTAGATATACATAACAAACCGGGATACGATCCGTTAGAACTTTTCTTTGATCCGTCAACAAAGACTATTCCACTTGATACTACGCTGATTAAAGGATCACACGGCTTTCCATCAACAGGAGGGGGCAAGATGGCTTCGTTCTTTATGAGTGAAGGGAACGATGAACTCGACAAGAAGGATATTATTGAAACTGTTGATATTGCGCCATTAGTACTTTCACTTCTGGGAATTGATTAATTGTTGCAAATAGCAATTATACGATTCAGAAGGAAAATGCAGTGCTGAATATGAAATTTATACCGGGTTCGTTTTGACCAGAGCCATGGACCCTATAGCTTTTGTCAGATAAATTTTCTGCGGCGATAGATACGTTAAAGTGTTCATTTACTTTTATACCACCCCTTATTGAGTAAATTGTATAACCCGGGGTACCACGTGTCGGGATTCTATTGGTGTCCGTTCTGTCTCTTAGAGAGAGTCTGTCCTGGTTGTTTACCATGGTAGTTTGTCCCTCTACCCACAACCGTGGTTCCTGAGATTCCCATCTGACTCCAAATCTTCCGGTTAGTGGCATCAATCTGTCAAAAGGTTTATCCCTCTCCTCACCGTCCTGGATCTGCTTAATATCACCATTTGTCCAGCTGAAATTACCAAAGGTAGTCCATTGTTTGAATGGAGAATAAGATACACCCGCCTCTACTCCGTTGACAAAACCTTCTCCTATATTTTTCTTCTGAACTTCAGGGGAACCGTCAACCGTACCTCCGGTAGGAGATCGCACAAGCATGTCTTCTACAATTGTATAATAGTAAGACGCTTGAGCAGTCCATTTTTTAAAGTTTGCTTTACCGCCCACTTCAAAGGTGATAAAATCCTCATCATCAAGACCCCCAGTTGGTGTTTCAAATGTACTGTCGGCCTGAAACCTTGTCATATCACTGAGATTAGGAGCTCTGAAACCCTGCGACACTCCGGTGAAAATATTCCAGTTGTTGCTCGGATAATACATAAATCTCAAGTTCCCTACCAGACCTTCCCAATCTGCAGTAATGTCTATCTCGTTACCTGAGTCTGGATCCTCCACTTTATCAGAGTCAAGTGCAACATATGAGTATCGCATTCCAATAAGCATTTCCAGTTTATCACTTATGGAGATCTCATCCTGAAAGTAAAATCCAAAAATGTCGTATGTTGAATCATCTCCAACTGTACCCTGGATACCTGTAGAAACCCAAGCACCGGTAGCACTGTAACTGGTTTTTGAGCTTGTGACATTGTCATGGTAGAAGTCAAACCCGTAACTAAGATGACCATACGGGCTGATAGATTCAAACTGTGCCCATAAACCTAAGGTATCAACGTTAAATCCGGTCTCCTCACTGGTTCCATTACTCTTTATCCGATCCTGCTCCTCTCTCTGATTGTGATGTGACAGGCTGAACTTTGCTCTTTCCACATACCTTGAAATTTTATCCCAGTGAAATTGTATGTAACCAAGGCTCCTGTCCTGGTCAATGTCTCTTTTGAGATCAGTCCCTACTGTAGTGCCACGAAAACTTTCAGAATGAATGGTTTTTTCTGTTCTGGGAACGTCACGTTGATCTACTTCCTGATACGCTAAAATTAACTTTTTATTTTTATCAATGAAATACTCCAGTTTTATGTCTCCATCAACCTCTTCGTATTTTGTATTTCTCAGTAAGCCCATATCATCTCCGGCACTCATATTTCCAAAACCCTTAAATGAACCTCCGGCAGTAATACCCAGCTTGTCATTGTAACTGGCACTCATCTCAAATCTTGTTATCTGTGATTTCTCGCCACTAGCATAACGATAATAAGCTTTTCCGTTATACAATAGACCTTCACCGTATTCTTTGCGGCTTTTAGTTAAGGCATTAACAGTGCCTCCAATTGCGTCGCTCCCATACATAACCGAGCCGGGACCCTTAATAACTTCCATTCTCTCAATACTATATGGATCAATGGTATTCCAATACTGGTTTGGTCCTTCACGAAAAACAGAGTTGTTTAATCTGATCCCGTCAATAAGCATCAGATTGTGAAATGATGTAAAGCCTCGAATGTAAGGAGAACCCTGTCCATGGCTTGTCTTCTGGATCATAATGCTTGTCTCTTCCCTTAGCGCCTCAGGAAGAGTCTTAATACTCTTCTGCATGAGGATATCGTCGGAAGTTATGACGTGCGCGGCATAAGGGACATCAAAGATTTTCTCTTCATGTCGCTTTGCTGTTACGGTAATTTCATTGAGGCGTGTTATGCCCGCAGGAATTAAGCGAGTCAGAGGCTCTGAATTGCTCTCACTGATGTTTTTCGTTGCTTCAGCAGTTACAGACTCTCTTTTCTGCTCTGTTTCTTCTGCTATCACTGGTATTAACAGCGCAAAGACTGAGATGCACATCAGTAACAAGGCAATTGAAGCTTTCTTTCTGTCTGGCAACATGGTTATGTATGTCTTCTCGTTAAATACAAGAAAGAGATGGTAATAGAGTATATAAATACGTTCAGCAAACTTTGTCTGTTACTTTACAGTTTTTTACATTGTATTTAACTCGCTGCACTTGTTCAAACCAAATAGTTGTTAAATGATTTTAAAGAAATTGTCAAGTTATGCTGTATGCAATTCTCCTCTCTTTTTAGCTTGACTTTTTTATTACTAAGACATTATTCTAAACACATTGTTATTATAGAAACAGGTACTAAAACGTTTATTTTATTCTTAGAAATTTGTATTTAAGGAGATATGTAAATGTGGAATAAATTTGTTCGAATAATAATCCTGACAGTTCTAACGTTATCGATGGGAGTATTTTATGCTTCTGCGATGACTAACGTTGCTTCTGCTGCTGGCGAGCATCAGGAAGATGGCAGCAGCGATGGTAGCAGTGAAGGCAGTAGCGATGGTAGCAGTGATGGAAGCAGTGATGATAAGAGCAGTGACGATAGCAGTGGAAAACACAAAAAAAGTGAGCATTGACATTGATCTTGGTGGCATAACATAATAATATTTGTGGTGCCCATACTTCTTCTGTTTATATCTTATAGTTTTTCTGATGAAAGTATCAAAGTAAAAAAATAGCTGTATTTTAACTTTACATCCAAGGAAAGGTTAACTGCAAAATCTATCTTTATTCGTAGGTATTATTTAGTTATGAAAGAAAATAGAAAATATACACGTTTGCAAGACCGACGGAAGGAAAAAAGACAACATGTTCGTGTAGAAACAGAATTTGAATGCCCGATTGAAGTCCAGATAATGGGGGACATCTTTCTGGAAGTGCTGAATGCTAAAGATATTAGTACAACCGGTATTGGTGTTCACGTTTCTCACGAGTTCAGAGGGTATAACATAGAAGACGAAGTTAACCTCATTCTCACGCTATGTAACGAAATACCATTTAATGCAAAAGGAGTAATAGTACACAGTAATGTTACAGATAAAGGATGTTTTAGCATTGAGTTTACAGGGATTACTTCTGAAAATAAGAAATTGATTTATGATTATGTCCATTCGCGGTTATTTCAAAAAAAGTCTTCGATGCAATGAAAAAGTGAATTTGCAGTTATGTATTCCCACGTAGCAAGAGTCAGTAATTTTTCTTATATGCTTAATTATGAACCAAAAACAGCCACTTAATTTCAACATTAAACCAGATGTAATAACGATGAGGATATTCTGGTGTCTGCTGGGATTTGAGCTTTTTATTGTCTTCCTGGATGTCTTTATTAATCACTATGAATGGTGTTCCGTTGGTTCCATCAGAAGGATGATAAACATTACCCGTGAAGATAGCCTCTCTAACTGGTTTTCAAGCATCCAGGCGATTACAGTGGGGGCTGTGATCTGGTTGACTGCGATTGTTGTGAGGAAACAGATGCAGGGAGACTCTTATAAGAGAAAGTTTTACTGCTGGGCTGGAATCGGAACATTTTTCATTTACCTGAGTATTGACGATGCAATAAAGTTTCATGAACGTATGGGAACAGCTTATCATGTTATTCTCTTCGATGATGACAGCTCTGGCGCTAATGAAGGGGTATTAGGTTCTCTTTACGATTTCTTCCCGAGTTATACATGGCAGATGGTCTTCGGTCCTTTCTTTATGGCTATAGGTATCTTTATAGTCTGGTTCTTGTGGAAGGCACTTGAACCGCGCAAGCTCTGGTATTGGTTCCTGGTTGGTATGAGCCTGTATGCAGTGGCAATTGGACTTGATTATGTAGAGGGCCTGGACAG
>ENA-OREN01001862-OREN01001862.1-marine-metagenome-genome-assembly--contig:-NODE-1862-length-23214-cov-5.526386_pt1 | contig 23214 bp, 16 predicted proteins | sample MGYA00248624_ERZ508555 | MGnify/ENA primary metagenome ERZ508555 (study PRJEB26222, sample SAMN06267773) | marine metagenome | isolation source: Saanich Inlet, British Columbia, Canada | place...
GGCTCCATGGCCGGCGGCGTGCCCGGCACTACTACGAAGTCGCTTAATAATTCCAAAGGTTGCGGCGGCATTATGCGAGTGGCTCCGGTGGGTTTGGTGGCCACTAGCGACCAAGAGGCGTACCGCTTGGGTTGCGATGTGGCGGCTTTAACGCATTCACATTGCAACGGTTGGATTCCCGCCGGGGTCCAGGCGGTGATTATTCACCGCATCATGGAAGGCGATGATTTGTTTGCTGCCGTGTTGGCGGGCCGTGAAATGGCTGAACAAGACCCGCAAGGTGGCGAGGTGGTGGCTTGCATAGATGCGGCTATTGCTTTATCAGCCGAAGCTCCGCTGGGCGGGTGGGATCTTCACCGACTGGGCGGCGCCTGGGTAGGGGAGGAAGCGCTAGCGATCACCATTGCCGTAGTGCTGGCCGAAGACGACATAAACAAAGCCTTATTGCTAGCGGTGAACCACTCGGGAGATTCAGACTCCACCGGCGCCATGGTCGGCAACGTGCTGGGCGCTTTGCACGGCACCAAAACCCTCAAAAATTCTTGGCAACAAGAAGTCGAAATAGCCGACGTGATTACCGAACTAGCAGAAGGAATGGCAGAAGTGACTATGAGTTCAGGTATCCCCTTTGAAGGCGTAAACAGTGAAACCTCAGTTGAACTCCGAATACCAGTGAAGTCATTACCACTTCAATATCGAACACAAACGTGTTTAGAAAGGTCCAATATTGAGACTCTTGAACAACTTGCAGCAATGACTGGGCCCGAATTGATGGCATTGCGTAATTTTGGTCAAATTAGTCTTGATGACGTGGTGACCTGTCTTGACGAGCAAGGCCTTTCACTGTCTAGTGTTTCTCGCCATCGTCCCCCTGCTCGCCTGCACCCTGCCTTTGACCCGTCTGCTGGCGGATTTTCTTCGGTGACTCTCCCTACTGGTGGCCTTGATTCTGAACTTGTTGATGCTTTTGTAGAGATGGCTTCATGGGGTGCTGGAACTTTTGGTGCTTCTAACTTTGTTGAACTTTTTGAACAATTGGCACAAATAGAGGACCTTAATAGTCATCCAACTTTTCCCCAGTGGGTCAGTGACGCCCTGTCAAAGGAAAACTTGGACGAGGTGGCAGAAGGAACAGATAGCAATTACGACGGGCGAAAGTTATTAGCTAAATGGGAGTCGACGAATCGTCATGACGAAGGTGGAGCAGCTGTGCTCGATAAACGCATCGCTGTAGTCGACCGGGAAGATTCAAAGTCTTATCAAGCGATTGGGGACGAACTTGGCATATCGGCAGAGGCAGCACGCCGTCGCTGTAAACGAGTTCTTGGGTCCTTGGACGAATTTTGTAAAAACCCTGTTGTTGCTGAAAGGGCGAAACAGAGCGTCAGTCTAGTTGGGCAAGCTGTACCTCTTAAAGATCTGGCTGCAACAGGTATAGACGTCAGTATGTCTACTGACCGCCTGTTATTGGTGGCTGGTGCTGGCTTATTGGGATTTGAGCAACAATCGCGAGGCACCTATTTTCAAAAGAAAGATTTTCTGGGTGATGAGTGGCTGGTTACCGCAGACCTCGAGGGCCCAGAGGACCTAGTTTTGAGGGCGATGGAGTGCTATGCAAATAAGGAGTCGGTGCCCATAGAAGAGTTGACACAATCGGTGGCGAAGATGCTTGGGGAAGCGTTGAGTTTTGAAGATAGATGCATGCTTGCTCAAAGATTAGTGGAAGGCTGCAAAAATTTGCGTTGCTTGGATGGCGACGCATTTCTTTGGACAGGGTCGTATGGCGATAAAGCGGTTCGTATTCTCGAAGCAAGTGGCGAGCCCATGCACAGAGATGAACTTGCTGAAGCAGTGGAGCCAAGCTCGCTACGTGGGGTAGTCAGCTCCTATCAGGAGGATGAGCGAGTTATGGCCGTTGGTTTACAGATGTATGGTTTGGCTGCTTGGGGGATGGAGGAATATACAAAAACTGTTGATCACATGATTGAAGTACTTGAGCGTGAAGGCGGGGGACCGTACGCGTTAAGTGAGTTAGCCGTAGAGCTATTTGGGCGCTTTCGCATCAATGAACAGTCAATCACTATCCAAGCGACCACTGACCCCCATTTTATTAGAGAGGGCGATGTCGTAAGGCTTCGAACAGAGTTTTTTGATGTTGAATTACCGCGCCTGGAGGAAACTTTTGCTGTTGTGCGTATGGGTGACGGGGAGCATAAGGGGAAGTGGGCTTTTCGGATTGATATAAACGCCGATCATCTTCGAGGTACAGGTACTGAAATGCCGGCAACGTTTGCCAGACAGTTAGGTATTGGTTTTGGTGAGAGGGTTTCCCTTTCAACAAACATTGGTGAAAATCTCTGCACTTGGGAAAGGGGAAAAGGGAGTTACCAAAGCATCAAGTCAGATCTTGAACACTGGGGTGCAGAGGTCGGTGACGCTGTATTTTTAATTGCAACAAATCAGGGTGAGGCGCATTTTGAGTTTGTGTCAATTGACGGGATGCCAAGCGGTAGTAAAGAAAAGCTTCTAACGCTAATGGGAGCTGATCCGAGAGGTGACCTAGTGAAAGCACTGACGCAGTCCTTGGGGTTAGAAGAAGGTACCGATGGGTACATTTTGGGAAAAATTCTTAAAAAGAGAGCAAGTCGGCATTCTGAGAAAGAGGAGAGTACTTTAGTAAAAAAATGGTTCTTTACTTAGAGCGAGATCGTCAAAATAAGTAACTTTTACCGGTATAGCGTGGCTGCCTACATTTGGTTGATCAACAGTAACCAGGCGACGTCTTCTGCCTCAAGGGCAAACCATTCGCCGTGGAGGCGTTTGTTGGCGTATTTTTGATGGAGATCTGTTTCGGCCTGAGCGTAGTCGTGGCTGAAAATACGATGTAGTACGGTTATGTCACGGTTGAGTTCGCCACTTAGGCGTTTCCGGCGCCGTTCAATATCGACTGCTTTGCCGATCTTGTATTCGTTTTCCCATTGCATGAGGTAGACAAACCCTTCTTGAACGTTTAGCGAGGGCAGGTCGCCACCAAGTTTGTTGCGATGGTGGAAAGAGTCATGGATTGTGTGGGTGAGCCACGTGTCGTCGTTGAATGCTTCAGCAAATCTGGTTGGGAGCTCGTATTGGTTGGTTCGTTTTACGTTAAGAATAAAATGTGCCTTAGTCTCCCAATGCCGCCGGCCATGCGGGCCTGGGATGATTTCAAAGTCAGCTGGTTGCCAAGAGATAGTGGCAGTGCCTTCGGTTGGGCTTACTGTGATGACTTTGCCCAAAGCATCTATTTGAGCGGTTTGGGAGGCGGAATCGTAACTAACCTTCAGGACGCCATCACTTTCCCAAAGGTGATAGGAAAGATTCCCAAGGTTGAAGTAGCGACCGGTGTTTCCCTCAAGTTCGCCTTGAAGCGCACCAGTGTCGATTGCCCAGTATTTGGTTGAAGTCATAGTTTTGGTTGAGGAGATTCCTTCATGTCAACCAGATGCAACTATGTGAGTTTGCAGCATCCGGCAGAGGTTTACCCAAGTGAGACAAGATGTACATGACCTGGACTTCCAACTTATTTTTGATCCTCAACCAATGCGTATCCTTGAGAAAGGTTTAAATTGAGGCTGGTTTCTCATTTTTAGGCAGACGCGTATTGAGTATTTTTTGGTATTCGGGGCGTACGTGAATAGCGGCACTTCTCGGTGCATACCCGAGCTCCTTGAAAGTGATAGGGGATTTCCAAAGGTTTTTAGTAAGCGGTTCACTCCACTTGATACTGATAACGGTAGGAGAGCCAGGGTAAGAACTCTCAACCCATTTCTTTTGAACGTTCCCAACGGCATGGATTCCAGAGACGGGGAGTGTGAAGTAAGCCCAGATAAAGTCGCCTTTCTCAACAAGGTCAGTGTTCTTTACGAGCCACCACTCCATTTGTGTGTCCCAAGAGTTATTGATCGAAATTTTAAAGTTCCCTAAACTCGCCGGTAATATTTTCTTGCCCCCAACTATCCCGAGTGTTCCATATTTAGGGTTTAGTGGGTAGAGGAAGTGAAGTGGCCTTTGTGGGTGACTCATCTAGGAATACTGCCATAGTGCACGCTAGGTTGCTCAAAAACTTGGGTATGGGTCTTTTGCGGCGAGGATACTGTGGGGTTTTGGCGGTTTACGAGCGGACCATTGTGTTGCCGATTGTAAAGCGGGTGGAGACGTTTAATTAGGTGCCGTTCAATTTTTATACTTGTTACGTAGTTTAAGCAGGCCCATCGAAACTCTGTTTGGCCAACGGGGTTTGCAAGAGCTTCTGCGAGACCTTTGTTGTGACTTCCGAGGTAGTGCTGTTCAAATCGCTGGTGCAGGTTTTCACTGCGACCCAGGTAGAGCAGCCCGCGTTCGTCGCTAATTAGGTAGATGCCTGATTGCGAGGGGACGAGAAGCACCCAGGAAAGAAGAAAGGGAACAGAAGAAATAAGGGGCATCATTTGTAGGTTCGGTGTTGTTGGCTATATGTATTGCCCAATTGAGGCTTCAGGCACGTCATCATTGGTCGGGACTTCTTCTTGGGTGGAAGAAGCAGCTACCCAAGAATCCTGGAGATGGTGGAGTAAAGGCTCGATAACTTTCTGGATAGCAATGAGAGACGAGCACGTTTCAATTGTTGCTTCTTTTTTGAACCGGGAGTTGGCCTCGCTGACTAAGCGTTTTAACTCTAGGAGGGCTGTTTCGGGTACGGAGGTAGGCAAGGTTTCTTCCTTTTTAGACGTATTGGCGGTAGACAGTATTTTTGGTGGAGTAGGGCTGGCAGGTCATGCAACGCCCGGCGGTGAGGTTCCAGATACAGCCGTTAATTTCTTGGCGGAGTTTCCGGGCCAGTGATTTTTCGGTGGCGACGGCTGCATGGACGATGAGCCCATTTTCCTTAAATTTCTTAGCAGTTGGTGCAAAAATATGGTCTCCGGTGCCGAGAATTACCTCGTTAAACCGCTGGTTCGGTTGGTTGAAAAAGGTTTCGGCGTCTTCAAGGAGGTGGAGGTCTGCACCGTCAACACCTTGCCCTAGCCGAAAGGTGGCTTTCGGCCAAGTTGCCCGCAAATGATAGGTGCGGCGATGCTCTTCGCATGCTCGCTTTCGGGGGGCGTGGTTACAGGCAGCGTAAATCAAGTCTGCTTGGCCGAAGCCGATCACTTCGTATTGTTTCCGAACGTGGTCGATGGCTCGGTTGCTGGGGTTTGGGGTTCTATGGAGGTTGTCAAGGTCAATCAGGTGTAGCCGTGCGACTTCGCGGTTTTGGTAGTCGTTTTCGGCTAGGCAAACGTTTTTAGTTTCGTGGTTTTGCATAAGTTCCTTTGGGTTCCTTTTTTGTCGTTGTGCAACACCATAGCACAGTTGCGCAACACTTGCAACTCGTGGTGCAACGAAACATAGTTTTCGTTTGAAACGTTTTTTGTAAATTTGGTTGTTTTGTTGCGCAACACTGTATAGTCAGCAAACAACGAAAGGAAATCATGACTGTTACCGCATCAGCTATTCGAGGAAAGATCGGCCGCACGGAGTACTACATGGCCAAAATATCAGCACGAGACTTAGGGGGGATCGTGGTTCCCGCTAGCGAACTAGAAGAGTGGTCGAACCTATCTATCAGTGAGAGAATCCAGCGCGAGGTATCCCTTCGCCGCATTCGACAAGAACTCGCACCTTATTTAGTCCAGTCAAACGACCGTTTTTATGGCTCACTTATTGTCACGGTGATGGACGCAGACACCTTTGAATTTGAGTCGATCAGTGACCTTGTGAGCGATCTTCCAGCTGCATATCGAGCGGAGTTTGGCGATATGGGTACGTTGTCTATTGGCGGGGGAAAGCTAGTGGCACTCGATGGACAGCATCGCCTTGTTGCCTTGCGCGAGATTGTTGCTGGTCGAATGGATGTTGAAGGAGAGTTTAAAGATTCGGTGGCCGATGATGAAGTTTGTGTGTTGTTTATCCAGCATGAATCGTTAATACGTACGAGGCGAATTTTTAATAAAGTGAACCGTCATGCTCGTCCGACGTCGCCGTCTGACAATATCATCACCAGTGAAGATGATGGCTATGCGATCGTTGCACGATGGCTGACAGAGTTCGATCCTCCGCTTAGCCTAAAAGGGCCTCAGCCTCCTTTAGCGCTCCAGGACGACCGGGGGGAGCTGCTTATTGAATGGCAAAAAACCACCCTTTCAGCGGCAGATAACAAACTGACCACCTTAAGTACTGTCTACCAGACTGTTCAAGCGATATTGGATCACCACAACCTCAGAGATTTTGATGAAAAAAGTCGAGTGAATAGGCCAGAAAACCATGAACTTGAACAAGCGTATGTGTGGGCGGCCGAATGGTGGTCTGTGGTTCTTTCCGACCTTAAAGCTTTTAAAACGGCGGTTGAACGTCCTGAGTGGATACGCGACTTGCGGGGCTATCACGAACAATGGTCGCTACTGTTTCGTCCGATTACCCAAGTAGCCCTGTTCCGTGGCTTGGGTTATGCCGTGGAGGCAGGAATGACTTTGGAAGAAGCGGTTAACCGGGCAAATCGAGTTCGGTGGCGAGCGAGCCATGTTATGTGGGTTGATGTGATCATTCGAGCGAATGGCCGGATGCTGAAGAGCCAGAAAGAGATCAATTTAGCGGGGCGTCTTATTGCGTATCTGATTGCTGCAGACTTGCTTGATGGACCGTTTATTCAGAAGCTTGCTGCCGATTATCAAGAGGCTAAAGGGCTTCCATTCTACGGGGCAACTGCAGAGGATCTTCCTCGTCCAGTTGAGTGACTCGAGAAGGGTTAAGGCAGGTGTTTCCCGAAATACCCTACGAATATTTTTCCAGTGGGCCCTGAGGTATCGTCATAAAAATGGATTCTCGGTGCGGGATAACCACCTTGTTCTAGTTTGAGGTGGGCGCACATATAAACCTGCCCCTCTTTGTTTACGTTTTCTGGGACCGGGAAAAGGCGAGCACCGTATCGTTGTGGGTCTTCGTCCGTATTCGCCCCTTCTTGCATGGCAACCCAATGCTCGGGAATCAGCGGTTGGCAGTTATTTGGTGGTTGGACGCAAAAGTTATAAAGGTTGCCATTGAAATTGTCATCATTTTTAGATCGGGCGTAGATTTCGAGAGTTCTAAATCCTTGCCATGCTTTGTTCGCCCAAATTGATGATTGTTGGTAGCCGTCAAGTTCACCGACAGCCTCGTTTGTGTCGCCGATTTCTACAAGGTCAAGGAATTGACGAACGTTAGACACGGCTTCTCTGCACGAGTCGACCTTTGGGGGGATGGCCGGAGTCGGGGGCATTTCATGGGCCCCTAAATCGTGGAAGGCCTCGAGGCGTTTTCTTAGAAACTCAATTCGTGCTTGGGCGTCACTTAGCCTTTGTTCTGATTCATCTTGTGAAAGAAAAGCAAAGTCAAGGTCATTGGTGAGGGATTCCACTTCCGCAGTAAGCCGCTGTACCTCTGCTTCAAGATCAATTGCTTCTTCCAGAAGGTCTTCATCCCCAGGTGCCTTGTAATTGGGGAATCCAGGAAGTATTGAGATTTCATTTATGTAGATATCCGGGAGAGGGCGTTTTAGTGCGAGGGGGTTTAAGATCTTGATGACTCGCTTTGCAGTGTTTTGCGGGTCTTTTACGTAGAGCTCACGTGGTATTTTTTTGTGTCGGCGAGGGTTTTCTTCTAAAGGCTCGGGTCCGTTCATGTAGCAACGGATTGACCCTGCTTCGAGGCTGAGTGTGGTTCCCACGCTGTCGGCAAAAGCGGAAGTGGCCTCTTTATTGAGAAAAAAAACGGGTGCGAAGCCCATGATCGATTGGTAAAAGTTTAAGCACCGGGCCTCGGCGTCTTTTTTTTCTTCGTAACGATCTTCGGCAACGACAACAAACGGTATTTGGCGCTCAGGGTCGTTTAACAACTCAACGAACTCTGGTACGCCAGTTTGGGAGATTTCGTTGGGTTCGGGTGAAGTCTGTATCCCGCCTACTCTGGACCACGAAATACCTTCTATAACGTATTTAGCAAGCGTCGGCGGGGAAAAAGGTGGGACTATTTGAGTGGGGTCCGTGGTAGTCCATTCAACGTCCACCCAACAATAGTGATCAAAGTCAATGTTGGAAGTACCCCATAGGTCATTGTTGATGAGACTGGTTAAGGAAGTGATCCATTGGCCGTTGTGGTTGGTGTCGATTTCAATTAACGAAAATCTGGCAACCACTACATTGCAAAGTTCGTCTAGGCCGTAGGAAACTTCGCAGTTGTCTGACTCTATTTTTCCTGGTTCTACCGGTAGTCGGAGGTTTTTGTTGTATTCGGAGAGCCATTCCTTAAAAACATCCCACACTATTTCTTGAGTCTCAAAAGGGTCCGCTCCGAAGCCAGACTGATCAATCTCGAAGCCGGTTCTATGGACGAGCGTCACTTTAAAGGCCTTTGTCTAGTAATCAGAGAGAGAGACTGATCCTAGAGAATAAAATTGCGTCATTCAAGCGGAAATTTCTAGATATCAATTGGGGCTGGCAAGTCCTCAGGAACCTCGTCTTCGTTCTCGATGAGATCTATTTGCATCTCAACGTTTTTGCCGCGAGCTTGATTCCATTTCTCCCAGAGGACCCGACGGAGACTCTCATCCATGTATTCGTCGCCAATAAGGTAGGCGATAAGTTCAGCGGCCAGCGAACGAGATTCTTTTCGGGCAATCATGCGTTGGTTGGCATTCACGATGGTGTCTCGCCAGATGCTGTCTGCTTGGCTGGCCCAGTTGATTTTGTTGGCCCGACGGACCGCTTCGGCCAAACTTAGGGAACCATCGCTGCGTTCTATCGCAATGGCCAAACCTTCAACTAGGGTCGCTTGGCCTACTGGCCGCAAGAGAAGGCTGTGGTCATGAGATGCATCGAAACGGGTTTCTTTGATTTCGTCAATGTTTTCCATGGCATCAACGAAAACATCCATGGAGAGGATCGTCTCCCACCATTCGGAGACAGTTTCGTAAGCCCTTTCTAGGGTGGCATCTGGTGGGGCTACGGGGTTTTTCTTTTCGTCAAAACCTTCAAATTTTTCAAGTAGAAGGATTCGTTTGACGGTTTCATAGACGGTGCTGATGGTGGTGATGTGTTTGCTATTTTGGCCGAGCGTGTTGCTTGTCCAGTTCACCAACTCTTTCATTTCTCCGTCAATAAGTTTACGAGCAAGAGGAGCCTCACGGTCTTCATCGAGTAACCAACGGGTGACGATGGCGTTCCCGTCGTCTTCGCTGGTAATGATGTTGTCGCTGCGGCCGGTTGGTTTGGCATGGCGGTTGACTTTGTTAAAGATGCGCCGTGTTTTTCGTGCGTTTTCGAATTCGATGAGGAGGACACAGACTTCGTCGTCGCCAACTTTGGCTGCGAATTCGCCAAGCTCTGATCCGCCACTAATCACTTCGCGGAATGCTAAGAGGCGGTGTTGCCCATCGAGGGCAATGTGTTCCCCATCTAACAGAGTGATAAACCCGAGTTGCGAAGCTGATTCTCGGTAAGCGGCGGGAAGGTCGGTGATTCCCATTGCGCTGAGCGGTTCGAATTCCAGTGCTCCTTTTTCAACAAGTACGATAATTGAGCCGAAGAAACGGTCGGGGTGGCTGGCCAGGTAAGGAACCAGACTGGTACGAATGCGGTTGATGTCGAACTTACGTTGCATGCGTTCTTCGATGCCGGCGGTGGCCCACCCGTCTGTTTCCATTGAGGGGCGCACGCTTGCTGCGAGTTCGCGGCCGGTTATTACGGTTTCGTAGTATTTGGTGGAACCCATCGTTCCAACAATGCAGGGTCGTACAAGTGCCATTGGCTGTCCTCGTTATGATTAGGAGTTTCGTTGCGCCACGAATTATTTCGTTGCGCAACAAAGCCTAACGTAGGTATTGCCTCTCTGCAACTTGCTCACCGTCAGAGTAGTATTTTTAGGTACTTTTCAATAATTGTTGAGTCAGGTAAAACTGAGTCGTGGCTCCATGAAAGCCGGATAGCCCCTCGGCGAGCGTCGTCGCTAAGGCCCATTGCGGTGAGCACGTGGCTTGGTTCGTAGCTGGCCGAAGTGCATGCCGAGCCGTTCGAGAAAGATAAAACTTCTCGCAAGGCAAGAATGACTGCTTCGGAATCCAACCCAGGGAAAGATGCATTCACAATATGAGGAACGGAGAGATCGGGGTCTCCGTTTATTTCTGCTCCGAGAGATGCGAAGAGTTCCAAGACATGCAACCGGGTGTTTTCGCAAGCCTTTTGCCGCCTGGCTGCTTCCTCGAGGGCGAGCGCTGAAGAGAGCCCGAGGCCAGCAACCAAGTTTACTGGTAGTGTCCCTGGCCGCATACCACGTTCTTGTCCTCCTCCGCGTTGGAGGGGAGTCAAGGGTGGGAGCTCTCGATTTCGCCGCCGGGTGATGAGCGCTCCGACGCCTTTTGAAGCGTAAACTTTGTGCCCACTGATGCTGATAAGATCGAGGCGCTTATTCGTTAAAGGTGCGAGATCTTTGCCAAAGCCTTGGGCCGCATCGGTATGGAAAAAGGTTGGTGAATCTGAAAGACCGGCAGCTATTTGGTCTAGGGGTTGACGTATCCCAGTTTCATTGTTTACGTGCATCACGCTTACTAGCAAAGTGTCTTCTCGGACAGCGGAGAGAACGTCGTCAGCGTTAACGGCACCAGATTCATTTGGAGAAATGAGGTCGATGGTGAAGCCTTTTTCGGCAAGAAATTCAAGGGGCTCAAGAACAGCTTTGTGTTCAATGCTGGTTGACACGATGTGCCGGAGCCCGTGTGCCTCGCCGTGTGCAGCCAAGCCAAGAATGGCGAGATTGTCGGACTCTGTGGCTCCGCTGGTAAAGATTACTTCAGCGGGATCGGCGTCTACGACGGAGGCAACTTGCGTTCGGGCGGTTTCGCCAGCTCGTGCGGCACGGGTACCAAATTCATGGGTTCGAGACCCGGCGTTACCGAATTCTTCAATCATTAAATTCATGATGAGCTCTGCGACGCGGGGGTCAACGGGAGTGGTCGCTGCGTAGTCAAAATAGGCGGGTTTTGGGGGATTCATGTAAAATTCCTTATTTTCGTGTATGGAAGCAGCGTATGTGGGGTATGGTGTTAAAAATGTTCAGTACGTTAAATTTAAGCATACAGGAAGTGAAATGGAAGATTTTCTTTACGCCTTTCCGGTGATTCGTGGGGTACAGGCTCGTCGTGAATACTACGTTACTCAGTGCCAACTTCGTCTTATCCCTCGGTTATTTCAGTTCGATGACCCGGATCTTCCAGCAGAACTTCGAGCGCAGAGGGCTCTGAACCGTAGCCGTCTACCCGAACTCACCAGTTATGTCTTAAGCAATCCTGATTCCTATGTTTTTTCAGCGTTAACGGTTTCGGTTGACGCTGATGTGCGGTTTGAACCGTTAGAAGGCGATGCCCACGGTGGAAAAATTGGCCTCTTGCAGATACCGATGAGTGCCCGCTTCGTTATCAACGATGGCCAACACCGTCGAGCAGCGATTGAGATGGCTCTAAACGAGAACCCAAGCTTAGGGGAAGAAACAATCGCCGTAGTGTTCTTTTTAGACAGAGGCCTTAAAAAGAGCCAACAGATGTTTGCTGATCTCAATCGTTACGCCGTAAAACCCTCAGCATCCATTGGTGTTCTCTATGACCAACGAGATCCGCATGCCAGTGTTGCCAGGGCTATTGTCGCTGAGTCTCCCTTATTGAGAAATGTTGTTGAACTTGAAAAAAGCACGTTGTCGCTGCGCTCACGCAAACTGTTTACTTTAAGCGCAGTATTCGTAGCAACACGAAGCTTGCTTGCTGATGTGGAAGTAGAAGATCTGGAAAATCATGTAAAGAGTGGGGTTTCGTTCTGGGAGGGGATAAGCCAGGGCTTTTTGGAATGGGGCGAGGTTCGAGATGGCTTGTTGACCGCCGGGGAAGTACGAAGTGACTTTGTCCATTCACATGGAACCGTTCTTCATGCACTTGGAGAAGTGGGACGAGCGTCCATGGTTGCAGGAATGGATGATTGGGAAGAGATGGGCATGAAGCTGAGGGGAATGAATTGGCGAAGGTCAAATTCTAGTCTGTGGGAGGGTCGGGCCATGATCGGCGGCCGAGTCTCAAAATCAAAAAACAATGTGACGCTGACAGCGAACGCAATTAAAAAACAACTCGGTCTGAAGTTGACGATAGACGAACAAAAGATTGAGGATGCATTCCAACAGAAAGAGGAAAAATAATGGCCCAAACATCAGCCTTCGAAGAAATTGGCTTTAAGGGGACAGTTGAGGAGTTAGTTGAGGAAGTAAAGGCGCTTTATCTGGCTGACGAGATCCCATGGGTGGTTGGTTATAGCGGCGGGAAAGACTCCACCGCGGTTCTTCAGTTGGTGTGGAAGGCGTTACAAGATCTCCCCGCTGAGAAACGGCACAAAATTGTTCACGTAATTTCAACAGACACGCTGGTAGAAAACCCAGTGGTATCGCGTTGGGTAAGCCAATCACTAATAACTATGAGTGAATCGGCAGAAGCTCAGGGGCTCCCCATCGAGCCGCATCAGTTGACTCCAGAGGTGAACAATACTTTCTGGGTTAACTTGATTGGCCGCGGTTACCCAGCCCCTCGGCCAAAGTTTCGCTGGTGCACAGAACGGTTGAAGATTAAGCCTTCGAATGCTTTTATTCGTGACGTGGTACGGGCTAACGGTGAGGCGATTCTCATTTTGGGGACCCGTAAAGCTGAGTCAACCAGTCGGCGACACCGTATGGAAAAACTTGAGGGGTCTCGGGTGAGAGATCGGCTTAGCCCGAATGAAAGCCTCCCCAATTCGTTGGTTTACTCACCGGTTGAAGATTGGACTAACGATGATGTTTGGTTATTCCTAATGCAAACTGATAATGCTTGGGGCTATGACAACAAAGATTTGCTGGCCATGTATCGAGGGGCTTCCGAAGACAACGAGTGCCCTCTCGTAGTGGATACAACAACGCCTAGTTGTGGGGATAGTCGTTTTGGGTGCTGGACCTGCACGTTGGTCGATAAAGATAAATCAATGTCGGCCATGATTCAAAATGACGAGGAGAAGGCTTGGATGCTTCCTTTGCTTGAGCTCCGTGATGCTCTTGATGTAACTGATGATCGGCATCTACGAGATTTTCGTCGGATGAGCGGCAAGGTTCAGTTGTTTTTTGATCGCCCGATCCCTGGCCCCTACACCGAGGTCGCTCGGCACGACTGGCTAAAAAGACTCTTAGAAGCTCAAACTTGGGTGCGAGCAAACGGTCCGGATCATGCCGCAGAGCTTGAGTTGATAACCATGGAGGAGCTGCACGAAATTCGCCGGTTGTGGGTCTCGGACAAACACGAAATTGAAGATGCTCTTCCTGGGATCTATAAAAAAGCCACCGGTGAAGATTTTCCCGGGGTCAGTCTCGACGATGTCCTAGTCCTAGGTGCAGACGATTTAGCAGTGCTGAAAGACATATGCGGGGAAGACCGGCTCCATTATGAGATGGCCCGAGGGCTGCTTGACGTTGAGAGACAGTACCGGTCCATGAGCCGCCGGGCCGGACTGTTTAAGGCCTTAGAAGGCATCGTGCGCCGCTGTTACTTTGAAGATGCTGAGGATGCAATTAACCGCGAACGTCATCGGAGTCTTCCCTTCAGCGTGGTGGCGGAAGCGGATGATAAAATCGAAAATGTAGTAGGAGTTGAGGGCTAGCTAAATGTTTATTTATAAATTGGTGTTTGAGAATTTTGGCGTTTATCGAGGCCGCCAAGAAATTGATTTTTCGGTTTCGAAGGAAAGTCCAATAGTTTTGTTCGGGGGCAAAAATGGGGCGGGGAAAACAACGCTTTTAAATGGTTTGCAGTTCGTTCTTTATGGAAAACGAGCAGCCAATATCGGTCGCACAAGTGCTGACCATGAGGAATTTCTCATTGAGGCGGTGCACCGTGAGGAATCGGATGACGGTGAGTCTCTTTATCAAAAGAGAAAAGCTGGGGTTGAGATTGAATTTGAAGCGGTGTACGACGGCGAGTTGGCACGCTTTTACGTCACCAGGAGCTGGGAAAAGTCAGGGAGTGAAAGCTTGACGAATTTTCCGGAAAAGTTGACGGTTTTCCAGAACGGATTGCCTTCCGAATTTTTAACTAAAAATTGGGCTGAGGTGATGGAAGAAATCCTTCCTCATGAGATTTCTTCCCTGTTCCTCTTTGACGGCGAGAAAATTGAAGCGTTGGCTGACCCCAAGACAGCCGCTGACGTCACTCGGTCAGCGATCGAGTCTTTACTTGGGTTGAATCTTCTTGATCGTCTTGCCACGGACCTTGTTGCGCTTGAGCGACGCAAGCGATCGGCTTCGGTAGATGAGGTCATGAGAGCTGAGGCCAAAGAACTTGAAGAAATAGTTGAGGGGAACCGCCTTGAGTTAGATACAGCTACACAAGACCTCGCAGCTTGCCAAAATGAGATTGATAAAGCAGAGAAAAATTTAGAGGCGGCTCGTGAGACCTTTCGCCGTGAGGGAGGAGAGGCCTACGAAAAACGAGTTGAATTTGAACAGTCGCGTGAGGTGGCCCTTGAACGCATAACTGAACTGAATGAGAAACTATTTGAGCGGGCGGCCACCTCGTTGCCTTTGAGGCTTATAAAGGGCCTCATGGAACGGACCTTAAAACAGTGCCAGAGCGAGAGAGAATCTGCAGAGGCAGAAGTCCTTTCAGGGGTGCTTGTTGATCGTGATGAAAAAACGTTGGGGCTTTTGAAAGGTTCGTTAGATGGTGATGGCCTCGAAGAAGTTGAAAGCTTTTTACAACGAGACCGCTCTGAACGAGCAGCAAAGGCAGACCTTCCTTGCCACCTCAACGTTTCAGTTGAGTCTTTTCAACGTCTGGCCTTTCTCCAGTCGGGTGATTTAGAGCGACAGGCCCAAGAAGGGAAAACTGAAGTGAGTCTGCGTGCGGAAGTGGAAGGAAGGCTCGAAGAAGCGGACCGGCAGTTGGCTTCGGTTCCCTCGGTCGAAGCAGTGGCGGCGGCGGCTAAACAAAACGAGGAAGCTTCAGAGCAACTTTTGAAAGCGAAGGGTCGGTTTGAGGTTCGGTTAGAAGTAGTAGAGGCAGCGGTAGCAAAACTTGAGTCAGCCGAAGCCCAGTTAGATAAGTGGTTTATTGCTGCATCTGGCGTGGCGGACGAGGAGGAAGATACTCAACGAATCATTCGTCATTCCGAGAAAGCAAGAGAAACGTTGAAGGAATATCGAGTGGCTCTCCTTGAGCGCCATTTGGGCCGTATCGAAGCAGCAGTTCTTGCCAGTTTGCGTGAACTTCTTCATAAACCTAGTTTGGTGTTAGATCTTCGTATTAACCCGACAACGTTTGAATTTGAGTTATTTGATAAACGTGGCGAGCCTTTACCGAGTAAATCGCTTTCCGCTGGTGAGCGCCAAATCCTTGCACTCTCTTTGCTTTGGGGTTTGGCCAAGGTTTCGGGTAAAAGCCTCCCAACGGTTGTCGATACTCCGCTTGGCCGTCTTGACTCGGAGCACCGACAGCTATTAGTCGACCGGTATTTTCCAGCAGCTGGCCGGCAAATAGTGCTCCTGTCAACTAACGAGGAGATTGACAAAGGGCTCTTGGAGAGCCTGGGCCAATCAGTTGGCGTTAAGTATCTCTTGCACCATCATGATGATGAAGGCTGGACCGAGGCCATTCCTGGCTACTTCTGGGAGGATGAAGAAAATGTCGCTTGAAACAATCAAGGTATCCGAGCAAGCAAAAAGTCAGCTTTCTCGAGCTAAGCGCCACACTAAAATAAAGAATTGGAATGTTTTATGCCGGTGGGCGTTGTGTCTTTCGCTGGCGGAAGAGTCAAAGCCAAACCCGGCCAAGATCGTTACGGATAGTTCTGTTGAAATGACTTGGAAGGTTTTTGGCGGTGTGGACGCTGACCTTTATATGGCTTTGATGCGACAGCGCTGTTTTGAGGATGGTTTTGGAACAGAAGATGATGTTGTTGAAGAACAATTTCGCCTTCATCTTCACCGAGGGATCGGGTATTTGTCGGGAGACCCAGACTTTAAGTCGCTTAGCGGGCTGCTTGAGCGAGGCTGCTAAGGGTGGCTTCGGCCCGTCACCGCACAGCAATTAGTAGAGATGAGCTCTCGCGCCCACTCCGGTTGGCTATTCTCCACGAAATAGTCGATAAGGGTACGTCGGTTTTTGACTATGGGTGTGGGCATGGCGGCGATGTCAGTCGCTTAAAAAAGAAGAAAATAAAAGCCTCCGGTTGGGACCCCTACTACCAACCTGACACAAAACGAAAAACTACTGATGTGGTTAATTTAGGTTTTGTAGTAAATGTCATTGAAGACCCCATTGAACGGGCAGAAGTTCTGCGAGAAGCGTGGAAACTCACTCGTCAAACCCTGATTGTGTCGGCCCGCTTAGAAAACGAGTTAGATGATGCTCACGTAACAGCATTCGGTGACGGGTGGATGACTAGGCAGGGGACTTTTCAAAAGTTTTTTGAGCACGATGAGCTTGGGGCTTGGATACAGGCGATCGTTCGTGAGAAACCGATCGCTGCTGGGCCTGGCACTTACTATATTTTTCGCAGAACCATTGATCGCGAGAGGTATTTGGCTTCCCGGTTTAGGCGGCCAATCAATCTTCCTCGCCCTCGACCAAGCGATGAAGATTTTAAGAAGAATAAGAAAATCCTTGAGCCTCTTGTTAAGTTTGTCGCTGAACGGGGGAGATTGCCAGCGGCACACGAACTTAGCCAGGCCGTTGATCTGGAGGAAGTTTTTGGGTCGTTACGCAAGGCTTTTAGGGTTGTGCAATGGGTTACCGACAAAGAAGCCTGGGACCTTGTGCGTTTAGAGAGGTCTATTGATTTGCTGGTGCATCTGGCTTTGGCTAAATTTCATGGCCGTTTGCGATGGTCGGAGTTGCCTGATGAGATCCAAAGAGATGTCCGAGCGTTTCACCGGAGTTACAAGGCTGCTTGCGAAAAGGCCGACAAACTCCTTTTTGCCACGGGCAATAAGGACGCAATTTTATTGGCTTGCCGAGCCTCCGGGGTAGGGAAGATGACGCCTACGGCGGTCTATGTCCACGAAACTGCTTTGAGCGCTTTGCCAGCCCTTTTACGGGTTTACGAAGGTTGCGCCAGAGCAATAGCTGGAACGGTCGATGGGGCGAACGTAATTAAGTTGTTTCGTGATCAGGCAAAGGTTTCGTATTTGGTTTATGAAGATTTTGACAAAGATTCGCATCCTGCTTTATGCGAGTCAGTGGTTTGTGACCTGATGGGCCAAACAGTAAAGGCGCGAAGTTACCGCAGGTTTACCAATCTCCCGATTTTGCATCGTAAAGAGATGCTGGTAACGGCGCAGTACCCGAATTACGAGAAATTTAAGCGACTTACCAAGGCTGAGGAAAAAGCTGGCCTTTTTAAAGAACCATCACGTATCGGCTTCCAAAACGGATGGGAGGAAGTTCTAAAAGAAGCTGGAGTAAGAGTTTCCGAGCACCGGGTCAGAGAGGGTGGTACTTTCAAGAGAGACTAGGTAAAGGATGTAAATATGGGTGAGCTAACTGCAAGGCAAACTTCATGGAGGGAGCTATTTCGAAATGAAAGCCCTTTCGTTATCCCAATTTACCAACGTCCGTATGCGTGGGAAGAGGATGATGTTGAAGATTTCTGTGTAGATCTTAAAGAAGCCCGTGATGAGTTGATCTTGAAACCAAAGAGCGAAAATAAGCCATTTTTCGGGTCTATCGTCACGAAGCTAGTGTCCGGAGCGGCGGGAGAGGCGCATGACATATTGTCCATAATTGACGGCCAACAAAGACTGACCTCATTTTATATGACCATGCACCTTGTCGCAGAGGAGTACAAAACTTTAAACCTTGAGGCGGTGGAGGAAGGAGATGAAATAGTAGCCGCTGCTGCTTTACGGCAAGCAACTATAATTGAAGAGCAACACCTTTGGTACTATTTCATTCAACTTGAGAATGAAAGAAAGATAAGAACGCTCAAGTTGACTGAACAAGATGACCATTTTTTTAGTGAATTGCTTGATTCCCCGGAAGAGTTCAGAACAATGCGTCGGGAGATGTTTGAACGAGAGAGCCATAAGAGAATAAGGGATTCATATTTTTCAATTAAAACGAAATTAGTTCAAACGGGTACGGCAGACGATGGGGCTACTGAAGAGTATTTAAGTGGCTCCCTGGTTGAAAAATATCGGACACTAAAGGCGCTAGATGATCTGGTGGCTTCGAAGGTTCGTTTTGTGCATATACGAGCAGATGATCAAGCACAAGAGCATGCCCTATTCAGGTCATTGAATGATCGAGGTCTCACTCTCACAGAAATGGATTTGTTGAGAAACCAGACGCTCGCTTGCCTGGTGGGAACTTCACACAGTTCGCATGCTTCCCGTGTCTGGGACGTGATATTAAAAACTGACCGCACGGGTGCTTATTCAAAAAAGTTTCTTAAAGCATATTCTGTAGTCCATACGGGGATCGCTCCAACGGATAAAAAACTCCTTCGTTGGTTTGGCGATAAGTGGATTGTTGGAAAAGATCACCTAGAAGTAGTTTCATTCATCGAAGACCTTGAACTTCATGCTGTGAATTATAGAAAGATTTCTGAAGGTAGTACCCCATTTCAGAATGAGCATGGAGGCTGGGAACTTGACCGGTTGGAGCGTTTGGTAGATTATTGTCGCCACTCTGCGGCTCACCCATTGATTTTGGCTGCCGTCCTGAAACTCGATGAACAAGAGTGCATGGATCTTGTCCATCAGATAGCAAAGTTTGCTTTCAGATATAAACTTATATGTGAAGGCGCAATCCAAGGGCCGTCAAAAGTTTATTATAAAGCTGCTAACGATATTTATAATGACAGGTTTGATAAAGAAGAGTTCTTAAGGGATTTACAAGACTTCATTGATAGCAGAGCAGATGATGCGAGGTTCTCATCAGACCTCAAAGACAAACTGTCATATAGCACTGGCTCCAATCGCTTAGTCAAGTATTTTTTAGCGACTTTGGAAGAGTACGAAATTTCGTTCCGTAATAATGAAAACCCTTTAAGGCCAGACAAAGCTACCACGCACCTCATAAGGGCTTTTGATATTGAGCACATACTCCCCGCAGCTCCCGGACCGAATGTTCCGAGAGGTGTGAGGAGTCGAAAAGACGATATAGAGAATCTAACTCTCTGGGCGTATGGGGACAATCGTGCTGCACAGGACGCAGATTTTGAAGTTAAGCGAGAAGGGGTGGATGCCGAAAATGGGAAACCAGAGAAATGGAGAGGGTACTGCCATTCACGAATCCTCCTCACCAGCGGGTTGACAAAATATGAAGAGTGGACAGTTGAGTCCATGGACGACCGGCTTGAAGGCCTTCTGGAGAGGGCCCGCCAAGTATTCCGGTTGGCTTAGTGGCTAAACAGAACCCCGGAGAAGTTCCGTGAGGTCAAATTTTTGACCATCAACACTTTTAATTACTGGCCTGAGTTGCGTGGGGAGAGGGACTTCGTTTGGCGGGGGAAAGAAACGGCACCTAAAATGATGGGTACTTGTTAAGAGTCCACCGATCATCGGCTTTCAGAAAAGATGGCCTTAAAAGGGAATGGGGTGAAAGTTGCAAAGCATCAATCGCAGCGAAACCAACCTATGAAGGAGGCGTAAGAGTGTCAGTTGGCAATCTTGTACAAGCAGATGTAGAGAATCTCAAAGGGATATTTTCAGGGAATTATGTTTTTGAGATTCCCATGTACCAACGTGCATATGATTGGGGCATTGAGGAAGTAAGTGATTTTTGCTTTGACATAAAAGAGGCAAGGGACACCTATGAGAGTGGTTCGAGTGGCGCTCCGATCGAGAGACTGTTCTTCGGCAGCATAGTTGCTGTAAAACCCGACGAGGATTGGGCGCTCGGTGCACGATATTTTCTAATTGATGGTCAGCAAAGATTGACTACGTTTTATCTGACACTTTCGTTGATCGTTGAAGAACTTGAAGAAATTGAGGTGGGATTAGATGAGATTGATGGAGATTTAATCTATAAGGTAAAACATTTGAAAGAAAGGATAAATAGGTGCCTCCACTTGAATGGTGACCCCGAACAAAGTACCTTAAAGTTATCAAAGACTGACGATGATTTTTTCTCAAAACTCTTAGAGACGCCAATCGGCCAAGAGGTTCCAGGCAAGGCGAGGGAACGCTTGGTTAGCCATGTAAAACTTGCGGAAGCAAGAGTGCATATTAGTGAAAATCTTGTGTGTAATGCAACTAGTAAAGGTGCAGAAGAAAACAAGGTGCTGTTAGACCTTAAAGAAAGATTTTTGTTGGCCAATTCCCTAATGGAAACCCTTACTGAAGGAATAGAAGTTGTATTCGTAATGTCAAAGGGTGTGATGAGTCAGCATAAATTATTTATGGGGCTAAATAATAGAGGGAAGCCATTATCAGATATGGACCTGCTCAGAGTGCGGACGATGCAGGGAGTGTTTGGCGACCGAGAAAAAGAAACCACAATTTTTGGCATATGGGAACAGATAAGGTCTGGCCCTGGCGTTGACCGCAGGTCCGTCCAATCGATACAGAAGAGTTTTTTAAAAGTTTTCTACCCATCGCACATCGGGAGTCTTGACATGCCAATCTTATCCAGTTTTGCGGATAGATGGATTGTGGATAAATCGGCAATGGCGGTAAATGAGTTTGTAGAAACTTTCCGCGATGACTACATGAACTACTCATATATGCATGTCGGTGAGTCTCCGTACGGAGCAAAAAATGCAGTGACTGGGGCAGTGGATGGTGGAGATTGGGAGAAGACGAGACTCAACGAGCTAGTGAAAGGAGTAGACCACAAAGCAGCACACCCATTAATTCTTGCTTTGGTAAGCCACCGAAAGGAAAAATTCACAATGGACGTGGTGGAGGCCATTGGGAAGTTTTCATTCCGGTTTAAAGCGATTTGCAATGAAAATATTACTCCAGCCCAATTAATTTATTACAATCATTCACTGAACGTGAGGGCTGGGACATTTAATATAAGTGATTTTAAAAAGGAACTACAAGGCCTGCTTGATGAAAAATGCAATGATCTAGTATTCCGTGAAAAAATAAAAACTACTCTTGAGTATGGAACGAGTAATCATAAAATTAGATATTTCTTAAACATGATCAACTCTTATTGGGCTAGCAATCGTGAAGGCGACAAGGTGCCAAAGCCCTCTAAAGAGTTAGCTTTTGATTCTTCTGAAGTTCATATTGAACATATCTTTCCTCGGTCGGTAAATGATGGATCTGCAGAGTCTATTCGGCGTGACAAGATTGAAAATCTGACGCTTTGGGCGGCGAGGCCGAACCAAGCAGCTCAGGCAAGCTTTTTTGAGGAAAAGAAAGAGAATTATAAAGATTCTGGCTTTGCGATAACGTCAAATTTAACTCGGTATGAGAAGTGGGATAGTGAAGCGATGGAAGAACGAGGCAAACTCTTACTCCATGATGCTTGCAAGATATTCAGAATGTGATGATCCTGAAGCATCTTCTTGCACAAGGAGTCTTGGGCGCTCCAATTAAATGGGATTGCGTAACTCCTGGCACAGGACGCCGCAAATATTGCAGTGGCAAGCTTCTTAGAAGCGAACCTTTGTTCAGCGAATCTCGAAGAAGCTGATTTGGCGGATGCAAATATCGTGAAAGGTTCTACTCGTTGGGATGAAGAAACGCATTGGCCAGACGGTTACACCCCGCCGAGTTAGAAAGTTAAGTTTGGGCTTTCCCCATAGGTATTTTGGGTGCTGCAGAGCGCTGTCGATGATCACCTAAGGGCATATGTCCTTGATAGAAATCTTGAATCGCTGTTTCCTGGCGAGGGAGGTGGGCTGTGACTATTTACGCAGGAAATACCGGCTGCTTGGTTGTCCGAACCAACCCCAACGGGGAGTCGGTTGTAGTTGTTGGCGTTAACGACTGTAGCGGTACGCGTTCGGGTCATCCCACCCAGAAAATATCCGGGTCATCCCACTTTTTCCAACCCTTACGTTCCACCTTTAGGACAACGGCTTTGCCACCATAGAGTTGCGGCCAACGGTGGATTCTGATTTTCTCTTGTTTCTTACCTCTTATTAGAATGTTCCCGTTGGCATAGATTTTGAAGACATTGCCTCCGAGAGCCTTCAAAGGCACCTGTACCTGTACCCGTTCATTGTCACGGTCAACCATTTGGATTTGTTCACCAGCGGGGGTCCAACAAGTGATTGTGGCGGTCCACCCAGATCTTTTGGTCGGAGCGTTTAGATCGACTCGATGCCCATGCCCGAACGCTAATGTGTGGACATCCGAGGAAAAATAGAGGGGAGTAAAAGCTTCGTAAAGAACTTCTCGACGGAGAGGCTCGTCTTTTTTCTCGTACTCAACATAGAAATCAAAGCCAGGCCGGTGCACATTTAACCCAGAGGCAAGATCAGTTGAAACTAGTCCTTTAGCTACAGGTTCTTCAAGGTATTTAAGGGCCGCGTCAGATTGAATTTTTCCTTCAAACCAGCGCTCAAGGCGTTCCCTCACTGCCGGGATGCGAGACATACCTCCTGCTAAGACAACGTAATCAATACCTTTTGTAGTGAACCTCGTTGTTGTTTTCCCTGTAGAGAGTTCTTCGTTTGTCATTTGTCGGATGTAGTCGGCGGTGGGAGCATCTTGCGCGCATAGCAAGGAGGCTTTGATGGTGTAGAAGGCCAAGTTGATCGCTTTATTCAACTGAGGTTCAAACAGCTCGTTTAACTTTTCTCGAGTCAGCGAAACGGAAGACGGAAGGCCCTTATGGGCGACCGTTGACGAGCTTTTAGAAGTCAATTCGTGTTTAAGATCGTTGGCGACTCGTCGGGCTAAGGGCTCAAGCTCTTCTGGCCTTTCCATCTTGCTTTTATCTATCTGGCCTTCGATTTCTTTTGCGATCAAGGAATCCAGCTTGTCCCCGGCTCCGTGTTGGGCGTTTGCGGCCAACACGGTTATCTCCGGTTCTTGTTCAGCAGTTGGTCGCTGAACTTCTAGAACTGCGATATCTAGAGTCCCACCCCCATAATCAAATACTAAAGTACGGCCATCAGGAAGTTCCTGCCCGGATTCAATAAGGCTTTGTAGCCATGACACGCCGGCCGC